>MPLU02159120.1_pt1 | contig 13726 bp, 15 predicted proteins | sample 1617381 | NCBI WGS metagenome assembly MPLU02 (sample SAMN05944801, study PRJNA350692) | marine metagenome | biome: marine; feature: ODZ; material: water; isolation source: 90 m water sample filtered on 0.2 um supor filter | place: Pacific Ocean | collected 2012-04-08 | depth 90m m
CAACTGTTGACAAATCCATGTTCATCCACTAGGGGGGGGGCTTAATGAATAAATGCGTCAATTACGATTCCCTCAATGACACATTAGAGAGATTCATCGAATTATTCAGATTATCTCAACAAGAATAAAATCCCTAATTGCTTAGATTCTATGCATGAGGGTCCGCTCGTTTGGATTAGCTTCCCTAATTATTCTGGGGCAACTCATATCTGGATGTATGGGCGACAAAGGAATTGATTGGCCCGATAGGGTTGATTCAGAATGTGAATTCGAATTTGAAAATCTAAGTTGTAGCGTTTTCTCCACTGCTCTCGAGATTCCGTTATGGGGACTAAAGCCCCCATCAATGGAAACATTCTGGATGATTGACCAATCCGGTCTTCTAATCGAAATTTCGGCAAGTGGCAATTCGACATTGCTAGATTTCCGAGAGAATGTCTCAAGATGTCACAATGAGCAAGGATTACTCGGTTTCGAATTCTCCGAGGACTTTACTCAAACGGGACTCATTTTACTCAGTTATATCGAGGATGGGAGTTGTAATGGAGATAACAAAGCGAAACTGATACTAAGTTCGGCCCGCTATGACGGTCAGCGAATAGATCCCGCCTCAGTCACTTCTTTGACTTCGGTGAAACAGCCATACAGGAATCACAATGGCGGTCATCTCGTATCAATCGATGATGGCAACTTCTTATGGGGAATTGGAGATGGTGGCTCTCATGGAGATCCAACTGGAAATGGACAGAATCCGAAAACTGTTCTTGGGAGCATCCAACTTCTGAATTTTATCAATGGTTCTCTGTCTGAGGTCGATGATGATGATTCACCGTTCCTAAGGTCAATACACATTGGACTCAGAAATCCTTGGAGATTTGACGTTGATTACCAGAACCGTCTTTGGATTGCTGATGTGGGACAGAATTGTTGGGAGGAGGTGAATCTTATTTCAAGTTGGAATCACTCATCCAATTTCGGTTGGTCCATTACAGAAGGACTCCATGAGTTCGATGATGATGATGAAGAATGCGAGGATGAAGAACATGATTTATACCAAGAATCCAACAGTAACATAACACTACCAGTTCATGAATATGACCATTCAAACGGTAATTGCTCAATTACCGGGGGATTATGGATGGACTGGGGGCCATGGCAGTTCCAAGATTCCTACATTTTCGGAGACTTCTGCTCAGGGTCCATCTGGACACTGAAATTTGTTGATGACTCTTGGGAACCTGAGTTCCTCGGTTCAACAGGTACAATGATAGTGAGTTTTGCAAGAGGGCCTGGAGATGAATTACTAATTCTAACCTGGGGTGGAACGGTCTATGCTCTGTCAGAATAACGAGCAATGATCCTTTGTCTCCATGGCTCTTCAAATCGTGAATAGGCCCAGATCGAAAAGGGTAACACCACTATCAGATCAATGAGGATGAACTCAAGAGTAAACCTCCATGACTCACCTGCATATTTGACGATCACTGCGGAGATGTAGTTCGCAATTGGCAGATGCATGATGTAAAAGCTATAACTTGCCTCTCCTAGTCTGTGTATTGGGCCCTTCCTCAGAAAGTCCAGGGCTCTATCCTTGCCTGTCGATGAACCGAGGAAGAGAATAATGAACAGTGGAGTTAGCAGACCATTGTGGATATAATTGTCGAATTCAATGGGGAGGAAAACGAATAGCAGCAAAATCGCGATTGAGGTCGGCACGACAGTATTCGAGGGAATCTCCGCCGGACTTTCCTTCACGTTCAACCATGTTCCAACAGAGACGCCCATGTAGAATTCGAAAATCCGTACAAATGGAAATTTATGGATAATTTCAATCTCTGTGGTCGAGGTATCGAGAGTCAACTCCAACACGAAAACTAACGCTTGAGAGAAAAAGAAACAGAACCAAAACATACCAACAAGTAAGCTTGGTCTCCATAGTCTTAGCCTATCGTGAACTTTTGGAAAAGTGATGTAGCAAGTCAAGAAAACTCCGATAGTCCAAGCAGGTCGGTTGATGTACCACGGCTCAGGTACATGAGGGAGGAAGGCCTGAATGTTCAGCAAATTTGCCACTAACGCTTCAACTACCCTGCTGAAATCAGTCTCGTAAACGAACTCTGTTCTGTAGAAAAATATGGGTATGAAGAATAAGAATCCTACATAGTACAAGGGAAGCGTCTTCGCCATCCTCCTGATTAGAAACGATCTAGCACGCGACCTAGACCATGATTCTGTTCCGCTTCCCAGAGAAATAAGCAATCCAGAGAGTACGAAGAACACGCTTAATGCAGCAGTTCGCTCTAGAAGGATGTTAACTGTGTCAGATGCACCATTGATGTAATCTGGTAGCTCATGTAGTAGTAGGACATGAAATGCCGCTAGGAATCGTAGCCCAGTTAGCGCCCTAGTGTCCTTCAACCTCCGTTCAGCCATAATATCGTGTTGCCGTAGGGTTCTTGTTTTCAACCATTAGGCCAGAACATGGGAATGAGGACCAACATAGGGCACAGACTAGGCGGGACATCACCAGATAGTGATAATACCTTGAAAGCTGCAATCGCTAGATTTGAGGAAACAGGCAATCGGCAATTTAAGTATTGGGAGACCGACGTGAGGGAGTCAATCGACGGTCAACTATTCTGCTATCATGATGATCGAATAGGTGAAGATGACCTCTGTGGGATGAGGTGGGATGAGATTTCAAAATCAGGAGAGAGCCGAGGAATTAAGATACCACTTTTAATCGATGTAGTCTCACTATTAGGAGATAGGGATGAGAGATTAATGATTGAGATAAAATATCTACAATCTGACAAAGGACGTCAGTTGATCCTTGACATCGCCTCATCACGTCAAGATTGGAACTTAATGGCCACCCCCAAGAGATTCAAGATGTCATTTCCCGGCGAGTCACTACTGGATTGGGCCCAGAAGTTCCAAGATCAGGGAGAAACCATTGTACGCGTCGGACGGCATCACGTTAATTTGTTTCGAGCCTCGGCGAGTGTGATTGGATGGTGGTATGCGCAACCAGTTTGGTGTTTCGGATTATAGACCCCGTCACAAACTTGTCTAGAAATTTGCATGGACTTCATTTTTCACTATCTGACGCGATTCTAGAGCATCAACGTTGTTCCGGATTACGTATCAAAGAGACTCCTGGTGTATGTATACCTCATATACCGAGTTACTAATCGAAGAACATGCAGATAGCGCTTTTAGCAGGCCTCTTACCTGTGGTCTTGATGTGTTTTGGTGTGTCAACATATAACCTATATCATGGCGGAGTTTTTGTCAAACAAAAAGGTTGGAAAACAAAGGAAGAATGGCCTATAACATTCTGGATCAGTGTCGTGGTCCCGTATGCGATTGGATTACTTTCAGTTTGGGGATTTATTGATCCGGATGGATTGTTGGAATTTCTTTCACCTATTATCGGACAATTATTCCCTCACTTACGCTAGGGTAATTGATGCCTTTGAGTATAGGTAGCAATCATTTGACTGAGGTTGGAATCAGTTGATTCCGCCCTTTTCATAGCGTCGAGTCCACTTAAGTCGACGCGGATTGCGCTTGAGTTTGAGCATGTTCTTGCGGGCCTTACTGTCCTTGAACCAGAATACAGTTCCATCACGCTTGATGAACATCATACCAGTACCTGGCTCGATTTCCTCGTGGGTGAAGTTGCATACTCTTCGCTCTGGCATCTCAAACACCTCATCGAGCACTGAGTCGACGCGCCTCACGGCCCGTGTCCTTCAGCATTAGTACGTCTCCAACCCTTACAGGGCCTACTACATTTCGAGTAATGATGCGACCTATGTCGCGTGGGTTTGGTGCGTCATTGACACGAACCTTGACTTGAGTAGCCTCACCAGTCATACCAGTTCGGCCGACAATCTCTACAACCTCTGCGGGCCATGCATCGACTTCTGCCATTTTGCTTCCTCCGTAATTATTGATTCAGCTTATTCAAGCAGACAAGGTTTCGTAGTGGCCCTTGATCTCATTGAATCTATCTGCTCCATCCTTTGTTACGTCCATTACTGCGATTGCAGCCGTGCGAGTTCCTACAGGCATTCCTGCAGCCTCAGCCAAGTAAGCTTGGTCTTCTACGTAGATGAAAGGTATTTCTTTTTCCTTGCAAATCATTGGGATGTGAGCTAGAAGTTCTCCAGGGTTGACGTTCTCAGCCATAACGACCATCTGAGCAGTCCCTCGCTCAGCAGCCTTTGTGACTTCGTTTGCTCCCTTCTTTAGGGAACCTCGTCCATCCTTTCCTAGGGTCTTCACCATCTCGTAAACTTGCTCTTGAACGTCTTGTGGGGTTTCGTATGCTATGTGTACACTCATTGGATTCACTCCTCATGTTGGGTAGTCCGGCGCACGGCGTGGCCGATATAAACGCAGCGGATTACCTACGGTAGAGATTAGTCTCAATCACTCTAGCAGAATCTTCAGGCCACGAGCCAATGCTGGAGCCGAACTGACTACTGCTCGAGGGTTCGGCAGGGAGTCTGAACTGTGGACGCCATCAACGTGATTTGCGAGTCTGGAGATTGCCCCGGCGGTGAATAAACCATGTGTGCAAGCCGCATGTACGGCGGTAGCACCCTGTCTAAGTAAAGCATCACTAGCCCGGCAAATTGTTCCTCCTGTGCTAATCATATCATCGACGATAGCAACTACCTTTCCATTGACATCCAGATCCTTTGGCTGATGTTCAATGGTATGAGCATCAATTCTTGTCTTTTCCAGATAACTGAATTCACATCCCATCAGATTAGCCACCTCTGTGGCTCGGGCAATAGCTCCCTTGTCTGGGCTAAGGATGAAGTCTGGTTCAACTTCATTGGCTAGTAGTTCAGCAATCTCTGGCATTGCGCTGACAAATTCTACAGGAACGGAGAGATCCTCTAGAATCGCTGGAGCATGTAGGTCGAGTATTGCAATGCCGTCACAGCAACGAGCAAGCATTTCTCCAATAACTCTCGCTGAAATAGCCTCGCCAGGCGAAAAGCGCTTGTCTTGCCGCGAATAACCATAGTATGGTATTGCAAGAAAAACACCATTTCCTACGTCAGGTAGGCTCTGTGGCTCTTGTCCTTTGTAGTTAGAGAGATTTCCACGTCGAACATCTCCAATCGCTTCTAGTAAGAGAATTGTCTCTAAAACTCCAGAATCAGGGTAGGTGTTTGAGACTAGAACGACTGGTTCTGCGCGAACAGCCTCAATGGAATCGCTTGGAACTCGAACATATCCTTCGCCATCTGGGAAGCGACGGCTTTCCAGTGCAACGAATTCCATCCCTAGAAGTGGAGCCAAGGCCTCACCTATCACCCGGCCTGAGGAGCCACTCACAACGGGCATATGTATGCGTGGCGAACAGTGAGTCCTTCATGACTTCTCCGATTGCAGGCCTAATCCTTCAATAGGGCATGGGTATCTTCAAAATGGGTACTCTTCTCGGTGGCTTTGCTCAAGGGCGTGTAGCTTAGTTTGGCTGGAGCACCCCGCTGATAACGGGGAGGCCACAGGTTCAAATCCTGTCATGCCCACCAATTATCCTCAATTCTAGCGTAAGTCTTGTCTTATTCATTCATCAATCAGTATGTGCTGACGAAAAGAACGAAATGAGAAGGCCGAGATGGGTTGCTATGCAGAAGCCCCAGGACCTATCGCAAGGAGGATTTGGACAAATTCATTATCCCTCTGCGAGCCCTTTCGAAATACATCATATTCTATGTAAGTTAGACGAGGCTGTAGAGCATCCTGTATTTGGCTCTCTATTGGTTCCAGAGAATCCTAGTGAAGAGCCAATGCCTTGTGTTATTGCAGTTCATGGTAGTTTGAATTGGGGCGGCCATCACCATGAACACATTGCAAATTGGTTAGAATCCGGTTTCTGTGTGTTCCGAGTCCATTCATTTGATGCGAGGAAAGTTTACTCTGTTGTTGAGGATCAGATGCAAGTGACGTACGCAATGATGCTTGCTGACTGTTACCAAGCCCTCAGGATGCTTTCTGGCCACCCATCCATCGATTCCGATAGGATTGCCTTAGCAGGATGGAGTTTAGGTGGGTCTGTTGCATTATACGGTGCTTGGGAGCCAATTGCTGAGGAACTCGCTCCCGAAGGTGAGAGATTTGCTGCGTTCTTGGCATTCTATCCCGCTGCCCACCTTCGTCCAGAAGTGCAAAGATGGTCGAAAAATCCAATTCTTGTTCTTCACGGAAGTGAGGATGACTGGGTTCCTGTGAAACTAGTCAAGGACCTAATCGAATATAGTTCTCCACATGGAGCTAACATTAATCTACACATTTACGAGGGGGCCCACCATTCTTTCGATTCGGTCGAACCCTTGGGATTTTTGCCCAACGCCATAAGTTTAGATGACCACAGAACCGTGACTATTGGAAAAGATGGAAATATGTGGGGTGAGATGCAACCAGGCGTGGTAATGCCACTCAATGAACCAGCAGATCGCCTAGCCGTTTTCCAAGCAATAGGTAACTTAGGTGTGAATAAAGGCGTAGACTGGTCAGCAAGAAAACACTCTTTCGATTATGCTAAGGATTTTCTTAGAGAATCACTTAGTTAATTCACTCTTCATTATCGTTGCCGTTTAGAGCAATGTAACTTGGAAGAGTTACTAAGCGAGTTGCAGTACACCGAAGAATTAGTTCATCAAGGAAGGCTGTAGTTCGGGCCAATTGCTTGACTGGAATGATAATCTGCTCAGGAAGTTGGTACTTTCTACGCAAAATTGTGTGAGTATTAATGACAATTCCTCGGTATGTCCTTTTGACTTTCACAAATCCAATGACATTACCCAAATCAATTCCATCATTATCCATTACAGCACGATCGAGTAATTCATCAGGTGCCCAGAGTTGTTCATCAATGCGAATAGTGTTGCGCCACCTACGTTGAAGCTCGCGCATGGATTTGGAGAGTTTGACACCCCCATCCGGTCTGATGCTATGTACGAGTTCCTTCGATAAAGGAGCAGCATCAGCAGGTTTCCTCATGTATTCTCCTGCTACATTGTCCACTACTTCAAGACGCATGGATTTGACGAATTCGTCTCTTGGATGTGATCTCTCGCCAGTTATAATTCCAACAAGTGTATCTCCAACATACACCTCTCTCTGTAGCAGTTCCTGAATACGGTATTCTTCGCTCATTATTGTCCCTCAGTGGGTTGGGCTTGTGCATCCCCCGTGCTGTTCCCTAGGCCTCCTTCCACCGATTAGCACTTAATCTATCGGTTAATTAAGACTGATAATCCAATTGGAAAATTACACCAGAAATGAAATTTTCAATTGGAAAACTAAAGTCACTTTGATTATTAGGGTGATTATCAGAACTTCTATTCTGACAGGAACCGGATGCAGATAAGATTCCGAATCACGGTATCCAGATGACGGAGAACGTTGATGTGCATTCCCTCATTCGCGTTGTGATGACAGCGTGTTTGGACCTCCTCAAAGATATCCGCTCCCACTCTGGAACTCCACGAACAGTAGGCCTTCCAGATGCTGTGATTTCCGCTTTCAGCACCTCAGATCCAAGTCTAGTTAGAGCAATAGAAGAAGCTCATCTAGCACACCTTGCACTGCGAGATGAAGTAGGTTCAGCCACTTTGATGTTGAATGAAGCAGAACTAGTAGACGCACTTCAGGCGGATTTTGTCAATTTTTACAAGCCTGAGACCGTAAATCCGTACATACCAATCTCCGCACGTGGTCCTTGGATTGTAACTGTCCACGGAAGTGTATTACACGATAATGGCGGATATGGTATGCTTGGAGCAGGTCATGGACCAGATCAAATCATAGAAGCCATGTCTAAGAATTGGGTCATGGCTAATGTCATGACTCCTTCATTTAGTCAAAAACGCCTCGCCGACGCTCTTCGCGTAGAAGTTGGTCACACTCGAGGGAGTTGCCCCTTCCATCGATTTGTTTGTCTCAATAGTGGTTCTGAGTCTGTGACCATTGGAATGAGAATCGCTGATGTGAATGCCAATCAGATGACTGAATCTGGAGGGCGTCATGAAGGTAAACCAATCAAGTTGGTTGCTTTGAAGCAGGCTTTCCATGGCCGTACACAGCGCCCTGCCTCAATCTCCGATTCATGCCGAGATGGATACGAAAAGAATCTAGCAACCTTCCGTGATCGTTCAAATGTCCTTATTGTTGAATCAAATAATATAGCGGATTTGCAGTCAACATTTGCTCGTGCTGAATCAGAGGGCTTCTTCATCGAACTCATGGCAATGGAGCCAGTACAAGGTGAAGGAAGCCCTGGACAGTGTATTACTAGGGAATTCTATGATGAGGCGCGTCGGCTAACAAAAGAACATGGCTCGTTGTTACTTGTCGACTCAATTCAAGCAGGTCTACGAGGTCAAGGTTGTCTTTCAGTTGTCGATTATCCGGGTTTCCAAGATGCTGAAGTGCCAGATTTAGAGACCTGGTCCAAGGCATTGAATGCAGGGCAATACCCACTTTCAGTCATTGGGCTTTCTGAACGAGCGGCTGGCCTTTACGTGGTCGGAGTCTATGGTAACACAATGACAACTAATCCTAGAGCTCTAGAAACTGCAGTCTCAGTTCTCAAAAGAATAACTCCTGAGATGCGCAATAACATTCGTGATTCAGGAGCAGAATTAGTTTCTAAATTGACTCAATTACAGTCTGAATACCCCGAATGTATCACCTTAGTCCAGGGAACCGGTCTACTTTTGTGTGCTGAATTGGATCCAGAACGGTTCCCGGTCGTCGGATACGGAGGTGTTGAAGAGTGGTGTCGTGAACAAGGCCTAGGTGTCATACACGGTGGGAAGAATGCTCTCAGATTCACTCCACATTTCGGTTTGACAAGTGCCGAAATAGATCTAATAGTCTCTATTGTCAAAGATTGCTTAGATTACTTCATTGCACAAGAGCAAGAAGTTTCAGTTGGTGCCTCAGCATAACCAATAATTGAATCGGCCCGACAGTCAGAACAATGTGGGAGCCCCTTCACCGAAGGAGTGATGTCAAAGGCAGTCTTCCTTCTTGGAACTGCAGATGCGGTATTTCACGCGATTACAAATCGTTTGATTCGAGCTGGCGCTACGATAGTCACAGTAGCAGAAGCAGCAGATGTTGTGATGTCTATCGGTGAGTTGGTAAATTCGGCAGATATCTCTATAATTCCTGCCGAATCTGATACCGATGAACCTGCTGAAGTTACAGAAGATGGACCCAATACAATTGTCCGGGTTCATGATTTGCTGGTTCCAGAGGGAGTAATTGGTTGGGGCGGAGAAGTTCTCTATGAATGGGTGGATTGGGTCAAAGAAGGCGCTGAAGGTGTTGCACCCCCAGACATAGAAGCCCGCCATTGGGTCCATATCCGTGATGCAGCAGATGCTGTCACCCTCTTGGCTCTAGCAGATGCTGATGCTATTTCTCAAGGTGTGATTGATTTGGCAGGTCGAAGAGCTTGGTCGGCTGAAGCAGTTCTTCACGAAATGGGAATGCTATGGAACCGATACACAGATGCACTCGGCCTGACGCATACGATTGAATCTCTCTCAAGGATTACTAGTCCTGCATCCTATCAATTCACAGGCATTATCGAACGCCCAGATCTATCTCCTCTTCACGATACTCTGAAAGCTATAGGAATCGAAGAAGGATGGCATCCGCTGACTGCCATGCGTGTTGGTCTAATGGAACTATTTGCCCATTCTGAAATTGAGTGAAATACGCTCAATTTCGGTCATCTTGGACCTTCTTTCGAACGTCCTGTGCTGATGCCTTGATTCCCTGCATAGCCTTGCGAACTCGAGTTCCAGCTGCGTTAACACCCTTGTCGTGCTTAGCAGCGTCCTTCATTGCATCTTCTAGTGTGTCTATCATCCCTTGTAACATAGCCTCTACGGACATAAGCCGTCTCCGTGCAACGACACCTCTTAAGCAATACCCCGACATATGTGTCCTCAAGGCAACGAATTGCCGTTTTCTCAATCGCGGAATAAGTCCGCGCCAAGAATCGGTAGAATTACTGAAGCATCACCTTCTACTACTACTTGGGGGGCTTCAGGACGAATTTTACCCCAAGAAATCGCTTCCTTGAGTCTCGCCCCTGAAAGTGAACCATCATATTCAGGTGCAGTAGTTATCCCAACAGCGGAGTCAAGACCATCTCGATATTGATTCCACCAAATCACATGATGTTTCGAAATGCCTCCTCCAACCATCAATGCATGTGACTCCTCCGCCGTCCAAGTTAGGTCTGAGAGAATTTGTTCATCAGCAAGGAAGTCAACCATGAAGTTAGGATTCTTTTGGCGGTGCATGAATAGTTGAGCACCTATTGATCCATCAGATAGTCCAGGGATTACCATAGGAATACGATGTTTTGCTACCCAATATAGTAGAGATGTTTCATCCTCAATGCGATCTCCCATGGCCCAACAAAGTTCTACTGAACCAAAGCCAAGCCAGGGGTTGTCAGGCCGTTCAACAGTCCTCTCTTCTTCGATTTCAACTAACCATGGCAAAACTACTCGTTCAAGGATCTCCCCGTAGCACTCATTTGGGACAATTACATTTCCAAGTCTGTTCAAACCTTCTTCACCTAGTGCTATATCATCTAGATTGAAATCACCGTGGAAGTAATCTTGGTAAGTCCGCGCAATATCATGGTCTAGGGTTCCACAAGTAGTTATGATGACATTGAAGGCCTTACTTTTGACTGCCTCAAGAAAGAACCCCCTAGTTCCTGTTGCACAAAGACAGGCAGGGAATGACAACCAATTCAACACATCTTCCTCATTACATTTGCTAATGCTATTTCGCAAAACATCGCGCGCGTGCGCGAGTTTAGTTGCTGTAAATCCACCAGCCTTCGCCATTTGGTCGATGAGAGAACGAACATCACTGGCTTTTGAGAAGTCATAATCCTCAACGGGAGCGGTGAAGTCGTCGCGCGAGTATGTTGTCACAAGTTGGTCGGCTCGCTCTTTCGTATTCAATCCGCCGAAGTCTAAGGATAACTCATTCAGCGATGTCGAGTTGGTATATTCTATCGCGCAAAGCCGCAGCACGTTCGAAATCAAGCCGCGCTGCTGCTTGCTTCATTTCCTTCTCCAATCGAGAAATTAGTTTGGCTCTTTCACTATCATCTCCAAGGCTTTCTTCATCTGCTCCATCTACAGCCTCAAATGCTGCTGCCACCCATTCTGGTTGACTGATATTATCTAGAACCGAATCTGTAGAATTCCATGAGCCAGCACCTAGTCCGAATTTTCGCACTATTCTTTCAATCCCCTTCTTACCCGGTTTCTTACCGACTAATCTTCGGCCCCCAGTCTTACCTTTACCAGCGGCACCCGCTAGCAGATCCTCGACATCTGAACCCATGACTGGTAGTGCCTTCTGGATTGTTTTTGGTTCAATTCCATGCTCTACATTGAAGGCTTCTTGCCTTATTCTACGAGCATTTGTTTGTTTGATTGAAGCTTCCATTGCTGAAGAAACTGAGTCCGCATAGAGAATCACTTGACCGTTGACATTTCGAGATGCGCGACCAATTGTTTGCAGTAAAGAGCGTTCGTTACGAAGGAATCCTTGGCGGTCGGCATCAAAAATCGCTACTAGAGAAACCTCTGGAATGTCGAGTCCTTCTCTAAGCAGATTTATTCCGACAATTACATCAATATGTCCAATTCTTAATGCCTTGATAATTTCAGTTCTCTCCAGTGTATCAATCTCTGAATGCAAGTAGTGAGCCTTGATTCCCATTCTTTCAAGATAGGCTGCAACTTCTTCTGCAAATTTGATGGTCATCACCGTGACTAATACTCTCTCTCCTTTCTTGATACGCTCATTGATTTCACCTAGAAGATCATCCATTTGCCCCTCGGTTCTTCGTACTACAATATTAGGATCTAGTAATCCAGTAGGTCGAATTTCCATTCTAACTACACCTTCTAAATCTTCTAGAATTTCTTCCATTGCGTAGAGGCCCTGTTTCTTGTCGTAATCAGCAGGCTTAGCTCCTCCTCCTGATTTTGCATGTAGAAGACCTTGGTGAATTTCTTGTCCTGTGATTTCAGCAAGATGACGAAGTTCTCTTTCTCCAGGTGTAGCGCTGACATAGAGCATCTGCGGAATTATTTCTTGGAATTCTTTCATTTTCAAAGGACGATTATCATGGGCACTTGGAAGACGGAAACCAAAGTCAACGAGATTCTTTTTGCGCGACCAATCGCCTCCAAACATACCTCCAACTTGAGGTAGAGTTACGTGACTCTCGTCCATGATTACTAGATACCTGTCAACACCACCGTGGAAGTTCTCAGCACAGTATCTGTAGAAGTCTAGTAGACAGTATGGTCGCTCACCAACTTCTCTCCCATCAAAATGGAGAGAATAGTTCTCCACACCTTTGCAAGAGCCCACCTCTCTAAGCATTTCAAGATCAAACTTCGTTCGCTGTTCAATACGATGTGCCTCCAAATCCATACCCTTGCTAACAAAGAAATCGATTTGATTGTCTAATTCAGCCTCAATGTCCTCAATTGCTTGCATGAATCGTTCTTCACTTGTCATGTAGAATTCCTTAGGATGAATCCAAGCCTCCTCAAATTCATCGAGCGGCTCCCATGAAACCGCTTCACAGACAGTTATTCGCTCGATACCATCCCAACCGAATCTAATCCGAATTGGGTCATCTCGGCTGGGCATCCAAACATCCAGCACTTCACCGCGAAGCCGCACATCTCCACGTGCGATATCACCAGTAGTTCTTCGATATTGCAACTCAACTAAATCTCTCATTACTTCCTGAGGGTCACGTTGGTCTCCTACCTCTAAATGAAGATAGGATTCTTGAAATGCTTCTGGAGGATTGAGACCATAGATGGCGCTGACTGTACCTACGGTGATTACATCAGGACGGGTGACAAGACTTGCTACAGTAGAGAATCGCTCTTGCTCTATTCGTTCATTCATCTGCAATTCTTTATCGATATAGAGATCCCGATTGGGTAGGTATGCCTCTGGTTGGTAGTAGTCGTAATAACTGACGAAATACTCAACTGCATTCTCAGGAAACAATTCACTCATTTCCTGCCACAATTGCCTTGCTAGAGTCTTATTATGTGAGAGAATCAATGTTGGAATCCCCATTCTTTCAATGATATTTGCCATGGCGAAAGTCTTGCCAGAGCCAGTCACTCCCATCAGAACACAGCGTTCCTGATTTGCTTCGATTTGTTCTATGAGTGCGTTAATCGCTTGTTCTTGGTCTCCGGCGGTGCCGTAATCAGAACGTAGAACGAACATTGTAATACCTCAATCGAACAAACCATCACTGGATGGTTCAATCATCATGATAGCTACTAGAAGAACCCACCCAGTAAGCATTGATACACGGAATAGAGTAGTTTGGAAGTCCGCCAATCTCTCCCGAGCGATAATGACTGCAATATTCAGTGCGGACATCAGACCTGCTGCAGCAAGAAACCAAATTTCATCCATTGGGTTGGAAATTGCGAAGCAGGCAAACCAGAGTAAAGTGAGTTGTACAGAAGTCCTAGTTGTAGCGGTCTCACTAAATCGAGAAGGGAAAGAATGGATGCCACTTTCTCGGTCACTCTCGACATCCATTCTTGCGTAATTGATGTCAAAGGCAGCAATCCACAATGTCACTCCTAAAGATATG
>MPLU02126705.1_pt1 | contig 13678 bp, 9 predicted proteins | sample 1617381 | NCBI WGS metagenome assembly MPLU02 (sample SAMN05944801, study PRJNA350692) | marine metagenome | biome: marine; feature: ODZ; material: water; isolation source: 90 m water sample filtered on 0.2 um supor filter | place: Pacific Ocean | collected 2012-04-08 | depth 90m m
CCGCCTTGTCTATGACGCGAATGCCAATGGCCGCATCGACAATGGCGAAGCCACCATCAGCGCAGGCGCGCCGATGTTCATGGATGTGGGCGACAGCGCTCAGCTCATCTACGAATTCCGCACCTCCTTCTACGCCACGCCCGCCACGCTGATGCAGTCGGTGCTGTCGGTATCCGCCACAAGCACAACAGGCTTCGCGGCCCGTCGCATCCTGACGGGTGCCGCAGCTGGCAAGACCACCATCATGGGCAGCTCGCTTGAGCTGCAAAAGGAACAATCCGTCCGCGAGATGGAAGACGAAACACAGCTGACCTACACGCTGCGCCTGCGCAACGACTCGGACGGTGATGTGCTGGCCTATGGTGACGTACACGGTGCCCAGATCCGCATCGACGGGGCCGCCGCCACAGGTGTTCTGCTGCGCGACGAGGTGCCCCTGAACGCCCGTTTCCACAGCATCACCGACCCAAGCGGCATGGTTGCGCTGTATCACGCGGCGGGCGATGCGCGTCATGATTACCAGACTGCGCGCCCCGCTGGCGAGGTCGACGCCGTGGCTTTCTTTCACGAGAGCGACTACGAAATCGGTTTTGCCCGCGACCCCGCGTTCACTGTGACCGTGCCCATGAACCTGGGCGACGTAGAGGTCGCGAACACCGCCCGCAGCTTCGTGAAAATGGAAGATCGCACAGTTGATGTAGACTCTAACACAACGGTTTACAGCCGCGATGCTGCCGGGACCGGTGCCCTGCACTTTGAACATCCTGAAACCGCAGCGGACCAACCGCACGCCGTGCCAAACAGCGATACCCGCCTGCGTCTGACCGCCGGTGCGTGTAACGAAACGATGTCCGCAGATCGTGCGATCATCACGCTGCGCAGCTTCCTGACCGGCGATGTAGAGCGTGTGACGGCCACAGAAACAGACCCTAACAACGGTGTTTTCCTTACCGCCGCCGTTCCTATGGCGCGGATGGATGTGCCCGTATCCGGCGACAATGTGATCGCGACCACCGACGGTGACCGTCTGATCGCCACTGCCGATTGTGCCGGTGCCGCGCTGCAAGACGAGCTGCTGATCACCCCCGGTAACTTCCTGTTCAATGCGCTGACCAACGAGCCGATCGGTAATGTTGCCATCGCGCTGATGGATATGAACAGCGGTGCCGAAATGGCGCGCCGTATGACCGATGCCCGCGGGTTCTTCAGCTTCGGTGACATGCCTGCCGGTGAATACCAGTACGCCGTGATGAACGCCCCCGCATGGGACGTTCCTTCCGTGCGCGCCGACTTCCCCGGCTTTAACCGTCGTGTTGCGGGGGCCGGTTATATGGCAAGCTTCCGCCACGCCGGTGGGATGCTCGACATCTCGGACATTCCTGCGGACCCACACTATGGCGTGCCGCTGGCGCTGGACAAGCAGGCCGACAAGGACATGGTCGGCGCGGGCGAGTTCGTGGTCTACACCCTGAACTTCACCAATAACATGAATCAGGCGCTGATCGGTGCCGAGATCATGGATCGCCCCGCCTTTGGCAGCCAGCTGGTTGCAGGGTCGGTGACCTTCAACGGCGAGACAATGGAAGACCCTGCCGTCGATGCGTCGGGTGACATGACCTATGACCTGGGCATGCTGACCCCCCTGTCGAGCCACGAGCTGACCTATGTCATGCAGTTCACCGCAGCCGCCCGCGAAGGCCGCAACGAGAACACCGCGGTTCTGACGGGTCGTCAGGCGGGCACCGGTACCGTGATGCAGTCCCAGACTGCCCGTGCGATGGTCAAGCTGAACAACAGCGGTGGCGTCTTCGCCCGCGAAGCCACTGTCATCGGGTCGGTCTTTATGGACTGCGACAAAGACGGTATCCGTGGCGACCACACTGAACCAGGCATCCCCGGCGTCCGTATCGTGACCCAAGAGGGTCTGTCGGTTGTGACCGATATGGATGGAAAATACTCCCTTTTCGGTCTGCGCCCCGTGACCCATGCGTTCCTTGTGCAGGACGAAACCCTGCCCGTTGGTACCGAAGTGACCGTAACCCGCACCAACGATCTGCTGCGCGGTGGGTCGCGCCTGATCCTGCTGCGCAAGGGGGAACTGCGCGCCGAGCACTTCGCCGTGCTGGACTGCACCCCCGAAGCGATGGCCGAGGTTGACCAGCGTCAGAAGTACTTTGCCGATCAGCCGCAATCCAACGCGCTGACCGCTGCCGACCTGCCGATTGAAGGCCAGCGTGCGCCGGTACGTTCCGTGCGCAGCGAAGCCGGTGTGGCGACCACCACGCAGCTGACCTCGCGTCTGATGCAGCGTCTGGATGAAAACCGCGCGGCGAACTCCGTCTCTGAAAAAGCGTCTGGCAAGGCACAGCGCCAGTCGCTCGAGATGCTGATCAAAACGCTGGATGATGCACCCGGTTTCGTGGACCTGACCGATGGTCAGACACTGGATCGCCGCACCCAAAGCGTGCGCGTCAAGGGCAAGGGCGATCTGTCGCTGGGCCTGCTGGTGAACGGCCGCGAGCTGAGCAGCGACCGCGTAGGCGAGCGTACAAGCTTCGAGAAGAACAACACGCAGGCACTGGATTTTGTCGCGGTGAAACTGGACGCGGGGCAGAACACCCTGACGCTGGTCGGCCGTGACGGTTTCGGCATCGAACGTGTCCGCGAGGAAATCACCGTGGTTGCCCCCGGCAAGCCCGCCAAATTCGAGGTGATCATGCCCGACACCGCGCCCGCATCGCCGACCGATGTGATCCCGGTTGTGGTGCGTGTGCTGGATGCCCGTGGCATGCCTGTACCTGCCTCCGGCACCGTGACACTCAGCGCCAAGCTGGCCCTGTGGGACGTGGCCGACATCCGCGAAGGCACCCCCGGCGTGCAGGTCTATCTGGACAACGGCGAGGCCACCTTTGGGCTGATCCCGCCACAGGTTGCAGGCACAGACCGTATCACCATCAGCGGTGCCTTTGGCCGCGCCGAAGAAACCATCACGTTCACCCCCGATCTGGACCAGCGCATCATGGTTGGCGTGATCGAAGGGGCCGTGGCCTTGGGCGGCGCGAAGGGTGAGCTGCTGGACGCGGATCGTTTCAGCTCTTTCGAAGACACAACCACCGGTCTGCGGGGTGAAGTGTACCTTAAGGGCGTGATCTCGGGTGATGCGCTGCTGACACTGCGCTATAGCTCGGACCGTGACACCGAAGACCGCCTGTTCCGCGACATCCGTGGCGACGAGTTCTACCCTGTGTATGGTGACAACTCCGAACGTGGTTTCGACGCGCAATCCTCCGAAAACCTGTACGTTAAGGTCGAGAAGGGTCGTTCGTACATCCTTTACGGTGACATCGCGATCGAACCCGAAGCCAGCGCGCTGAAGCTTGACGGCATGCGTCGTGTGGTGACCGGTGCCAAGGCCCATTGGGAAAACGACAAGGTCGGCGTGACCCTGTTCGGTGCCCGTACTGCCCAAGAGCAGCGCGTGCAGGAATTCCTCGGGCGTGGTGTGTCCGGCCCCTATGACCTGGATCTGGACGGCTATGTACAAGGCTCCGAGCGGGTTGAACTGCTGGTGCGCGATGAAGAGGGCGGGGATGTCATCTCGACCACGCCGCTGCGCCGCGGCAGCGACTACCTGCTGGACTTCTTTGGCAACTCGATCACTTTTGACGATGCGGTGCGCCAGTTCGACGGTCAGGGCAACCCTGTGTCGGTGCGCGTCACCTACGAAGTCGATGTGGAAGGGGCCGACCGCTACTGGCTCTATGGCGGTGAGGTGAACCTCGCGCTGACCGACCGCACCACCGTTGGCGCACGTATCGTGCATGCCGATGCCGACCGTGGCAACACCGCCCGCGAGCGTCTGCACTCTGCCTATATCCGTCACGAGGGGACGCAGGGTGGCGTGTGGGAAGCCGAGGCTGCGCGCTCCGAAGATGCAAATGGCGTATCGGATACCGCCTACCGTCTGTCCTACGACATCCGCAAGGAAACCGGTCACTTCAACTTCGAGATGGTTCACACCGGCGAGAAGTTTGCCTCGCGCGGCGGTCTGGCACTGCCCGGCACCACCCGTGCGCGTCTGAACTACGGGTTTGACATCGACGGGACCAGCGACTTTGTTCTTGGTGTGGACTATGTACGTGACCGCACCTCTGACATCGAGCGTCTGACCGTGGATGCCGTCTATGCCAAAGAGTTCAGCACGAATTTCAAAGGCTACATCGGGCTGGAGTATCGCCTGGACCACACCGCAACCTCGAAGAAGGCCCATCCCGGTCTGATCCTTGGCGGCCACTGGACCCCTGCGAACCGCCCCGGCACCGTCATCACCGCAGAGCTGCGTCACCCCTTTGGCGGCTCGGACCGTCCGACAGAGCTGACCCTGGGCATGTACCGAGAGCCCGTGCCCGGCTGGCGTGCCTATAGCGAGGTCGAAATGACCTTTGGCGACGACAGCATGGCCACACACTCCAAGCTGGGTTTCTCTTACGACCTGAATGACTGGCTGCGCGGAAGCACTGATTTCGTCAAAGGTCTGGGATCTTCGGACACCATGTTTACCCAAGCGATGATGGGCAAATGGGCCATGAACGGGAACACCAGCTTCAGCTTCGGGATTGAACATTCCCGCAGCATGGAAAGCGACGATCACCGTCTGACCAGCGTTGCCCTTGGCGCGAAGTGGGGGTCCAGCGCGGAAAGCTGGGTGGGCGATGCCGATGCGGACACCACCTTTGAAGACAGTGGCAACACCCATTACGCCAGCTTTGGCATCGCGGGTAAGATCACACCTGACTTCACCGTGCTGGGCCGTACCCGTGTTGCACTGGACAAGCGCGACGGTCGTGACCACCGCCGGATCCGGTCGCGTGCGGGTATCGCCTACCGTCCGGTTCACGATCCACGCCTCGAAGTGCTGGCATGGTACGAGCACCGCATCGAACAGCGCGAGACCAAGTCGGTGACCCATATGTGGTCTGTAGACGCGGCCTATGAAGTAGACGCCGACCTGCGCCTGAACGCGAAATACGCGGGCCAGTCGCAAAAGCTGACCACCCTTGGCGGGTTCTCTGCCCGCGCCACCACCCAACTGGTGCAGGCTGGCTTTAACTACGAGTTCGGCGACAACCGGTTCCAGATCGGCTTGAACGCCGCGCACCTGTGGGACGACCAAGGCAATGCCACCAACGGTATCGGCGCAGAGATCGGGTTTGCCCCCACCAAAGGTGCGCTGGTTGCATTGGGCTATAACCGCGCGATGAACAAATCGGCCCTGCGCAGCGATCTGTATCAGGAAGGTTTCTACCTGCGCTTCAAGCTGCTGCTGGATAACTCGCTCTGGGACCGTCTGGACAGCTTTATGGAAAGCTAAAGCCAAACGGGACTAACCCGTCACGGCACAAAAAAGCCCCGGCACATAGGCCGGGGCTTTCGCCATTTCAGAAGGGGTGGAGAAGCTTACGCTTCGCCGCCTTCTTCTTTTTTGATCTCTTCGCCAGTTTCCTGATCGACAACTTTCATCGACAGGCGCACCTTGCCGCGATCGTCAAAGCCAAGCAGCTTCACTTTCACTTCCTGACCTTCCTTCAGAACATCCGAAGGGTGGTTCAGGCGGCGGTTTTCGATCTGGGATACGTGTACCAGACCGTCGCGCTTGCCAAAGAAGTTCACGAAGGCACCGAAATCAACGATCTTGACGACGGTACCGGTGTAAACCGCACCTTCTTCAGGCTCGGCCACGATGGACCAGATCATGTCATAGGCTTTCTTGATCGAGTCGCCGTTTGGCGATGCGATCTTGATGATGCCTTCGTCGTTGATGTCGACTTTCGCGCCGGACACTTCAACGATCTCGCGGATCACTTTACCGCCGGACCCGATCACTTCACGGATCTTGTCGGTTGGGATCTGCATCGTTTCGATGCGTGGAGCGTGGACAGAGAATTCACCCGCGCCGGAGATGGCTTTGTTCATCTCGCCCAGGATGTGCACACGGCCGGCTTTGGCTTGTGCCAGAGCTTTCTCCATGATCTCGGGCGTGATGCCGGCGATCTTGATGTCCATCTGCAGCGACGTGATACCTGCTTCGGTACCGGCCACTTTAAAGTCCATGTCGCCTAGGTGGTCTTCGTCACCCAGAATGTCGGACAGGATCGCATAGGAGCCGTCTTCTTCCAGGATCAGACCCATGGCAACACCCGCGACGGGCGCTTTCAATGGAACGCCTGCGTCCATCATGGACAAGGAGCCACCGCAAACCGACGCCATCGAGCTGGAGCCGTTCGATTCAGTGATCTCGGACACAACGCGGATGGTGTAGGGGAAGTCGGTGGAGGCAGGCAGAACCGCCTGCAACGCACGCCAAGCCAACTTGCCGTGACCGATTTCGCGACGGCCGGGGCCACCGACACGGCCAACTTCACCAACCGAATAGGGCGGGAAGTTATAGTGCAGCATGAAGTTGGATTTGAAGTTGCCGTGTAGCGCATCGATGAACTGTTCGTCATCGCCGGTGCCCAAAGTGGTCACAACCAGACCCTGTGTTTCGCCACGTGTGAACAGCGACGACCCGTGTGTACGGGGCAGGATGCCGGTTTCGGCCACGATGTCGCGGATTTCGTCGGTCTTGCGGCCGTCGATACGCTTACCGGTTTTAACCACGTCCCCACGCAGGATGGACGCTTCGAGGCCTTTCAGAGCGGACCCGAGGTTCGCGTCTTCCAGTTGCTCTTCGGTCAGCGCGGCTTTGATTGTTTCGCGGGCAGCGGCAACAGCGGCGGTGCGCTCTTGCTTGTCGGCGATTGCAAAGGCGGCGCGCATGGCGTCTTCGCCAGCGGCTTTGACAGCAGCGGACAGGTCCGAATAGTCAACCGGCTGGAAGTCAAACGGCTCTTTCGCGGCGTCTTCGGCCAGATCGATGATCAGGTCGATAACAGGCTGGATCTGCTCGTGCGCGAATTTCACCGCACCCAGCATTTCTTCTTCCGACAGCTCATAGGCTTCGGATTCAACCATCATCACGGCTTCTTTGGTGCCTGCGACAACCAGATCAAGACGTTGATCAGGGTTCAGGCGCAGGTCCTGCATGTCGTCGACGGTCGGGTTCAGAACGTAATCGCCATCCTCGAAACCAACGCGGCAGGCACCGATCGGGCCGCGGAACGGCGCGCCGGAAATGGTCAGCGCTGCGGAGGCAGCGATCATGGCGACCATGTCGGGATCGTTAACCAGATCGTGGCTGAGAACGGTACACATCACCAGAACTTCGTTTTTGAAGCCGGGAACGAACAGCGGACGGATCGGACGGTCGATCAGACGGGCTGTCAGGGTTTCCTTCTCGGTGGGGCGGGCCTCACGCTTGAAGAAGCCACCCGGTACTTTACCGGCGGCGTAGTATTTCTCTTGGTAGTGGACGGTCAGCGGAAAGAAGTCCTGACCGGGTTTTTGCTGGCGTGCAAAGGTGACGTTCGCCATGACGCTGGTTTCGCCCAGTGTCGCAATCACCGAACCGTCTGCCTGACGGGCCACTTTGCCAGTTTCCAGTGTCAGCGTCTCTTCGCCCCACTGCATGGATTTTTTCGTTACATTAAACATCTACGTTTCCTGTTTCGGCCCGGATCGGGCCATTTGCGTAGAGGGCATATTCCCCCTGACTCCGGTATCTTCTTTGTCGGGCGCTGGAGTCCGGGCGCCGGCTTTCAGATTGTGCGGCCATACAGCAGTTTGCCTGCGATGGGAAGGGAAGCGTTGCCCCCTACACGCGGCCCTGCACGCCACAGATTGCAAGCCGCAGCAGAGCGGCAAGGGGGTCAGCCTGACAAGGTCTTGAACATCTTATAGTTTTGCAAGGTGACCCCGCCTTTGGTGACGATGTTGGGGGCCTCGACGGTCCAGCCCATACGCGTGAAAAATGGCTTTGCCTTTTCGCTGGCAAAGGTCCGAAGACGTCGCGCGCCGAATGTGCGGGCACGGTCTTCGATGGCAAAATAGACAGTGCGCCCCACGCCCGTGCCCATATGATCGGGATGCACAAAGGCCAGATCGATCAGCCCCTCGCGGTCAAGGGTCATGAAGCCCGCCATACGGTTGTCTATCTCGGCCACAATACCCGACACGGTATCAAACCGCCCTCGCCATGTGGCGGGTGCGGGCGCTTCCCCGGCCCAAGCGATGCGTTGTTCGGCTGAATACACATCGGCGGTGCCCTGATGCACCGCGGCAAAGAAAAGCAGCGCGGCTGCATCGGTATCTTGCGGGGTGAGGTCACGCAGGTTGATTGGCATAGGCTCTCCTTGTGGCGAACATCACTAAAGCACAGGGGGAAACGAAAAAACCGCCCCCTGTTGCCAGGGCGCGGTTTTCATCGTTGTGGCGGTGCAGCGCTGGTTAGCGGCGCAGGCCCAAACGTTTGATCAGGTCCTGATAACGCGCGTCATCTTTACCTTTGACATAGTCCAGAAGCTTCCGGCGTGTCGCAACCATTTTCAAAAGGCCACGGCGACCGTGGTTGTCTTTCTTGTGGGTTTTGAAGTGCTCGGTCAGCGTTGCGATGCGCGAGGACAGAATGGCAACCTGTACTTCGGGCGAACCGGTGTCGCCTTCTTTGGTGCCGAATTCTTTCATGACGCGTGCTTTTTCTTCTTGCGTAATCGACATCGGGGTCTCCTTTTCGAAAGGTTAAAGTGATGGCACAGGCCGGGATGTCGTCCAGCACAGGCCCATGGAGTATCACCCGCTGACAGGAATCATCGGGCGATGGGGGCGTATAGGAAAGTTTCGCCCCCTTGGCAAAGGATTAATGCGTCGCGGGGCACGTTGGCTTCTTTGTCCGGTGAGAGGGCATCGGCCGTTCAGCCGCGCGTTAGCCCCGCAGCGAGGGCCGAGCTGAGGGGGATAAGCGATAGGTCGCCCGGCATCAGCAACTGATCCGACTGCACCATTGCCACAATCGCACCGTCCATTGATATCAGATGGGAGTGCAGATCCTCCGGATCCGGTTCAACGGCCACCTTGGGCGCTGTCGCGGCTGCATCGCTGTCGTCCCAGACCAGCAGCAGACTGTCATCTTCTATGTCGAAACTGCGGATATCGACGATGCCATCGGGGCTGACCCAATCGCCAAGGATCACATCATCACGCCCTGCGCCCGGGGTCACCGTATCGTTTGATCCCGCAAGGATCACATCATCGCCGCCACCGCCATTCAGGTAATCCCCTTCGTCGGTATCGGTGACGCGCGCATCCTGCCGGTCCGGATCGACGGTGCCGTCAATCGTATCGTTCCCCCATCCACCAAAGAGCGCGTCTTGCCCGCGCCCCCCAATCAGCAGGTCATCGCCCAAACCGCCCATCACGGCGTCATCCCCGCTATCCCCAAATAGCGTATCACCCCCGGCAGAGCCGTTTAGCGTATCGTGGCCCGCGCCGCCCTGCAGGATGTCATCGTCATTATGGCCGGTAAGCCCATCCGCATCCTCGGCCCCCGCCAATAGATCATCGCCGTCATTGCCATGCAGGTCATCGTTCCCCGCGCCGCCCCTCAAGGTATCATCGCCGCTGTCCCCAAAAACGGTGTCATCGCCATTCCGCGCCTCCACAAGGTCATCACCGCCATAGCCCGCGATCTGATCGCTGCCGCCCGAGCCGATAATCAGGTCATCTCGGGGGGTGCCGGAGATCACATCGCCGGCCGGTGCATCTTCGTCGGTGGCAGACTCCTCCTCCTCGAGCCCGATGTCGATAAAGGCGGCGGCCCCGACGGTGATCAACCCCATTAATCCGGCAAGAAACAGCATGTGCAAACCCGACCCTATTGCCCGCATCACGCGGGGATACAGATGAAACAACCTCAAAACCCGAGGCCGCATCAGCACCATAGAATCAAGAAAGTTAAGCTTGCCCTAAAGGCCCCAGAAAATCGGTTCCTGAGCATAGCGAATATACAAAGGATGCTTGGGATGCCCGTCCTTGGACAGGCCCAAATGGTACACGGGCGTTTGGCTGCGCGACAGCAGTTCTTGCACCTGCGCACCCCGTCCAAGATGTGCGCCATGGGTGCCCCAAGCCGCGATCACCTGATCGGCCCACAAGATACCTTCGTTCAAAATCATATCGTTATCAGGGCCGACGGGGTCTTTGGCCTGACGCATCAGCTTAGGGCTGGTTTCGCGCCAGGCAAAGATATTGGTAACCTGAAACCCCCCGAAGCCCAAGGCGCGGGCACGGCGCTCGCACCGCTCGACCGTTGGGTCGTTTTCAATTTCCGTCGCTTTTGACGGATTTAGCATGACGAACAGCACCCGCTCCGCCTCGGGGTGCCAGACGCGGGTCAGACTATAGCGGTAGTTTTCGCAGTCCGAATAGACAGCCGTCGACGGCGCGTCGCCCTTGGTATAGCTGCGCGTGATCACGCAGAACCGGGCTGGTTGAACACACGCGACGGATGCAATTCGCCCGCCTTGAAACGCCCAACAGCAACGGCGCGGCCCTCAAACGACGCCCAGACCTCGTCGCCATATTCAACGTCATGAGCGATTACCATGCCGGGGTTGCCGTTGCGCAGACGGGTGGCCCCCTCTGGCGTGGCTTTCACCTCTGGCAGGTCCTGCAACCCTTGCTCTAACGGCAGCAAATGCGCGTCCAAAGCGTCTGTGCGCGCCATCTCTTCGATCTGCGCCAGCGTCAGCCCTTCAGAGGCTTCGAACGGGCCCGACCAGATGCGGCGCAATTCGCGCACATGGCCCAGACACCCCAAGGCTTGTCCCAGATCGCGCGCAATCGACCGGACATAGCCGCCCTTGCCGCACACCATCTCCAACGTCACGTGGTCGGCATCGGGGCGGTCCACCAGCAGCAGCTGTTCGACAAAAAGCGGGCGGGCTGCCAGTTCCATCGTTTCACCGTCGCGCGCCAGTTTATAGGCGCGCTGGCCGTCGATCTTCACGGCGGAAAACTGCGGCGGCACCTGTTGGATATCACCGATAAACTTGCCCAAAGCATCTTTGATCGCGTCGTCATCGAGCCGCAGCTCCGAGGTTGCGATTACCTCACCCTCGGCATCATCGGTATTTGTCGCGATCCCAAGGCGGACCGTAAACTCATAGGCTTTCATCGCGTCCGTGATAAAGGGCACCGTCTTGGTCGCCTCGCCAAGCGCGATTGCCAGAACGCCGGTGGCTTCGGGGTCAAGGGTGCCCGCATGGCCCGCCTTATTCGCGTTCAGCGCCCAACGGACCTTGTTCACCACGGTCGTAGAGGTCGGGCCAGCGGGCTTGTCCACCACCAACCACCCCGAAATATCCCGTCCCTTGCGCCTGCGTCCCATATCAAATGCCCTTAACTGATTTGCCCGCCTCCTATCAAAGGTCCGGCAAGATTGCCCAGAGACTCTGGCTCCCAAATGGTGAAAAATCCTCGCCGAAGGCAAGAAAACTCTTGTTGCGCTACGGTGCGTCGGGCTTCACGACGCCAATGATAGGGCCAAGCGCGCTAAAGCCCAAGTCATTGCGGCCCAGATCGGGTGCGCGCATCCTCGAAATATTGCCATCAAAATAAAGCGCATTTGGCAGCTTTAGGTGATCCCGGAACAGCAGCGCGAAATCATAGAAATTCACCGTCTCGTTCGAGATGGCAAAAACCGCGCGTTTGCCATCGGCGCTGGTGCCGACGCCGTTGCGGATATAGCGCGAGGTGCCATCTTTCAGAAAGCGCGGATGCATCTTGCCATCGATCACCAACATCGGTCCCGATTGTGTGGCGCTGCGGCAGTCGGGGGCGTCGCGCAGAAAGGCTTTGGTTTCGATCACGTCGGCACGCCCGTCGCGCAGGCAGAGCACGCCATTGGGCAGCAGGCCAAAGTTACCGGGGCCGTCGCTGCTGATCACCTGCTGATATTCTTTGCCGTTCTCAAGGTAATAGCCCACCGGCGCACGGGTATCGTGATACATGCCCGCGTTCATCGCAAAGCCCAGCTGCGCGCCGCGCGTTTTCAACGCTGTATTCAATGTGTTGAAATACCCATGCGGTTTGCCGTCCGCATCGTAAAGGAACAGCTCAAGCCGGTCCTGCGTCAGGTCGACGTGGCACAGGGTATAGCCGGTGCCGTTATAGGTCAGGGTTTCGCAGGTCTCGGCTTGGACGGGCGCGGCGGCCCAGCCCATGAAGCCAAGCGCGGCCCAGATCCGTTTCACGCGTCTTCCGATCCGCGGTCGGGGGCGTCAGCATCGCGGCGCACCACGTCCTGCGCCAGCATCCGGCGCGTTTCGTCCATACGGTCGAACGTTTCGTCCAGTTGGAACCGCAGGTCCGGTGCGTATTTCAGGACCAGCTTCTTTGCCATCAACCGGCGGAGCTCGCCCTTGTTGCGCGCCAGCAGCTTAAGCACGTCTTCCTGACCGTTTCCGCCCAGAGGCAGCACATAGGCCGTCGCGATCTTCAGGTCGGGGGAGGCGCGTACTTCGCCCACGGTGATCGACATCCGGTTCAGTTCAGGGTCGTGGACATCGCCACGCGCCAGAACATCCGATAGGGCGCGACGAATGGTTTCGCCTACGCGAAGCTGCCGTTGCGACGGGCCTGAGCCCTCATGAAACTTGTTCTTTGCCATGCGCTTCATCTAAGGGTTCGCTGAGGTTTTGCCAAGCAGATCACCACGCGCTAAACCGGAACCGAATAAGGAGCATAACATGAGCGATACACCCGGCATAGTGATTACAGGGGCTTCGGGCCGCATGGGCCAGATGTTGATTGGGCAGGTTTCTGCCAGCGACAGGGTGCATCTGGCGGGTGCGGTAGAACGTGCCGGGCATGCGTGGGTCGGTCAGGATATCGGTGTTGCTATGGGCGGCACTGCTGTTGGCGTGATCGTGACCGATAACGCGGCAGAGGCGATGCAAGACGCGCAGGCGGTCATCGATTTCACCGCTCCGGAAGCGACACTCGCCTTCGCCAAGATCGCGGCTGACGCGGGTGTGGTTCATGTTATCGGTACCACCGGTATGACCGACGCGCAGATCGGCGCGCTGGACGGACCTTCAAAGCAGACGGTGATCGTGCGGGCAGGTAACATGAGCCTGGGCGTTAACCTTTTGACCCAGTTGACCAAACGTGTCGCGGCCGCGCTTGATGAAGACTTTGATATCGAGGTGATAGAGTCGCATCACAACCAGAAGGTCGACGCGCCGTCGGGCACTGCGCTGATGCTGGGCGAAGCCGCCGCGGAAGGGCGCGGCGTCGCGCTGGCGGATGTCTCTGACCGCGGGCGTGACGGGATCACCGGTGCGCGCAAGCGGGGTGACATCGGGTTCACAGCGATCCGCGGGGGCGACATTGTGGGCGAACATGACGTGATGTTCGCTGCCGCGGGCGAGCGAATCATCTTGCGCCACATCGCGTCGGATCGCGCGGTTTTTGCGCGCGGTGCCATCAAAGCTGCCGTTTGGGGGCAGGGGAAACCTGCCGGAGCCTATGATATGCTGGACGTTCTGGGCCTGAACGACTGACGCCTCCCGCCGCCCTGTCACTTAACCGTGGTGAAACTATCTTAACCTCTGGCCCGTATATTCATGGGAACAATCTGGTTGGAGGGTGTGATGAAAAAACTGACGTTACTGACCTGCGCAGCGTTCTTTGCGCTGACCGGGGCCGCTTGGGCAGAATTCCAGAAACTGGACAGCCAGCG
>MPLU02280014.1_pt1 | contig 13670 bp, 8 predicted proteins | sample 1617381 | NCBI WGS metagenome assembly MPLU02 (sample SAMN05944801, study PRJNA350692) | marine metagenome | biome: marine; feature: ODZ; material: water; isolation source: 90 m water sample filtered on 0.2 um supor filter | place: Pacific Ocean | collected 2012-04-08 | depth 90m m
CATGATGCTTGACCAGTAAACGCCATCGCTATCGGTAAAATCTTCGCGTTCCCATAAGATATCCGTAGTGCCATTTAAGCGTACGGCCGGTAATAGGCCGTCACGTTTTGCCATCAACTTTAAGCGTGTCACTTCATGGTCTAGCTTGATCATAAAGTTCGCGGTGTCTAGCTGATATTCTCGTGCTTTGCGTATTCGTGCATTTTGCACACTTGGAATACCGCCCTTGCCTGACGTGTTTAAGCATGCTGCTAAACAACCGTCCGATGCGTATGGGCATAGGTTTTTAAGTTTAGGCATTGGGAAATCGAAATCGCCGCCAATGTGGACCCTGATACCCTTGGCTTGTTCTGCCATTGCTGATAGCGCCGGTGCCATGTATAGAATCCCTGTTGCAATGCCCAATTTACGGCCCTTTACCGTTTTAGGGTTTGCGTCAATGCCTAGCAGATCACCGGCGCGCATTGCATACGTTGGCCGTAGTTTTACCGCTGTTGTCATTGTTTATACTCCTGATTAGTTATTGACTACAAACGATAGCCAAAGCAAATACGCCAGCTACTGATAACTGGCGTACTTGTATCGATCATCGTTTCAATTGTGTGTTTATGCTCCTTAATCGTTGGCGTCTTATGGCTGCGCCTATGGTATTGATTATGTTTTGTTTATCCTTGTGTTTTGTGGATAGTTCTTATGGTCGTTGCATCGAATACCGGCGTATTTGTACTTCATACAGTGGTAAATGGTAGCTGCGCCGGTCGGTATGCCTATTGTGGGCCGGGTGGCGGTTAGTAAATCCGTTTCAGCGGAAAGGTGTGACCGTTCTTACGTGCCCTTGCTATCGGGTTGGTTCAGTGCCCCTAACGCTTAACACTGTATATACATGTTTTCAGCATGTCAAGGGGCAATTTGAACTCAAGAAAAACTAATTTCAATCAATTTGTGCTTACTTTTGGCCTAATGTTTTGGCCTAATGTTTTGGATATCAATGATGCTGGCTGGCCTTGTTGGCTGGCTACCAATGGTTACCAGTGGCGACGCTGTTAAGGTGTGCAGTTTGTTTGATGCTATTCCACTGATACTAGCGCCAGAAAACGCAGCTAGGCCGGTGGTCACTTGCTGACTTGCTGGCTGTCTCTGGCTGGCTGGCTGGCTGTATCAATAACGCGAATAAGTGACTCTATTAATAGATACTGTGCTGCTGCTGTGCTGCTGTGCTGCTGTGGCTGGCTGTGGCTGGCTGTGGCTGGCTGTGGCTGGCGTGCTGCTGCTGCTGTGGAAAGCGCGCGTGTTGGCTGGCTTGGCTTGCTGTCTTGGTTGGCTGCTTGGGTGGCTGGTTGGCGTGTGAGCAGGCAGTTGGCTGGTGGCGAGTAACTGGTGTGCGCCTGGCTAGTGTTTGGTAGGTGGCGGTATGTCTTGTGTTGGTTGGTTATGATTATGGTGGTGAACCCATAAATATCGCATACCAATTTTCTGTTTTCTGGAACCAGGCTGGCAGTGCTTATCCACAGTTATCCACACGTTATCCACAGAGTAAATGTGTGTACAAAAGGTGACATTTTGGCAGTTAACATGTGGATATCTGTTGTTAACTGGGACTGTGTATCAATAAGGAGATGGTTTACTTGCGACTTAGTATCAGGAGGGCTGTTTGCTTGTTAAAGTTGGCTTAGGAGAGGATTGGTTAGCTGGTATTCTCGCTATACACACCTTACGCTTTGGGGCTTCGGTGTGGATAGCTAATAAGGTTTGCTGTTGGCAGTTTTCGCGAGCATGATAAGCGGCAACGTGGTTTGGTTAAATGACCCCCCTACCCCCCTTTTTACAGGTTTTGGCAGTTTTGTGTCGCATTACTCTTGCTGGGTGAGAGAGACTGCCTCTTCTGAGGCTTGTTCCGTCTGCTGCTGTGGTTGGATTGCTTTATGATCCCCAGCTATGTGACTGGCTTTTAGCGTATAACGCGTATGTGGCCATTATTTCCCCGCTGGTTTCGTAAGGCAACCAGCCGCGTTATTGCATGTTATCCGAGGGTTGGGGTTTTGTGCAAGACCAGGGGGAGTTACCTATAGCTGGTGAGGTTCCTCGACCCCTGATCTTTAGGGCAGTGTATCGTGTATTATTTTTCTATGCAGACAAAAACCTGTGTTTTTTGCAAGATTGAAGAGATTTTCACGTTCCTGATTGACGGGGGAAACAACTACGTGTGCGTCCAGTGCTTGTTGAATATCGTAAATAGCGCTGTTTTGCACGACGAGGAAGACGTAAGGCATTGAGTACCGCCGAAAAGAAGCACCTGTTTGCCACCAGGGACGAGGAAAACGCCTTTAAGCAGAAGGTGTTCGCAAGGGAATACGTCAATACCGGCAAGGTAAGGGCGTCTGCTGAAGCAGCAGGATACTCGACAGGGCCGTCAGCCGCTGCCATGGGAAGCAGGCTCCTTAAATACGAGTCTGTACAGGCCGAAATCACGAGATTGCATAACCTGCACCACGCAGAAGAGAAGATCGACAGGCTCTACGTGCTGAACGGACTCTATGAACTGGCAGAAAACGCTACAAGGGACAGCGACCGCATCAGGGCACTGGAATTACTGGGAAAAACTCTCAGGATGTTCGTGGATCACATCGAAACTACCGTTACACACGACATAACCCAACTTGAAGAGTTCACCCTCGACCAGTTACGATCACTCAGGGAAATGCCACAACTCGAAGGCAAAGTAACCGTCGAAGAGATACTGCCAGCAGACGAGTCTTCAACATGACAACAACACCAGGCCCCACGAAAGTCACCATACAGGACATAGAACGGGCACTCGCAGCACGATCCTTTATTGACTTCCTCGATTTCGTGAAACTGCTCGAACCACCCACCGCAACCAACAGGGGCGGCGTCATACCGTTCGAGAAATGGGACCACATAACGGGATTTGTCGAAATACTCGAAAACGAAAGACTCATAAACGTCCTCAAGTCAAGACAGCTTGGCTTCTCATGGGTACTCGCAACATTCGCACTCTGGACAGCAATGTACAAGGAAGGCGCAAACGTACTGGCGTTCTCACAGGGACAGCTTGAGTCCGTTGCGTTTCTTAACAAGGCAAGAATCGTCTACGAAAACCTGCCGCAACATCTGAAGATACCCATTGGCAGGGATAACGACACCACGATGGAGTTCCCGTCACGGATGTCCAAGATCACCGCACTGCCGTCTACTGAGAAAGCAGGACGTGGAGAAAATGCCACGCTTGTTATTCAGGACGAGGCAGACTTCCACGATAACCTGGAACTTAACTACGCTGCGATCAAGCCGACAATCGATGCAGGCGGGCAACTGATCCAGTGTTCCACCGTTAACAAGAAAAAAGCAGGGACACTGTTCAAGGAGATACACCGGAGATCACCCGAAAACGGGTTCAAGGCAGTGTTCTACGGCTGGCAGTCACGGCCTGACCGTGACGAAAAGTGGTACGAAAGAGTACAGAGGGAAGCACCCGTTACCGACGGAATGTCGCCCGAACTCTACATGGAACAGGAACATCCGACCTCCGTGGAAGAGGCACTGCGACCGTCAAGAGTCATGGCTGCGTTCGATGTTGATGCCATTGAGTCGATGCACCTCGACACGAAAAAGCCGGTCGAAATACGCAATAACGTGATTAACGTGTACCAGAAGCCGGTTGTCGCGAAAAAATATGCAGCAGGCAGCGATACCTCGCACGGAGTCGGAGCCGATTATTCCGTTACTGCTATTATTGACGTCGAGACAGGATACGTTGTTGCCGACGTCTACTCGAACACGATGGCACCTGAACATTTCGCAATGGAATCTGTCAACCTGCTCAACGATTACAACAACCCTATCTGGGCCATCGAGGATAACGACTGGGGAGAACTGACCCTCAAGAAGGCGCAGGAACTCAAGTATCCAAGACTTTACGAACGAAGAAACCCCCAGGGAAAGCTGTCAGGCAAGATCGGGTGGAGGACAGATGGGCGAACTCGTACCGTTTTATGGGGGGAATTGATAGAGGCAGTCAGGGACAGGTTGGTTATAATCCCAAGCAAGGCGGGGCTTAACCAGTTCACGTCCGTCATCAGGAACCCTGACAAAGACGGTCGGATTGAAGGCATGGTCGGCACGCATGATGACTACCCGATGGCAGTAGGACTGGCATGGCAGATGCGTAAAGAAGCATACAACCAGTCTAAAAAAATCAAGGTTATTACACGAGAAGAACGCATACGGCGAATGGGAAATAACAGGTAATGGCATCAAAGAGAGACCAGGTTGCAATAGAGCGTATCCTCAACAAGGTGGACCGCAAGGAACAGGTCTTCGAGAAACGCACCGCATTCATGGATTCTGACTACGAATGGGGCTGGAAGAATACCCCGTTCGTCCCAATGCCCACCGAGGGCATCACGATAAAAGATGCCGTTACCACCAACTTCGCGAAAGTCCTTGCACGCAAAGTGTCCAACGGAGTCGGATACGCAGAACGCATTATCCGAGTGCTTGACGATGCCGACAACGAAGAGTTCCGAGATAAGAACAATGCCTACGAAAGATGGTGTGTCGGCGTCCTCGAAATGGCAGACGAACGATTGCAGTCAGGCGGCATGAACTCCACAGTGCAGGGCGAAAGCGCATGGAACGCAGTCGTTCGTGGAGGGTGGATCGGCACCCGTGCGGTACTTATTAAAGACGCACAGGGAGAGACAATACCGGATATCGTGCCCATCGACCCGCGAAACCTCGTTTACGAAAAAGGCCGTGGGGAACCGCTATGGGCAGCGATCATAACCCAGCGTGCAAAACAGGATATCCGTGACGAATACCCGAAATTCAAGTTCGGGATAGAAAACAATGTCCAGCACCCCGAAGACGATGATGACGAACTTGCCCGTGTAGTGGACTACTACTGGACCGAAGACGGTAAACGCATGAACTGCGTCATTATCGACGGGCAGTACGCAAAGAAGCCGACCGATACCTTTGCCGTTAATTTCCCTATCGTGATTCGGCTGATCGGCAACAACCCTGGCGTAATGAACTACAGCCTGAAAGATACTATCGACGGCACCCGCGAAATCCCCGGCATAGAAGACGTCGGTGACAGCATCTTTGCTGCGCTCCGACACGTCATTCCACAGGTAAACCGGCTTGCATCGTACCGAATGGCACTTACGGCAAGAGCCGTGCAGGGCACCCTGATCGTCAAGTCAAGGGACGGCACCAAGGAACTGGATCAGGACGCATTTGCCTCCGGTGCTGAACTTGGACTGTCCACGGATAACGACGAAGACATAGGGCTTCTCCCCATTTCGCAACTGACAGCAGATGCGGGACAGCTAGAAGGCGAGTTGAGGCTCGACGAGTCAAATGCCGGTCTGTCTGATCCTGCACTTGGAAGACTTACATCCCCTGTATCCGGTGCGGCACTTCAAATCCTGTCACAGGCAGATAACGAAGTAGTTGCCCCTTTCCTTAAAGCAGTGGAATCCATGCTTGCAGGCATTCTCGACAACCTCGGCAGACAGTACGAAACCGGACGATACAAGGATATCGAAGTACGGGGCAAGACCCACACAGACCAGCCGTTCAACAAGGTTATCGCCCCCGACGATATCAAGGGACATAACCTCTTATCTGTAGAACTAAGGCAGACACAGCCACAGGACGATTTTGCGCTCTGGCAGGCCGCACAGGTCGCATCGCAGGTTGATCCAAGTACCGGCACAGCACTCGTGTCGAAGCAATATGCAGCCACTAAAATCGCTAAAGTTCAGGATTACGACCTTGAAAAACGGCGTATGTCAGGGGCTAGAATACGTGCGTCAAGCGCGAAATACGAGTTGCTCACACAGTGGCACGCAGCCCGTCTTTCGGGGGAACCTGAAGAGGTTGTCCAGCTTCTTGAAATGGATATCCAGAGGGAAATCGAACGTGAGGCAATGGAAGAAGCGGCAATGCAATACCAGTTTGAACAGGCTGTTAATGCGAACCCGATGGCAGCAGCAGCCGGTATGAACGGGGCTGCTCAACCCGGCGGTGGGGCGGGTGTACAGGACATGGCAAATCCTGCTACAGTAAGTGCAGACCCAAGATTGCTGGCGCAGGCTGGCACAATGGGAGTCAGTGCTGCGCCCTCTCCTGATGCGGGATATAACACTACGGCGCCAAGGAACACTGCTGAAGCAGCAGGGTTAGAACCGAACCCAGAGGCTAGAGGTATCTAATGACTATTTTCACATATTTTCATCCAGAGATAGGGCTAGTCTTTATCAGGGCTAATTCGCGAGCCGAAGCTGACGCTGCTGGAATGAGAGGGTTAGGCAGCAATCTGGATTACCGAGATTCAGGGGCTACGGTTGTTTCTGGTAAAGCTGCTGCTGGCTCGCGTATGTATTCTGCTAGGGACGGAAATTTGTATTTCGAGGGAACTACGAGCGGTCAAGACAGCCCTGAGATGACCTCCTACTTTACAGGTGGGGGGCTAAATCAACCAAGCGGGGCAGCGGGTGGAGGTATGCCAGGCATGTCAACGCCTATTCTTCAATCCGAGGAACTTGAGTTTGGGCCAGCGTTCAGAGCCGGTTTGCGTGATCGTGATATTAGGCTTGGGCCAGGTGGCGGCGTTACTGGCAGGCTTGCTGAAGAGTTCAGGCGACCAATTCTGTCTCGTGCGTTTGCCAACATTGCATTCAATGCTCCGACCACTACTGCCGAAGAAGCAGAAGAAGCAGTTCTTCCGTCATTTCAAGAGTATGTAAGGACGGGCGATTTATTCGGTGCTGGCGCAGCGCAAGATGCTCGCAGACTGTTAGAACAGGCTCGTGAGTTTGGTAATCAGTTTGAGACTGAAGGCTCACTTGCCGCTCAGATAGCGAATCCAGCTACCACCGCAGAGGCAACACACCTTGCTAACATTGCACGTCAAGCAGCACGGCAGCGATATGGTGCATTTGCAAAGTTTTTGCCTTCGGCTGGGCAGTTTGGTGAACAATATCTTGCACAGCCAAGGAGCGGTGCGCTAACATTTGGAGACTTTCTAAACCAGAAGATTTTTGGTACTTAAATGGTTCAACCGATAGATATATTTGATGTTCTTTCGGATACCGCTGAAGGTCGGCGTGTTGGCTTTCAGACGTTTCTGAACCAGTTCGCCCAGTTACCACAGCAACGTCAGGTAACTACTTTTAACCGACCGTTTTTTTCTAACCTGCAACAGCAGGCTGAAAACGAGTTCTTTGGTAATTTAGGTCAAAGAATCCAGCAGGGGCAAGCACCGCAGTCGTTTACAGATTTTCTAAACAGTGACTTCAATCTTGGCAGGCGTGCCAGACGTGCCCCTGTTTCTCAAATGGGAACAGGTATTTCCCGCTTCGCATCACCGGCTAGGTTCTTATTCAACCAGTAGGAGAACTGAATGACACAGCCTCCTTTTCCTGGGAACGACTTTTTTGACCAGATCGACAGCGTTGCCCGTAATCTAACAGGGAACGCATATCGCCTGAAGCGTGACGATCCCACGGCTCCGCAGAAGTTCACCGAGTTCATCGCTCAAAGCGAGCAAGAGTTCAATGCGACGCAGCCACAAGCAGCACCGCAATCGTTCCGTGACTTTGAGCGGGGTGGATTCGTGCCGCCAGAAGTGGCAGAAGCGCGACTTCAAGACCCAGACTGGACAGCATCTCAAGCACAGGCTCCGTTCGTCGATCCCGACATGGACCCTAACGCATTTAGGAACGTGATGTTTGGCTTGAACCCAATAGGTGGTTCAGCTATAAACCTGCTTACTCCAAGAGAAGGCGGTGGCAACAGGGTCTTTACGCCACAGGTTCCAGAAGGCTTCTTTGGCTCAGAGGAAAACCTTGGCAGGCTTTTTCCTGTAACTGAAGCTGCAAGAGAAATCACTTCTCCATTTGATGTCCTTACTTCAGCAGCCCTTGCTGGTCTTGGCCCTGCTGCATCTGCGGCTCTTCAGGGCACTAATAGAGCAGGCAGAGTTGCTGCTAAGTTTGTTGATCCTATTACCAGGGGTGGGCTGGGACGAAGACTTGCCGCTGAAACAGGCGTGAACCTTGGCGCGACTTTCGGTGCATTGGAAGCCCCTAAACTTTTACCTGAAGATGCTCCAATGGGGGCGAAGATAGCCGCATCTCTTGCTGGTGGTCTTGCTGGTGGAGTAGGTTCGATTGGAGCAATAAATGCTCCTCGTATAGGTGGTGCAGCCAAGAGTGCTGCTGGCGACGCTATCCCAGCAGTTCGCCGTGAACTAGAACGTATCGGTAATCCACCAAGAGTGTCCTTAGAAGACATTGCAAACGAAAGTGTCCTGCCGCCACGACAACGCAAAATAACCGGAACTCGTCCGGGGGAAATTGAATACACGCGAGGTGAGTTCATTCCGATTGATGACCCTCGTGTCGCTCCTGCCGATGGTGCATATAACAACTTCTTTTCCAATCCCCGCAATGTAGGGTTGCGTGTCTACTATGAAACAGTATCGGGTAATATACGAAGAGCAACTATCGGCGCAGATGGGACGCTTATTCCGCTGCCTAATCGTCATTCTGGGGCTGTTCCAAATTGGTGGACGATAGAAAAAAACCGGCCTATATCCAGAGGTAAGCGTGCGCTAGTTGAACGTATAGGTCTTGAGATGCGAAAGCCTGATGCTGGCGGTATGCCTGAAGACGTAGGCGACGTAGCAGAGATATTCATTCGCTCTTTGCCTGATGAAGTAGTAGAAGACCTTGGCTCGTCTTATTTCAGGATGAAGGCATTCGACTTTGGTGGCGCACAGCCATCTGCCGGTTTCTACGACACAGATGATGGGCTTATCAACATTGCCCTTGGCGCGCTAGATAACAGCGTTCAGCCAGAGCGTATTATTCCTCACGAAGTAGTTCACCACCTGAAGCAATTCATTACAGATGACGAACATGCTCAGTTCCTAGACTTATACAAACGTGATCTTGCTAGCGGTGGCGATGACATGGTTCGCCGAGCCGATGAAATAATTGCTGAGACAGGACAAAACGTTAAGCCTCGCAGGTTGGCAACTCCAGAAGAAGTTGAACTTGTTAGGAACGCTTACCGCTTCCGAAGTTTCGATGAGTTCTTTGCTGAAGTTCTGACAGATAAGGTTCTCAGAGATATTTACGAGCGAAGCCTTCCGAACCCAGAGCGAGCGGCGTTCCGCAAGATTCTTGACAAGGTAAAAGACTTTGGAGTCGCTCTTTACAACGTCTACATTAAGCGACAAAAGCCTGATATAGCAGAACGTGTGTACCAACGGTTTGTTCTTGGGAATGTCGATGTAACAAGACGGCAAGAATTTACTGAAGGGATACTTCGTCAGGCTGCGGATGAACCCGCTGCTGCTGGGGATGCTATTTCTTCTGGCAGGCTATTTCAGAGCGGGTTCGGCGCAACGTATCTTGACGATTTCGAGAAAGGGATGAGAACTGTTCCTTTGCCGCAAGGCGTTAGTGAATCTGATCGACTTACAGGGCAGCAATTTGTTGCCGCAATGCGAAAAACGCCAAGAGAACTTTCAGACCTTGAACTTGCAAGTGTTTATGAAGAAGCAGGGAGAATAGCAAATGACCCGATGCAAGGTGCTATTGGAGAACAAGTTCTTTCAAGGTTAAATCCGGTTATCTCTGAGCGGGTTGCATCTGGTAATTTGGCTCGCGCAGAAGGTACGTCTATTCTTCGGGGATACCGCCTTACAGAAAAATCTACCAAAACGGTTGGAGCCACAAGACAGCCAACCGCTGCTCCTAGGGGGGCTGTTGACCTTAATGAAAAACTAGCCCCTGATCCTACGATAAAAAACCCAGATGTTTTTTCACCACAAGGACAGGCACAAATAGGCGAACAGATTCCAAGATATTGGTATCACCATCGTTTAGAAAATGTTCCGATTCCAGAAGACGGCGGGATAAACGCAACACGAATCAGGCAGCCTCAAGCGGCAGATGCTTTTCGCGGGAATTACGCCGAAGGTGAATATATCTGGCTATCTCCACAGGTTATTAGAGGTCGAACACCAGAAGAGTCTTTATTAATTGACATTTCTAAACTAGACAATAACGAAATTAGACTTACAGGACAAGCTGAAGGAAATATTTTACATCGGGGGAAGATTCCGAAAGCTGCCCTTGTTGATCCACCAACCACTCAAGCTAGGCAGGCTGACGTTGCTGCTGGGGTAACACCAGAGCAGCAGGCGATCATAGATGACGTGGGTACTGGTAGACCGGCTGACACACCTAATGTTGCACGGTTGCGTGAAGAGGGAGTAATCAATCGCAACACGGAAAACTTGCAGGTGAACGACGCTCGACGAGTTGCACAAAACCATGATTTACCAACAGACCCTGACTTGATGCAAGCCGCTGCACAAAGAGCCATAGAGCGACAGGGCGAATCCGTTACTGCCGTTGACAAGATTGTAGAGTTCTTAAGGGCAGCCAAGGACGCTGTACAGACAAGTGCTGCCGAAACCAGTCGGTTGCGTAGGCTGGGAACCAGACTAGGCAGAAGGAGGGCAAGAGGAATTTCTGATCCCGCACGAGCGGCAAGGGCGTTTAGAAGCGGGCAGGCTGGACAAAGGCGTTCAAGAGAAGTTTTTGAGCCGCTCATTGATCCAGAAACAAGAGTTTTTGGTGAGGTTGGTTCACGCCTGCCAGAAGACGTAAGCAACCTTGCTCCTACGGAAGCAGCAGCACGAATAGGCATAACGGGTGACGATCTGAGATCGCTTTATGATGCCATTGCAGCTAAATGGCCTATCGGCGGCGGCCGTGAGTGGGCGCACCATAACGCACAGGTAGGACTGACGAAAGCCTTGCTTGGAGATGTGCCTACTGATTCTGAACTGAGATTGCTGCGTGAGGTTTTTGGTAAAAAAATTGTCAAGGAACTTGTAAGCAGAAAGCCTGGAAGAGGGAGGGAGTTGCTTTTTGATCTTGTCTTTTTGCTTGCGAAAACCCTTCGCTCTTCATTTGACGCTTCTGCCCCTCTTAGACAATTAGTTGTGTTCACAGTTAATCCACGCAGGATAAAACAATCAGCACCTACTATTAAACGTATGTTTCAGGTTGGCTTTACTAAAGGCGATCCACAGAAACTTGCAGATCAGTTTAATGATGAGTTGGTTAACCCGGCAAAGAATCGTCACGCTAATCGGCTGCTTAAGCTGGACGTAGACCCGTTAGACACAGATGTTCCAGGTGGAAATAAACGCATAATTCTTCACGACGTATCTGAGACTGGTGCTATCGAGTTTACGGATAAAGAAGAAATTTATATGTCGAGCATTTCCGCAATGCTTCCTGAGTTCGGCTCAGATGTTCGCAAGCTAAAAGAATTTAAGCGAAAAAGTTTACAGCGTCTTGGTGCAGCCCCGACTCCTGTTCGTCTTGGTATAAAAGCTGTAACGTATCCAATTCGTGTTGTTGGCAGAGGCATACGTCGGTCCGAGTTGATGTTCGGTACGGCTATAAACCAAATGCGAATGCGTGTAGCTGGAGCAACATTAGATAACTGGGATGAAGCCGCTCGTGAAGCCAGCCGACAGGGAGTTCCTAATCCGGTCGAGCAGGAATCTGTTGATACGCTAATTGACGCCGTAAATGTTTTTACAGGGCGTGGTAACTTACCGGCGTTTCTGACGGGGCGTCAGGGCAGTCGGTGGCTTGCGGCTATTTTCTGGGCACCAAAATTAGCCGTATCACGATTCCAGGCTCCGCTTATTGGTGTTCGTGGACTGGGCGAATTAGGTCTTTCTGGGATGGCGAGAGTAACGAAAGCAAGCCCTGACAGTTTATTGTCGAGAGTTGCTAACAGTCCTGGCGCTCGTGCCCGTAAGGAAATGGCAAAAGACCTTGTAGCTTTTGTAACCACAGGCACAACGATTCTTGCTGCCTTAGAGAAATTCGGAGTAGCCGAAGTAGAGACAGACCCTAGGTCTTCAGATTTCGGTAAAGGTCGCATTGGGAATACAAGGTTTGATTTCTGGGGTGGATATCAGCAACCCGCCAGATATGTATGGCAGGCGGCAACCGGCACGCAAAAACGGCTGTCTGGTGAAAACAAGGGGGAACTTGTTAGGCTTGGAGCATTCAATGCTACTAAGGAAGAAGAAGCTGCACGGGCAAAAAGAACCGGTAAGCCAACGCCGCCACCAGATCGAATGAATCTTTTGTTCAGGTTTGTACAATCCAAGGCTTCTCCTGGGATTCCAGCACTCATTGCTAACGAAATGCGTGGGCAAACATTTGTTGGCGATGCGTTGAATGAACAGGCTGCTTTATTTGGAGAAGACTTTGGCCCAACTGTTAGCGTTCGTGAGCGAGAAGCAATACAGCAGTTGTTGCCGTTGTTTGGTATTGATATTGTTGAAGCGATAGAAGAGCAAGGGGTGATATTGGGGTTGGCTCTTGGAGGGTCGGCAGGATTGGGTGTGGGCACGGCAACATTTGACACAGAAGGCGAGGGTCTTGGGCGATTTGATAATGTTACGACGCCAGCAGGCGGCGGCGACCCTTGGTGGTACAAAAGGTAGCGCAGCGTCGAATGTGGCGTTGAAAGATGAAACAGAATTTAGTACGCTACAAAATACAACTGAATAAGGTTTCAGGGGGAGCCTGTATAGGCTTCATATATTTTTACGAGGACTTTTATGGTCACACCAAACACGGTTGAGACTTCCTCTGAGAATGAATCCTCCCCGGCAATCGACGATTCCCTCCCTATAGGCGACGAACCTGTTGTTCCAGATAATTGGGACGAAGTGAAAGATGAAGTAACGGAAGAAGCAGGAACGGACGCAGTAGCGACGGAAGAAGTTGAGAGTCCTGGCGACGAAGCAATCTCCGACGATAGTACACCCGTAACCCAAGAAACCTCAGAGACAACCGAAGTAGAAGTATCGGCTGACACTGGGGAACTACCCGAACAAACCGCTGAATCTGGGAGAATGAGAACCCAGGAAGAGTGGTCGAAGCGGGAGTCAACCATCAGGCAGCGTGATGCTGAAAGAGAAGCTGAAGTGCAAAGCCTGCGAGAGCAGGTGGCGCAACTTCAAACGACTTACCAAGATCAGGTACTGGATGCGGAAGTTCGTGGCTATGCACAATCACTGGAAGCCCAGTTGGTTTCAGAAGGCTACGATGATGCGGCAGCTAAAAGGCTAGCGACACAGCAGGCCAATGCAGCCAAGGCTTCGTATCAGGCTGAACAAAGGTCACAGGTTCTCGAACAGCAGCTTCAGCACGCGAACCAAGCTGCTGAGACAACTTCTAAGAACGCTTCGGTTAACGAGATGATGAGGCAGCACGGAGTTCCTGAATCTCAGCGAGCATTGCTCCAAGGGTATTCAGACCCCGCTCTGCTGGTAGAGGCGGCAAGGGTTCTCGGCGAAGCTGAGAATTTACGAAAACAACAAATGGAAACCAGGCAAGCAGAAGTTCCTGCCGGTGGCGAATCTAATACATTCGACGGTGGCGTTGGGCGTGGTGGTACTGTGACTGACCAGCAATGGTTGAACACGGTGTACGCAGAGGGCAATTCTAACGATCATGCCCGTGCGAACAAGATCATGCGTTCAATGGGAATCAACCTTGGCTAGTTTCAAGGGAAAATAAAAAATG
>MPLU02140926.1_pt1 | contig 13668 bp, 9 predicted proteins | sample 1617381 | NCBI WGS metagenome assembly MPLU02 (sample SAMN05944801, study PRJNA350692) | marine metagenome | biome: marine; feature: ODZ; material: water; isolation source: 90 m water sample filtered on 0.2 um supor filter | place: Pacific Ocean | collected 2012-04-08 | depth 90m m
ATGGGGGTACACCAGGCCGTTTGGTAAAGCACACCTTCCCTAGCCAATCGGTCAATATTCGGAGTCGGATGCTTGGCTCCATAGCAACTGACCCAGTCGCGTCCCATATCATCAACCATAATAAAGATAATATTAGGTTTTTGCTCCTCGCCAACCTGTGCTACTAGCAGCAGGAAAAGAATCAGTTTTCTCATTTGGTATGAAAAGGTTCGCTGACCACAATCTGTTGAATGAGTTCGCGCAGACCATAGTTTCGTTTGGACATAACCTCAACAATCCGGTCAATGTCATCACGATCAGTAAAGCTGATTCGGCGTCCCATCGCGTAAATGAAGAGTTTCTCAGTCAAACAACGAGTAAATTGATTTGGACGAGCCAAAAGATACTGTTTAATGCCCTTGGGCCCGTTAATAGCGGTACCATCAGGCATTTCCCCGGAGCCATCAATAGGCAAACGCTTGGCATAACGATCACGCCAGACTCCGACATAGTCATAATGTTCCATGGATAAACCAATCGGATCAATCTTGCGGTGGCATTCATAGCAGGTAGGGTTATCCCGGTGTTTTTCCATCAGCGCACGAATCGTGGTCACACCCCGGGTATCGGGTTCAATCGGATCGACATCCGGCGGGGGCGGGTTTGGGGGGGTCCCCAGCAAATTTTCCAACACCCAGACACCGCGCACCACTGGCTGGGTTTCCACCCCATTTGAGGTTGCTGTCAGGATACTGCCGTGACCAAGCAACCCCCCGCGATGATGCTCAGGCTTAAGTGAAACCTTCTGAAAACCTTCCTGAACGACTCCGGGGATTTTGTAGTGCCGCCCGAGAGCTGGATTAAGAAAGGTGTAATCTGAGTCAATAAAATCCAGAATACTCCGGTTATTGGAAAGTACATATTGAAAGTACCGTTGGGTTTCCTCGCGCATAGCTTCCTCAAGGTTATCGGCATAATAGGCCCTGCTCTTTTCCGGGTCAGGCGGCATTTCACCGAGCTTACGCAGGTGCAACCATTGCCCGACAAAATTGTCCGTCAAGGCGCTTGCCTTGGGATCTTTAAGCATACGCTCCACCTGCGAACGTAATTCAGGCTGCGTATTGAGTTTACCTGAAGCTGCCGCTGCACGTAGGGAATCATCCGGCATCGAGCTCCAAAGGAAATAGGACAACCTTGAGGCCAACTCATAACTATCAAGTTTACCCACATCCTGCTTTGGAGCCGATTCAGTGAGGTACAAGAAACGGGGGGAAGTGAGTATCGCCCGGACTCCGTAACGAGCAGCTGCCCAGAAATCCTTTTTCTCTTCCAGATAACGTTCCGCAAGATCAAGGTAAGGATTGATCTCCGCAACGGTTGTCGGACGGCGGAAGGCGGCGTTAGCAAGCCGGGTCAGACAGCTGCGCAGATATGCCGCATTAGGCACCCCAGCAGAAGGAGGAAAGAACCTATCAAAGCCTGGCAGAGGCCACTCTTCATAAAAAGGCCCCTCAATCCCAAGGGATCGAATGTGGAGTTCAGGCCCCGAACCCACGTACATCTCAGGTGGATTACGCATAGGATAAAGTGCATCCTTGTTGTACTTGGGCAAAACTTTTCGCAGAATACGCTTGAAGGATCCATTGGGGCCATTGGCCCAATGCACGTGGAAAGTAAACCCTTTTTCCAGCCAAACCCGGTGTTCAATTTCAATCACCTTATCATCCGGAATCTCGTATTCGCCAATAATCCGATGGGCGGTTGCCCCCAGTTCACGTGAATCAATGGAAATTGAAAGCCGCATTGGTTCATTGGAATTGAATCGCAAATCAGAATCCTTATACCGGGATTTTCGGCGAACCGCCTGGGCAGAAAACCGAATCACATACTCACCATCTGCGGGCACTCCCCGTTTTTTATCCAGCGCTGGAAATCCCAGCGGTTGACGGAACTTAATATATAAACGACCCGCATCGCGACGCGCCACCTTATCTATCCCTACTCCATTAAGGATAATCTGCTTAACATCTGTTTTCGCCTGAACTCCAGACTGATACTTGATCATCTTTGGCCGAGGCCCGGGACGAATTACCTTGTCAGCCACTTTACGAGCCGCCTCCAGATAATTTTGAAGCAGATGATCTGAGGCAATCAGGCCCTCGCCCACATTATCAAAACCATCAAGGGAATCATCGGGAGGAAAAGTGGTAGTGGGATCAAAGTCGACCATCTTCAACTGAAACAGGTCCCGGATTGTGTTCAGATACTCCACACGGTTCAAGCGGCGCAGCACCACCTTACCGGAGTTTTTGTGGGCCATCTCCCGAGCGCGCGCCAAAGCCTGAGTTAAGTGACCCACCACTTTCGTGGTCTCAGCAACCGGCGGCTGCTTCTTCCCTTCGGGAGGCATTTCCGCTAAATTAAGTTGATCCAGAATCTCCTGGAAAGCTTCCGCCTCGGCCAACTGGGTAAAGTCGCCGGTCAGCTGATCAAAACGGCGGTCTCCCTTTTGTTTTTTAGCACCATGACAATCATTACAATAAGTCTTAAGATAAGACTGAAGCAAATCGGCCGGGGCAGCCGCACACAAACAGACCAACAACAGGCTCCAGACAATGAGAAGGTGCAACCTCATTAGGTTAGCAGGTGATTCAGATTGCCAGTACTGGTGGAGAACCGATCGGTTTCCACTCCCAACTGCTGGAGGATCGATACATAAAGATCGCAGAGAGGCCGACCATCCCGACCTTGCCGTTCAAAACGGTGATGCTGACCACTCTTAAACCCGCCACCGGCCAACATGATAGGCAGGTTACGACTGGAGTGAGAACTAGCATTACCCATCCCACTACCAAACATGACCACCGTAGAATCCATCATCGAACGACCTTCAGCATCCTTGACTGCCTTGAGCCGATCCAGGAACCGTGAAAACTGCTGTGCATAATACAGCTCAATAATGGTCAGTTGCCTGAGCAGATCCGGGCGTTTCCCATGGTGACTCAAAGAGTGATATCCCAGTGTAATTCCCTCAAAGGGGAACAACCGGTTTCCTCCCGGATGACCAAAGGTAATGATATTGGTCAGATTAGCCTGCAAAGCCAGAATCATCAGATCATACATCACCGACGTATTATAAGGGTAAGCCAAATCCACCACCATCTCATCATCCCCCCTGATAACCTTGTCACTGGCCTTGGGTTTGGGCACATCAATCCAGTTCTCCCGCCGCACCAACTTACGTTCCACTTCGCGAATGGCGGTAAGATATTCGTCCAGCTTGGCCTGATCGGCTTTGGACAAGAGCGGGTTAAGGCGGCGCGTGTCCTCACGCACCACATCCAGAATACTGGCGTCCTCACGAAGATGCTCTCTGGCCTTGGCCTTGACCTTCGGATTATCCTCAAGAAACAACCGTGCAAAAATTTGTGTGGGACTGCCCGTACTGGGCAGCATCACGCCCGCGCGCGACCAGGAAACACCTCCTGACCCCAACCGCAGTGTGGGAAAGCGCGTCTGTTGCCCAATCTTCTCAGACAGAAACTGATCCAACGACAACAACCGTTGAGGGTTATCCTTGGTATCCTTGAGTTCCATCCCGTTGAGCAGGGTATTGGAACAACCATGCCCGCCACCCACCTTGGGATGATCTAGGTTGGTAAACACAGTCAGATCACGGCGATGTTTTTCAAGAGGCTTCAAAAGCGTGGGCATCGCGTAGTTTGCCCCTGTCTGCTCAGGGAAAAACCCGCCAGGATTCATCCCGTAATTAGGCGAGACACATACAAAGCGTTTGGCCGGTGCAGATTTAGCCGGTGCAGCACCGAGAGACTCGAGTGCCGGAAGAGCGATGGAAACGCCTATCCCGCGCAAAAAATTTCGTCGATTCAATGAATACATATCCCTTAATTCCATGAAGCCTATCCCCGGAGGACTTCAGTGTCTTGTAATTATCGGACAAAAAATATCATGAAAGATTCGATCCTAAAAAGAAACTATCAATTCAAACGTGCCTTCAATTGTTTAAGTAAAACAGCTGCTTTTGCAGGATGACTCTTGGCTAAATTTTTCGTTTCCCCGGAAGAAGTTGTGTGATCGTACAACTCCAACTCACCTCCTTTATGGGATATCAATCGGTGGGTTTCGGTGCGGATCGTTTGCACTCCTCGTTTATAGGCGAAGGCTGGATGCCCCTTAGCCTCAGGGTTTTTTAGAAAAGGTTTGAGTGATGTTCCATCCAGACCGGTTGGCGGGTTTAAACCAGCCAGCTCGCAAAGCGTTGGAAAAATATCCAAAGTTTCGACCATGGCACGCGTCGATTTACCGGGTGCGTCCATTGCCGGGTGGGAAATAATCATCGGCGAACGCAATGATTCCTCAAAAAGCGCATGCTTGCCCCAGATGGCATGTTCCCCCAAATGCCAACCGTGATCCCCCCATAAAACAACAATGGTCTTCTCACGCTGTTTCAACTCATCGAGCCGGCCCAGTAATCGTCCCACCATGGCATCGGCATAAGTCACACAGGCCGCATAATGTTTGCGCACTTCCAGAGCGAAAGCCGCATCGGTATTGGGGTTACGTTTCCAGCGGTTGTATTTCATGAATTCACCGGAACCATGCCAGGTGGTTTTGCCTTCAGGCTTCTGAGGGTGTGGTGTGATGGGCAGGTTCCCCTTGCGGTAGTGTTTCATGTACTTGGCCGGCGCCCCAAAAGGTAGATGCGGACGAATAATTCCCACTGCCAGAAAGAAAGGCTTACTCTCCTTAGCCAAACCATCCATCTGCTTTAAAGCCTCATCAGTAATTAATCCATCAGGGTAGGCGGTATCAGGTCCTTTGAATAATTGAAACAAATCCATGTCCTTGGCGTTCTTACGGATCTCTCCATTGGCTAAACCATGCATTGCCCCCCGCGGATGTTGCCACGGACCCGCCGGCAAAAGATGCCGGGTCCAGGCTTCGGGCATCTCGGGCTTGTCATCCTCATCCCAATTTGCACCACCCCGACCTCCTGGATGATGAGACACCTTGCCAACCGACACAGTGGAATAACCATGCTTACGAAACCAAGCAGGAAGGCTCTTCCCTTTCATCGCCTCAGCCTGACGGAATAACGCACCATTATCCGCTGGCCCATAAGTACCGGTGAGCAGCGTGTAACGCGAAGCTCCGCAGGTGGGCGCCTGCACGTAATGCCGATGAAAAGCGCGGCCCTGAGAGGCAAGTTTATCAATATTGGGAGAATGAATGTAATCCACTCCAAAACACTTCAGTTCCGGCCGTAGATCATCAACGCAAATCAAGAGAACATTCGGCTGCTCTTTCGCATTGGAAATAAGCGGGCACAGGAACAACAAAAAAAGAATACATTTACGCATCAGAAAAAAGGACGATGAGTAAAACCCGCATTATTTGCAATGACACAGATCTATTTTTATCGGCTACTTATAATGCCCACCAATCAGAACGGCTATCCTCAAGGACTGGGAACGTATTACGCCAATCCTGCACCAAATTGATATCCAGTTCAGCAGAAATGACTGTCTCCACCGGGCCCGCCTCAGCAAGACGATCCCCATGAGGATCAACTATCACACTAGCCCCGTCATACTCCAGATGGGGATCAGATCCACAGCGATTCACTCCAACCACGTAAGCCAGATTTTCTATTGCCCGTGCCTCCAATAATTTCGTCCAATGATGAGTCCGCATATTTGGCCAACTGGCAATGACTACAAAGATGTGGGGCGGGTTCTCCGTCATCATTGCCTTACGAAAAAGTTCAGGGAACCTTAAATCATAACAAATAAAAGGACAGAGCCTGAGTCCATCGGGCAATTCAAAGCATTGGATATCATTCCCCGCCTCATAATTCTCACCCTCCTTACCCATGTTAAAGGGTTGTATCTTGGAATAGCACCCTACCCGTTTCCCTTCAGGATTGATCAATAGCGCATCATTGGTCGGCTTTTCCCCTGAGCGCGCAATAGCCAGTCCGCCCATAACATAACAGGCTGTGTCGCGAGCCAACTCCTTGAGAAACGATTCTGTAAGACCATCTTGAGGTTCCTGCAACGACTGGGTGTCCATCGAAAAACCTGTAGCGAATAGCTCTGGCAAAACCAAGAGACTGCCTGGTTGCGGCTCAATGCGGTTGGTCCATTCGCGCACCTTTTGAAAATTGGCCTCCTTATCCTCCCAAAGGATATCCAGCTGATAAGCGTAGACGTTCATACCCTACTCCACATCAGCCGGGGTAAGACGGGGGATATCCTTGGCATCAGGATGTTGATCCTTGCGTCCGTGCACATAAAGGGCGCTCCATTCAGCAAGGCGCCGGCCGAGAAGCTTACAGGATTCCTGAGCCTCCTGCTCCCGAGGCGCCTTGCACACAACCGCGCCGTAATGACCGGTCATCTTGCGGCCCGCATACTCGGTAACACCAAAAACCAGAAAGCCAAAATTCATCAGAACCGTGTGAATGGATTGGCAGGCCAGCTCCATTCCCCCACCCCAACCTCCGGCACTGGAAAAAGCACAGGCAATTTTACCATCCACCTTCATCCACGAACCAATCATTTGCTCGTCCCAAAAACGTTTCATCTTCCACGAAAGCACGCCCATATTAGTAGGGCTCCCCACCGCCAATCCATCGCACCACTCCACATCAGCAGGCTTGGCTTCCTCCACAGAAAGAACACGCACCTCGGTGTCCGGCACCAATGCAGCCCCTTGAGCGATAAGACCGGCCATTTCCTTTACATTGCCGGTGGCAGAATCGAAGAGGACAAGAATTTTGTTTTGCTCCATGTTATTTACTATCCACAACAATTTTATCCAGAGCCTTACTCAAACGTTTACGAACCGGGACGTGCTCATTATTCGAAATAAGATTCACCCATTCATTCGGATCCTTCCTGCGGTCATAGAGCTCTTCACTACCATCTTGATAGCGGATATAGCGCCAACGCGTCCCGCTCAACGCATGGTTGCCCTTATCAAAGGTCGTCACCACCAGACGATCACTGGCCAACCCGGGATCTTGCAGCAAAGGACGCAAAGAAACTCCATCCAAACGCGCCACCTTCGGCAATTTACATAAATCCAAAAGTGTCGGGTACAAATCAATCAAGCCAACCGGGCTGTCGCACTGTCCCCCCAAGGCATATTTTTCACTGGAGCCAGATGGCGGAACCAATAACAAGGGCACCCGGGTTGAGCGCTGCCACCCTGTCCATTTCCCCCAGTGTTGCTTTTCACCCAGATGCCAGCCGTGATCACTCCAAAGAACCACCCAGGTATTCTCTTGCTGACCACCAGCCTTCAACTGTGCCAGTAATCGCCCCACCTGCGCGTCCACAAAGGTAACACAGGCCAAATAAGCCTTCACAGCCGCCTTCCATTGGCCGTGCTTCACCGTGGTGGCATGCAATCCTGCAGTCCCTGCTTCCAGCGCCCATCTTCGGCCCGCAGGGCTCAGGTCATCGAGATCGTCCTTTTGAACCGGCGGCAACTTGATATCTTTCCCCTTATACAAATCAAAATATTTCTTAGGCGCATAAAGCGGTATGTGCGGACGGTAATAACCCACTGCCATAAAAAACGGCTTGGACGCTTTATATTTCCCCAGTTCGCCGATGGCCCAGTCGGTAATCCTTCCATCCCCCATCGCATTATCCGGCACATCCAGCTCGGCCCAGTCAAACGATTCGCCCTTGGGATCATCAGGACTGCGATCGCTGGGCATGCGGTTAAAGGGCAGCACATATTCCCGTTGCCCCAATTTTATGACATGCCTGGGATTGGCAGTCCCTTTACTGGGCAACTCGGCTTTTGTGTAGTTAACTTCCTTACTGGGAAAAGGACTCCAACGTTGGCCGGTATAATATTCATTATGAAAGAGCCCCTTACTTCCGCTATGCAATAATTTACCTGTCCCATAGGTAATATAACCTCCTGCCTCTAAAGCTTTGGGAAGAAGCCGTACTTTCTTGTGCTTTTTGTACCAACCCTTGTCACCGTTATTGTACATACCGGTTCGAAAAGGCTGGCGCCCGGTAAAGATTGAGGTGCGCGAAGGACCACACACCGGAGCCGCACAATGAGCATTGGTGAATCGAATACCACGCTTTGCCAATTGGTCTATATGGGGAGTAATCGCCTGGGGATGACCCCCAAAACATCCAACCCAGTCATTCAAGTCATCAATCGCAATGAAAAGGATGTTCGGTTTTGCTTCTACCTTTTGAGGGCAAAAAAATCCGGCCAACAAAAAAACAAGACACGAGAGATAACGCATAAGATTCAGTTATTTTAATTGATCCGGATTCAACACCGCATGCTTCACCGATTGGCGCAGGTAGGTATAGGTGATATGCACCTTGCCATCCTTCGACTGGATCACGGCAGGATAGGAATATTCACCCTTGGCGCGTTCCAGGGTAAGCACGGGCTTCCAGTTTTTACCGTCATTGGATATGGCCACGTTTAGCATATTGCGACCGGAGGGAAACCTGAGTCCGCGCGTAGTATGATTATAGACGATGAGTTGGCGACCATCCTTAAGAGTGAGCGCATCGGTGCCGGCATTCGGGTTGGGCAAAATCGAGGCAGTCATTTTACTCCAGGTTTTACCTCCATCATTCGATTCGCTTTGGGTCACGACTCTTTGTTGAGAGCGACACATCACCTGCATGCGACCATCGGCGTAGGTCAGGATACTGGGCTGTATCGCTCCAAACTCTTTCCCATCATTGATGGGACCGATCACTTTCCATGTCTTCCCAAAATCCTGTGTTGCCTCAAAATGCACCCGCCACCCCTTGTGCTCCGTACTGGAAGGACAAAGAATGGTGCCGTCAGCTAACTGAATTGGTTTGTTTTTAACCGGGCCCATCAGGTCACCGATCTTGTCATCCTTACCCAGCTTGTGACGATGCCCCCAACTCTTGCCTCCGTCCCTGGAGGTTAAGAGCATTCCCCACCAACGACTGGGCGTAGGGCCCACCTTATAGAAAAGCATAAGTGGCCCCTTCTTGGGTTGGAATAAAACCGGATTCCAACAGGGATATTCCTTGTCTTCCCCCTCCGAACCATCGGCTACTTCAATTGATGCAGTCCATTTGCCATTTACCAGACGTGATACACGAATCCCCACGTCAGTGTGTTTCTCGCGGGTACCGGCAAACCATGCCGCAACCAAACCTGTGGAGGTTTCCGCGATCGTGGAAGCATGGCATTGCGGAGTCTGCCGATCCTCCAAAGAGTAAATTAATTCGGCCGATAACAATGCGCCCTTCCCCGGCACAGCCAAAGGCGGCAACTCGGCAGCCGCAACAATCCCGGCGACATAAAGGAGAATACTGATTAATTTCATTTTAAGCGTCTCTTAAGCCAGGCACCGTACTCGGGCCGTTTACTCCATTCAGGGAAAAAGGGCTTATAGGCATCAACCGTGTTCCAGAAAATGCGCGGCGGCTGCGGACCCACCTTGCCTTCAGGATAATCCTTACCCGCCACACTGGCTTCAATGGAGGTATTGATGGCCTCCGCCTTTTTCTTCAGGCGCTGAGCAATCCTGGGTTCCTTTTCAAAAAGGTTTATGGCCTCCGCAGTGTCTTTTTCGAGGTTGTATAACTCAAACTTTACCCCCCTCTTGTTGGGTAGCGAGATTAGCTTGTATTCATTGTCAATTATCGCCAACCGGTCACGACTACGAAACGGTAATGGCTTTTTGCGTGGTCCAATCTCGTTCGAAAACAGGGGCTTTAAACTAACCCCGTCCTGCGGTTGGAGCATGGAGGATGAGGGTAACCCCGCCGCCTGCGCAATCGTTGGAAAAATATCCACTGCCCCTGCCGGGTATTTTGTTATACGCGGTTTTGTAATGACTGTAGGCCACTCAATAATAGCGGGCACACGCAACCCACCCTCGTACATGCTGCTCTTGTAACCGCGCAAACCACCGGTGGTGTCCGGATCAAACCCCGGCAACCCTCCATTATCACTGGTAAACCATAACAGGGTATTTTGCTCCACACCCAGTTTACGAAGACCCCGACGTAAAGTGCCAATACTACGATCCATGGCAACCAGTTCCCCGTAATGTTCCTGAGCCTTGGCACTAAGCTTGGTGAAGGGTTTTTTATCTACTTCAGCCGCCACCCACGGACTATGCGGTGTTCCATACCAGAGCACCGTAAAGAAGGGTTGTTTTTCCTTCACCTTGGCGGTGATAAATTTCAATGCCTCATCCACCACGATCTCAGAAGAGTCGCCCTTGAAATCCTCAAACTTCCCTCTGCGACTCATCACGGGATCACGCTCAAAAAAGTTGGTAACTGAAACCCACATATCAAAACCAAACCCCTTAGGCCCATGGGTATCGTTCTTAAGGATCGGCACACCGGGACCACGCAGCCCGTTCAGGTGCCACTTGCCGAAATGACCCGTCCCATAACCTGCCTTCTTCATGGCTTGAGCCAGCGTCTTCTCCTGCGAACGCAACGCGTAACCATGATCAAACACTCCGGTGCGATCATGCGTGCGGCCAGTTAACACCGTGGCGCGGGTGGGCGAACAAACCGGTCCACCGGCATAGAAACGGTCAAAGCGTAGGCCAGCCTTAGCCATGGCATCCAGATGAGGTGTCTTAAGCACCGGATGATTGTAATAGCCCATCTGCCCCCAACCCTGGTCATCAGCCATCACCAACACCACATTCGGACGGGGCGCCGCCAGAGCAGCAAAAGAAACCATAAAGGCAAAAAGGAAACGCATGGGCTTTAGAATAACCAAACCCACCTGAAGGAACAGATTTTTCATTTCTCTTGCCCGCAATGCACCATTCACGCACCGTCCCTTTTCGTGCGAACCGTCAAAACAACCCTGCTACTTGGGCTCCTGACACTAAGCCATGCAACTATCATGGCTGCCCCTGCCAGCTGGAAGCAGAGTTTTGATGCGGGCTACCTGGACAGGAAAAATCAATGGGCCGGTGGTTCGGAAATCATGCATTTGGCCGGCCACAAGGCGAAACTCTATGCAGCCAATGGGTACTGGCTGGACGCCCGTTGGGTGATTCCTCCCGATGGACAGAAGCAGTCTGCGCAGGTGTTGCGCCTAGATAAAGCCGACGGCCAGTGGCAGGTGGATCTTGATCTGGGCAAGACCAATGACTTGGGCCTGCAATATATGAAGGGTAACATTCTCAAGTCCGTCACCTTCACGCGTGACAACCAGGGGCGCCCATTAATAACACCGGCCCAACTTCTGGTCATGGCCGCAGGCGCAAACTTTGAAAGGGGCGGCGCCGTCTCCTGCTGGGTACGTAATGATGATAGTGGCAAATGGAACCACACGCTGGTGCGTCATGGATCCAATAGTGGCGGCGTGCGTTGGGTGCCGCGTGATCTGCAGGTGTACCGCGACAAAGTAACAGGTGTAGAACGGATTTTTCTCTTACTCGGAAACCCCGGCATCATCAGCGGAGTATATGACCCCAGCCAACCCTCGCGCATTCGGTGGGATCGACACGTGGAGTTCCCCTTCCTCACCAAAGGCACCTTCTTCACTCGACCCCTGGGCATTGCCCAAGCCAATGACGCGCTGCACTTTTCAGAGGGACCCTCCATCTTCAGACGCATTGATGGTGAGCGGCCACGGTACGAAGAGATACTCAATCTCGCTGAAGATACTGACACCGATGTGGGCGGTATCCGGGGACTCACAACGATCCAAAACCCCAATGGCCCCGGCCAATCACTATTGTTTGTGTGGGCACCAGGTGAACGTTCCCAAAGTCAGGTAAAACGACTCGACCCCGACGGCAAAGGCGGCTACACGCTGCATAACGAGGCTAACCTCGGCCAATTAATGAGCCGGCATCTCAATGTTCCTGTGCCTTACACTCTGGGCGGACATAACATGATGTACCCGGCAACTCACCCAACCACTGGCAAGCGAGTTCATATTATCGGGTTCTACGGCAGCATGTCGGGCAAACCTGATTTAATGTGGAAAGGTAGCCGTTTTTATGGCGGGGCACTCTTCGCAGTGCGCACCGCAGACCAAAAATATTCAGTGCACGAGGTCAATGGACCTTACAAACCTGACAAGACGCTACTTGTCTCTCCACGCGCCTTTTGCCGGTCGCCGTTTGATCCCAAAGAAATCTTCATTGGCGGCCATGATTCCAGTAACAAGATCTCTGACAACCTCGCGTGGATATTCCGTGCACCACTCACTGTAGCGCTCGGGGAGGAAAAAGGCCTGACTGCCCCCAGCCAGCCTGACCAGTCACCCCGCATGGCGCGTGTGGATGACGGTCCGGTTTATGAACTGCGTATTTATGCAGCGGCTGAGGATCGGCTTGGACACCTGGTGAAACGCTTTCGCGAACACACCGACCGCCTGTTTCGTAAACACAAGATGGAGCCCATCGGTTACTGGCTTCCCGCCGATGGCACGGCGAAGGAGAAACGGCGGTTCGTCTACATTCTTAAGCACCCTTCCCGTTACGCCGCGTATAAGAACTGGAACGCCTTTACCCATGATCCGGAGTGGAAGCGCGGCGTGCTGGAGCAACCCGAATTCCAACGCCTACTCAGTGAACGCCCCACGAGCATTTTCATGACGGCCAATGATTATCCGGAAAAAGCTCCCACCCTAAGCACCAAAGTCGGTGGAATTTATGAGTTACGCACCTACACGGCTGCAGAAAATAAACTAGCCATGCTCAACGCACGATTCGCCAACCACACCACAAGAATTTTCACGAAGCACGGCATGAGTAATGTCGGCTACTGGACCCCCTATGATCGGCCTGAAAGTGAAAACACCCTGATCTACCTGATTCAGCATGAGAGCCGTGAAAAGGCGGACAAAAACTGGCAGGCTTTCAGTCAGGACCCCAACTGGAAAAAGGTTGCACGCGATTCGCAGCGGCAGGGCAAGCTGCTTAAAAGAAAACCTGAAAGACTTTATCTAAAGCCACTGGATTTTTCGCCGGCGAAATAATTTAGGTTCGCAGTCAGGGCTCAACGGATTTGCATAAAGGACTTGTAGCCAAGAGCCTGCCTCTTGGAGGTTCCCGCTTCCCGAATCAGGGAAAAGAGTTTTTGTGCCACGACCGGATCCACCAGGGCATCCCCTGTCCTTTTTTGCCACGACGTGAGTTCAGCTCTCAGCCGACCGAGTGTCTTGGCATGACTGGAGTCATCCGCCAGATTCTTGAATTCAAAGGGATCAGTTTGCAGGTCATACAACTCATACTTGGGCGGTTTTTTCATCAACCCATAAGCCGCTTGAACCTGTTTTGAAGCAGCAGCCATAAGTTCGGCCTCCGGCGCCTCGAAGAACTTTTTACCCATGGTAAAGGCGTAACCGGGATTCACCTCTCCGGCGAGTGGATTGTATATCAGCTTATAGCGCGGACCGCGCACCGTTCGTTGGGGCCAGGGATTGTGATTGGAGTGAACGTGAAACTCGGTGAAAAGATAGTTTCGCCACTTGGGACTCTTCCCATGAATAATGGCCTTCAGGGACTGGCCGGGCAGTGACTTGGGAATCCGGACCTCGGCGATTTCACAAAAGGTCGGAAATAGATCAAGCGTAGTGACCAGTTCCTTCCTTTGCTGCCCACCCTTTGCCCCGGGCCAACGGATGATCATGGGAATCTTTACTCCC
>MPLU02224113.1_pt1 | contig 13626 bp, 4 predicted proteins | sample 1617381 | NCBI WGS metagenome assembly MPLU02 (sample SAMN05944801, study PRJNA350692) | marine metagenome | biome: marine; feature: ODZ; material: water; isolation source: 90 m water sample filtered on 0.2 um supor filter | place: Pacific Ocean | collected 2012-04-08 | depth 90m m
ACTGCGTGGCATGAAAGAGGTTTCGCCCAGCGGCCAGGCTGCGCTTTCGCAGTGGTTTTTCCAGGGCGGCCAGGGCGGCTTCCTTGGTCCACGTCCGCATCGGCCCGCGGGCAGGTTTGGCCACGAACGGCTTCGATCCCAGTGGACGTCCCACGAGATCTCCCAAGACAACTTTTTCGCCGGGTGCACAGGTCGCCCAGGCATCATCCCTGATCTGCCTAAGGAAACCAGCGTAACTATTTCCACCAGGATGTTGTGACGCATCGACGAACATATTGAAATACTGTTTACGTTGGGGCAATGTCCATCCTTCCTTAACGTTCCGCAACACCAGCAAGAGGTGAATTTTCCGCGCCGGTGGCATGTCCTTCAACATCGCAGCCACCGTACTGCCATAACGTTCGTTGCGGGTAATCACCTTGCCCCAGTCCGGAATCGTTTCCGGCCCCAGCGTTTCCGCCAACGCCAGCGACTTTGCAATCACCTGTGGATCCCGCAGGTAAACCAGCAGGCGAACCAGTTCCTTGCTGACATGATCATCTTCATGAGGAAACAGGGGCCCCAGCTTCTTTACCAGTTGACGTCTGGTCGCTTCCGACGGTTCTCCCAGTCGCACGAAAGCCAACTGGTAAGCACGCAGCAGGGCCAATTGCCCGCTGCGAGACAGTGCTTTGAAATCGACAGCAGCCAGGTTTTTTAGCAGCGGACCCTGGTCCGGCTCCGATCCCTGTCGCGCCAGGGCAATCATAGCTACCACGGAAGCCATGGAATCTTTCGCACCCAGTGCTCGCCCTCGCCATTGAGCGACCGGTTGCTGCTCAAGAGCAATCCGGGCTGCATAGCGGATATAACGATCCGTATTCCCCAGGTGATCAAAGATCAAGTCATAGTCGACCGCCTGGCCCACATGCATTTGCTCCAATCGCTTTCGCAGGGCTCGATCCTCTGCACCCTTTTTGTTGCCCAGGGCTACCGGCTCCGTGGAGTCATCTCCCTCGTACGTTACCCGGTAAAGCGCTGACTGGCTGCGACGCCCACCCACCACGAAGTACATAGCTCCATCGAGCCCAATCACGGCATCCGTTACTGCCATCGGACCGCCCACCACGAAATCTTCCTTGGTCGCCTTGTAACTGGCCCCGTGAGGTACCAGGTGCATGGCGTGAATCGTGCTGTATGTCCAGTCCAGCAGAAAACAGGCTCTCTGGTAGCGTGCCGGAAAATTGGCGCCAGTACCGAACAATACGCCAGTTGGTGACCCCGGTCCGATCTCCAACACGGACCCGAGTGAATCTTCGTAATAGGCAGGCCACTTGCCGGTGCCGCTGCGCCAGCCCAACTCGCTACCGCTGGTCGCATGAATAAAGCGGGTGGGGCGATACCAGGGCATGCCCATATCCCATTCCATATCAGCGTCGTAGGTAAACAATTCACCGTCGCCGTTGAACGCCATGTCGTACTGATTGCGGTACCCCGTGCTAACCACGGTCCAATCCTTGCCATCCGGACTGACCTGGCAGATCCACCCTCCCGGCGCCAGCTTGCCCGCCGCATGACCCCGTGCATCCCAACGGCGTGGCAGCAGCAGATCTTCTCCCCAGTTCTGCGGCACCCGGCTACCGGCCAGCTGATCCGGTAAAAACGTGTGGTTGCCACCGGCCACGTACAGGGATTTGCCATCGGGAGCGAGCACGACCGCATGCTGGGCGTGTCCGCCACCCCCTTCATTGGCCATCAACAGCTTCGCGGAATCGACACGGCCGTCCTGGTCGGTATCGGTCACACGGTAAAGGCCCTTGCGCTGCACGTGCACATAGAGCGAATCGAAAGCCCAGAGCATTCCGTGAGCCCCGTCCAGTTCTATCGGCAACTTTTCCACTACCGCCTTGCCATTGGCATCACCAATCTTCGGAGGCGTGATCAGGAACAATCCCAGGTTCTTTTCATCGCTGGCGATTAATCGGCCCCGATCATCACGCGTGAGCGCGGACCAGGAACCCATGGTTTCGGTTGGCACCTCGAAGATTTTTTCCACGACGAATCCAGGGGGCGCCGTGATACCCGGTTCGGCAGATTCCAGCGGACCACTTGTCCACACCAGGATTAACGTCGTTAAGGCAACGATCATTCGGTTCATTGGGTGCCCTTCATTTCTTTCAGTGTCACACGAGAATCCTTGTTCTTGTCCCAGCCATTAAAACGCTTGGTCAGGACCGGCACGTTTCGATTCTTAGGATTGCCAATATATTCCTTGAGCGTAAGGAAACCGTCCTCGTTCTTGTCACGTGCCTTGAAAAGAACTGCCGGGGCAATCCCCTGTTTCGGAGCCGGTTTCGAGGCTGGTTTAGCATCCGGATTATAGGCTGGATTGGGCAAGGGGAGGAGAGCCTCGGTCCGTGTTAAGTAGGCCGTCATTTCAGTATTCAACTCTTTGACAAGGGCCGGCCTGGCGGCGGCCATGTCCTTCGCCTCGCCGATGTCCGCAGCCAGGTTATAGAGTTCGAAGCGGTCCGCTCGCCGCGGACCGTCGCCATGGAAACGAATCAGCTTCCAGTCACCACGACGAATGTAGGTCGAGGGAATCGTATTGGGCCTGGGAAAGTAGTTAGGAACAAAACAGACCATCGATTCACGCGGCCCCGGTTCACCCAGCAGTGCGGGAACCTGGCTCACCCCATCAAAGGTTAGCTTGGCCGGTTTCGGGATCTGCATCATTTCCAGCAGCGTCGGGTACCAGTCGGTACTGGTCAGGAATGCCCTGGTCTTGCTCCCTGGTTTCGTTTTTCCCGGCCAGGCAACCACGCAGGGGACACGCGTGCCGCCGTCATAGATCGTGGCCTTACCACCCCGCAGCGGCTTGTTGCTGGTGACCGTAAGCCCGTCCACTTGGCTGTACATATTCCCCCCGTTGTCGGAGAAGAAAACAATGATCGTCTTCTCGGTCAGCTGCAGGCGGTCGAGCGTGTCAAGCAGTCGCCCGACGGCATCATCAAGGCTCTCGACCATGGCGCCATAGACAGGCAGCCGCTGGGGATCCTGGGGATCCGCTTTCCTGGCATACTTGTCGATCAAGGCCTTTTTACCATCCCAGGGCCCATGCACCGAGAACGCCCAGTAATTCAAAAAGAAGGGTTTGTCCTTGTTCTTCTCGATGAAGGAGATTGCCTCCGTAGCCATGCGATCTTCAATATGTTCGTTCGGCACCGAGGGATCGAAATCGAGGTCGCCTGGAAATTTCCAGGGGGCCACGTAGGAGCCTGCTGGCCCCGGCCCCCACCAGTGTGGCACATCAACATCAAAACCGTGCTGCAACGGCGTGTACGGTTCCCGGCCCAGGTGCCACTTGCCAAAATGCCCCGTTACATAGCCGGCAGCGCGAATGGTTTCTGCCAGGGTCGTGTACTTGGGATCGAGCCGGGAAACGCTAGTCGGGATACGCATCTTCCGGTTAGTCGGTCCCTGCGGCGGTAGTCTCTTTTCCAACACGACGTTCGGCACATGCCCGGCGGCGCTAATAAACCCCGTGCGTGCCGGATCCAGGCCGGTCATGATACTGGCCCGCGTGGGCGAGCAGAGCGGGTGGGCCGTGTAGGCATTGGTAAAGAGCAGACCCCGTTGAGCCAGGCGCTCTATGTTTGGTGTCTCGTAAAACTTCGTCGTGCCAAACAGGGTGGTGTCACTCCAGCCGAGGTCGTCGGCCAGGATGAAGACCAGGTTCGGTCGGTCAGCGGCTCGCAGCGTGGGCAGAAACAGGCCCAGGATTGCCACCAGAATCATCGATTTCCTAATCACGCACACCTCCTCCAGGAGACCCATTTCAAGGGGTTAATTGAGACCCTGCACCCCAGCACCCTCGTATTATCACCCAAAGTGAGAGCGACGCAAAGTGGCATATCGCCCGGGAAGTTACCCCAGTCGCTGACCTGAAACCGCGGAGAGATCTTCGCCGACAGGATAAAACCAAGTAAAATTGGTATTCGCACAACGACAAACTATACTTGCCCGTGTACCTGTTGTTTCTTGCTTCCTTACCCCGGATGGCACGCCATGTTCAAGCGACCTTGTTTCTGGTTTACCCTACTGTTGTTGGTAACAACCACGTCCGTCGCCCAGGCGCAGCTATTTGGAACGCGGCCCCTGGGGCAACCGCTCTCCCGTCGCCCGGGTGCCAGTGCTGGAAATGACGCCGGTCAAATTGCCGGGAACGAGCGATTTCTTCGCGAGAATCGTCGCCGATCCGACTTCGTTGGATCCGATCAACGAGACCAACAGGGATTCGTAGGAAGCCAACAGGCCAGGGGAACAGGCCCCGTGATTTCATCAACAGCAGGCTTGCGCGAGAAGACGGATCGCAGCAGCCAGACGAATCGCCCCTTGCCCGCACTGGCCAAGGGAGCCATGTATCCCCCCAGGATTCGCCTGGACCAGGTTACTCCGGTGACAGACGGGAAACAGGCGGCGTCACGACTGGCTGAGCAACTGGCGAAGTCAACTCGGTTTTCCAGTGCCTGCCGCTTCTCGGTGTCGGTGGCAGGCCGACAGGCAATCGTGCAGGGTGAGGTGTCTTCCGCAAGGGAACGCCACCTAGTCGAACTTGTGCTTCTCTTCGAACCGGGAATCGAGAGCGTGTCAAATCAGTTGAAGGTGCAGGACTGACCACTTCATGTTGTTCCAGCGTCCCCGCGGACGTCTTCTCATTCAAACCTTCTCCTGGACCATCACCCGGGCCCGATGTCCCTGGCTCGACCGCTGCTTTCGGCAATTGCGTGTCATCACTTCGCCGCTGTAACATCCGTTTCTGGAAACTTGGTGGCAATTCAATGGTGTGAGCCGTCACACCGCCTGCCATCCCGGTCCTGCCCGATGGTTTGTCCACCGATTTCTCGAACGCGATCCGCTGAATAGTCCCAGGCTGATCCCCCTGGGAAACCGTTCCTGGCAGCAACTCCGTGGACGCCTCTCCCAGCACGGTCCCCCCATCCACGCCATCAAACCGAACAATCAGGCTCAATGTTCGGCTGGGGCCACCCACCTGCCCCCAGGGAACCCAGATACTATACGAATGCCCGAGGCCGGTCTTACTGTAATGCGACTCGAGCTGACTGGCAGTCACCAGGTATTTCTTCAATGGTGCCGAGCTACCCGCTTGAAGATTCTCACCGTCAAACACATAGACCGAGACGTTTCCAGCCACTTTCACAGGATCACTTTCCTGCTCCTGGTAAAAGTAAAGCCTTCCACCGAATCCACGCACTCCCGGTTTTCCCGGTTGATGCAAGACCGTATCGGCCCAGATAGGCATCACGCGATCCGGAACCACCGTCTCATCAGCATCTGACCACCATGACAGGTTCGCCCTGGGAACCAGCGAACTGCAACCACTGGCAACCAGGCACAGCAACAGGATACATACCTTGCACCCGCTGCCCCTGACGAATTTATAGATAGCTTCTGACACAATCAGCAACGTCCTTTGGTCAAATCGGTCTCTTAACAGGCTCTTTCCGCTAGGGGCGTGGCAGTGGTTCGCCACTGGGATTCTCGTCCGGGATAATTACCTCGGGCTGTCCTTGCTCCACTTCATCCAGCTGTCGGTCTGCAGTGAACCCGATATCCCCCTGTAACTCGAACACGTCTGCTGCACACCAATTCATGCGAGCCAATTCCGTTTGCCGAATCAGTTCACTGTCCTCGGAAGAGCGAATAATCCGCGGGGTCAAAATGATCAGCAATTCAGTCCTCTTGGTCTGCATACCGTCGTACCGGAACAATTTCCCCAGGAGCGGCAGGTCTCCCAGCAAGGGCACCTGGCGGTGAAACTCCTCTGACTGTTTCGTGATCAATCCTCCCAGCACAATCGTTTCACCATTTGCAGCACTTACCGTTGCCTGGGCGGTTGTCGTATCGATGCGAGGCGACCTGACGACCGTACCATCGATCGACACTGCCACGGGGACCCCGTCCTGTTCCGGACCCAGGCTCGATTTCTCAGCATCAATCTCCATCACCACGTTGCCCTCTGGACTGATCCTCGGCGTCACGGCCATGATCAAACCGACGTTTTCCAGCGTAACCGAGTTCGACTGACCATTCTGGTTGACCGCCGACCCGATAATTCTTGGCACACGTTGCCCTACCTGGATATAAGCAGGCTGGTTATCCAGCGTGCGAATCTGTGGTCGGCTAAGAATGTCCACACGCCGCGATTCCTGCAATGCTCTCAACAACACACTGACGTTGCGACTACTGGCAGAAAGAACAAGTCCACCAAACCCCAACTGGTCGTTACCACGTCCCACGGAAAAATTTGAAAGACCTTGCCCACCGACCAGTGGCGAACCGGACTGCGATGCCGTGCTCCCGCTATTGCCTAGTGGGAGAATCGAATTAAATCCGAAGCCGGGAAGATTGGTGGCTGCCTGGATCAACTCCTCGGTCGCCGTGACGATCCCCGAGGGAGTCGAGGTCTGGTTGCTACTGGTCGTGGTAACCAGCTCTCCCAGCAAGCTGCGGTCGAACAAGACCGTATCCTGCAGCCCCAGTTCCACTCCGAACTCGTCGGCATTATTCAGTGCCACCTCGGCAATCAGCACCTGGATCATGACCTGGGGTGGCTGCTCATCCAACTTCTCAATCAAATCATTGATCTCGTCATAGAATCGTGGCGTCGCTGACAGAACCAGCTTGTTGGCTATCGGCTCTGGCACCACGACCACTTCTCGTTCCAGTTCCAGGAAAGGACTTTCGCCACCGGGTAAGGCCTGGTTCACCTGGCGGCGACTGACCAGGAACTGGTTGACCGCACTGGCCACGTCCACGGCGGGTGCGTTCTTAAGTTGATAGACCGTGGTCTTGCGCTGCTGGCTATTACTTTGGTCAAGCTTGATCAACAATGCCTCCACGATACGCAAGTCTCCCTCCGAACCCGTAGCAATCACGCTATTGCTGCGGACATCGACCGAGAAGCGGAGGGGGGCCAGTGACTGCTCACCTTCGGCACCAGGCAACTGGGGCCCTACGCTCGCCCCTGCCTGGGACGGCAACAACGATCGAAACGTCTGCACGAGACTGGAAGCATCTCCATTGAGAATCTTGAACACCTTGATCTGGACCTGGGCCGCCGGCGTATCCAGTTGCCGGATCAACGCCTCAATCAACGCCAGGTTTGCCTCGGGGCTAGAAATGATGATCGTGTTGTTACGCGGATTCGGCGTAATCTTGACGTTCTCCAGCGTACCTGACCTGAGAATCTTTTGACCCTCGGCATCGAACGTCTGCAACTCCAGGATCGAAGACATGGCTTCACCACCGGCGGCAGCCTCGATTGCTGCCTGCAAGGTTGCCGCGACATCAGCTGCCAGTGAATGTTCCACGCGGAAGACCCTGGCCCGATTAACGGCGGCACTCCCGGGCCGATCCAGGTTATCGATGATCCGTCGCACTTCCGTCAAATCACGTGGTGCCGCATAAACAATCAGCGCGTTGGTGCGAGCATCCACCGTGGACAATACACGCGGTCCGAGGCCATTTCGCGTAGCAAAAAACGTGTTCAACGTCTGCTGGATACTGGCTGCAGAAGCATACTTCAGGCGAAACACGGCGGATTGCGTGTTGGCCGGAACCGGTTGATCAAGCTGCTGGATCAGCTCCACCACCGCCTTGACCGCTTCTCCCCAACCGATCAGTAACAGCGCGTTCGGTTTCCCCAACGGGGTCACGGCCACCTTCCCTGCCCGGCCTGCCACGAGGTCAGCACTGGCAGCATTGACCAGGGTAGCCAGCGATTCACTCTGGGTATGCTTCAAGCGGTAAATACGGATCTCGGGTTGGGTCTGCTGACTAATACGCTCCAGTTGCTGGATGATTCCCGCCAATTGCTTGAGATCATCATCGCGGCCACGCAGGATAATCACATCCAGGTCCGGGAGCGATTCGATTTCCACGCCCTCGAATTGACGTGGCATCACCTGCGGATTTCCCAGGGCCGTAGCCGGTCCAGCGCCCTCGCCAGCCTTGCCGCCCGGTTGTTGAAGATAAGCGACCGGACGGATCCCACCTGCATCGATCGGCAGCGAACCTGAATCCCCTGGTGCCGGACTGGTTCCGGGTTCCGGGGAAGGGGCACTTGTCTCGGCAGGCGTGACAATGAGTGATCTCAGTGCTTGGTGGTTTTTCCGATCCACTCGAAACACCTGGGCTCGCATTCCGGGCTCTCGCGTCACTTCACCCAGGGTTTCCAACATCACGACCAACTGCATTACCGTCTTGGCTGGACCTCCCAGCAGGACGCCACTGCGCACATGATCAAATTCGATCTCGACAGCGGCTGCCCCCGCAATCGATGACACGAACCGATACAGCCGGCGATTTCCCGATCGCTCGGCACGCAGGCGGTTCCCCAGAAGGCCGACTACCTGCTGTTCCAGACGCCCCATTTGTTCACGAGGCACGAAGACAAAGCGACCAAGCTTGCTGGTCGCCGGTGGCGATTGCGTCACGGGCGACTTGGGCAGGAGCGGTTGTTGAACGAGCGGTTGTTGAACGAGCGGTTGTTGAACGGTCGGTTGTTGAACGGTCGGTTGCTGAACATTGCCTGGGCGAGGTGTCCCAGCCAGGAAATTCCGGGCCACCGCCTGGACCTGGGCTGGTCCACTGAGCAAGAGCCGATTCTGATCGCGATCGACCACGAGAGAAACACCGGGAGTTGAGGGCAGGAGCGGACGCAAGATCCTTGCCAATTTCTCCGCCGATTGCGCACCACATTCGTAGCTGGTATATTCAGCCGATCCAGCCACGCTCCAGAGAACGAATACGAACAACAGGGCTGCCGCAACCGTTCGATAGTGCCACCAATGTTTTATGCTTGCCACGATCCGCACTTTCGGTCCCGATTTCAACTTCTATCAAACCTCATGGTGAGTACCAAACGAGAGGGCGGGAAAATACTAGAAGCATCGATAAGCGTCAATATGTGTTGCGTGCTCGCCACCAGCCCAGCTAGCATTTGGTTTTCGCTAGTAAGAAAAAGTGGTCCGCCTATTGATTCACAGGGAAAACCAGCTCCTAGTCCGCTACAGACGGCGCGACAAAAGTATCCCCACCTTCCAGCGGGGCTACTAACCCCTTTTAAAACAATACCTTAGGGATTTATTTTGCCTGTTTTTTCTATTTGAAGTCGCGAACCGAGTAACTAGAATAGGAACGTGGCTTCCCGGGGATCAACGCAGATCCGCATGGGAGCCCGCCGTTTTCCCACCAGAACCCCCTCCCAATAGCTGTCGCTAGAGAACCTTCATGAACGTTCGACTCACGCTTTCTCTGTTACTCATCTCGGTCCTGTGGATGAGCCCCCCATCTATTTCTGCCCAGCAAGAAACGGCAGTCGACTATTCGGCGTTAGCACAACCTGATCTTGCTGGCCAGCTATCCCTGAACGATCAGCAACGTGCGACCGTCGTGCAAATTCTCGATGCTCGCTTGCAGGCGTTACAAGAGGCGGAACCGGCCAACCGTGCCGCGATCGTAAACGAGTCGAACCAGAAACTGGCAGAACTCCTGACCCCCGAGCAGAAAACGCTCTTCAGCGAGCTCACCGCCAAGGGAAAACTCCGGTTCAATTTCCGCAAGCAAAAATGGCCTGATGTCCTGGATTGGTTTGCCCGTCAAAGCAAGTTGTCTCTGGTGATGGATACGGCCCCCGAAGGGACCTTTACCTACAGTGATTCCAAGGACTACAGTCCCACGGAGGCCATCGACCTGCTTAACAGTGTCCTCCTCACGAAAGGATTCACCCTGCTGCGAAAAGACAGGATCCTGCTGGCTGTAGATACCAGCGAGGGAATCCCTTTCGAAATGACCCCCAAGGTGATGGTACCCGAACTCTCCGACCGGGGACGCTTCGAAATCGTCACACTGGAACTTTCCATCGGCGAGCGCCCCCTGGCCGACTGCGTGCAGGCTGCCAGCGAACTGATTGGCCCTAACGGACGCGTAATCCCCCTGGGAAACGCTCAAAAGCTACTCATCACGGAGACCGCTGGCAAACTTCTGGCCATCAACTTGGCTGTTTCAGCAGTCCCCGTTCCCAAGACTCCACCCAAGCCGACGCCCGAGCCCAAGCCTGTTTTAACCGTCTATCCGATCAAGGGACTGGATCCAGGTGCGACCGTGGAAACGCTCCAGGCCCTCTTTTCCGCCGGCACCATTCGTGCTGACACGGGAGCCGAAGAAATCCACGCCTACGCTCCCCCCGCGACTCAATCCGGAATCAAGTCCTCGGTCGAAAAGATGCTCGCCGCCATTAGCAACGAGCGTAAACCCCAACTCCAAATCTACCCGGTCGAAACCAAGAACTCCGAGCAACTCCTGGCCCAGTTGCTGGTGGCAGCTCCCAAGGCCCAGGTCACCTTCGACGAACCCCAGAGTCGCCTACTGGTCGTGGCGAATGCAGAGCAACAACAACTGGTCCAGGACACCGTGAAAAAGCTGGGCGCGGAGAGTGCCAAACCCGATACGGAAAACAGCGTGTCTATCTACCGCGTCGAGTTAAAGAACACGGAAAATCTTACCACCCTGTTGCAGGCGGTCATCCCGCGTGCATTGGTTATCTCTCAACCTGGACGTATTGCTGTAAGGGGTCGCCCCGAGGAACAGAAGATCGCCAAGGCTACTATCGATCAGTTCCAAAACAGTGATGAGCCTGTCGATACGCCACTGCTGAAACTTTATTCGCTGAAGCGAGCCCTTGATACAGAACTGGTGGAATCGATTCGCTCCACGGTTCCCGAGGCCACCCTGACGAGTCTTTCCGAAGGCAAGCGACTGTACGCCCTGGCCTCGGCCAGGGACCAGGCCCTGATCGCTGCCACGCTGAAGCAATTGGAACAGGACCTGCCCCCGGAGGATACCAAGAAGCTCCTGGTTTACCCGCTGGACGAAATCGCGTTTGACCAGGCCCAGCCCCTCCTCACCACGATCATTCCAGATCTCCAGATTCGCTCCGATGCATCCGGCAAACGCATGTTGATCTGGGCCATGGCAAGGGAACACGAGATCATCCAGGCCACACTCGAACAGTTACAAAAAGGCCTACCCCTGGCAGACGCCAAGAAACTCACGGTTTACCCCCTGGCAAAAATGGCCCTGGACCAGGTCGAGCCCCTCCTTGCTACCATCGTTCCAAACGCCGAGATCCGTTCCGATTCAACGGGTAAACGCCTACTGATCTGGGCACTGGCAAAAGAACACGCCGTGATCGATGCCACGCTCAAGCAGCTGGAGCAAGACCTGCCCTTGCCAGATGCCAAGACACTCACGGTTTATCCGCTGGGAGAAATGGCCTTTGACCAGGCCCAAACCCTCCTCGCCGCGATCGTTCCAGACGCCGAGATTCGGTCCGATACAGCGGGCAAGCGTCTGCTGATCTGGGCACTCAAGCAAGAGCATGAGAAGATTGCAAACACGTTAAAGCAGGTCAACAGCATGCCGCTGGAGAAACGGTCGTTGACCACCTACGACTTGCCGATGGACCGTGCCAACGAGGTCCTGGCCACGGTCGTATCCCTGCTCCCGGATGCGCAGGTAAGCCTGGACAGCACCCAGCGCCGCCTCCTGGTGATCGGGTATCCCCAGGAACAGGAACTGGCATCCTCACTGGTCAAGAAATTAGCCGCTGGCGCTGGCCAACCGGCCCGCGTGCTGATCGCCTACCCCCTGAAGAAGGCCGATCCGGCTGCGGTCCTGGAAATGCTGCAGGAGCTACAACCGGACGCTCGTTTTGCAGCTGACACCCGCGCCAAACGTATTCTTGTCACCGCCTCACTACCTCTGCAGGCCCGACTCCAGGCGATCATCGAACAACTGGACGCGGCACCCGACACGCAACTGGAAACGGTTGCCCAGACCTACCACATCAAGCATGTTACAGCCGAGCCCTTGATTGAATTACTCGAATCACTCTACCCCGACATGAAATTTGTCGCGGAACCCAGCAACCGGAAGCTCATCGTCACGGGCACAAACTACGATCATCAAAAACTCAGCCTGACCCTCGAGAGAATTGACGCCGGTGGTCCAGCGGGAAGACAAGTCAAAACGTACCCCGCCGGACAATCAGACCCGAATCAACTCGCCAATGTCATCATACAACTGGTCCCCACTGCCGTTATTTCAACCAACACGGAAACCAAACGCCTTATCATCTGGGCAGACGAAGATGGACACAGGGCGATCGGGCAAGCGGTCGAACAATTCACACAACAGGATGCAGCGAAGGCCCGCACGCTTAAGACCCACCCTCTGCCACAAGCCGCCAAGGGGGTTACCCTCCGAGGCGTCACAGGACTCCAGGCAATCCTGGAACTCATGCAAGAGGCCTTGCCGGCTGCCAATATTTCACTCGACGAAACCAACCAACGCGTGATCGCCTGGGCAAGCGAGAAAGACCACCAGACGATCCTAAAGATGATCAAGGAATTCAGCAAGGATCCGCCTGCCAACCGTGGTGTTCACCTCAAGACGCACCAGGCCGCCCCGGATGTCCTGCGCAACGCCGAGCCGCTACTGGCTGACGTGGCCCCCAACGCTCGCCGGGTTGAAACCACGGATACCGACAAGTGGCTCGTCTGGGCCTCGGAAGAAGAACAAAAGGCCATCGATAAATTGCTGGTTGACCTGGAAAAGCAACTTTCCCTGGCCCGACCTCGCCGCTTGCTGAAAACATACGCGGTGACCAAAGCAGATATCTCCATGGCCCAGCAACTGATTAGTGAAACCGCTCCCGGTGCGACCATCCTCGAGGGTACCGCGCCGCAGCAAATTCTCGTGCAAGCGACGGAACAGGATCACGGCCGAATTGACGCCATTCTCAAGAGCCTGGCCACGGTCCTCCAAAAGCCGGAAACCTCGCTACACGTCTATGCAATCAATCCGCAGCAATCCAGTCTTATCCAGGACCTGATTACCAAGCGAACCGCTGACGCCACACTGCTTGAGAACATCACCCCAGGACAACTTGTCATCCAGGCACCAGAAGGTGACCATGACATCATTGCCAAGCTCCTGGAGGAGCTTTCACAGAAACTAGCGCCACCGGCCAAACGCATCCAGGTGTACCCGATTCCCAAGGACCAGGCCACGGTTGCCCGCGAACTGATTCAGCAGGTAGCCCCCCAGGCCACGATCCTGGAAAGTCCCTATGACAACAAGCTGGTGGTAACCGCGCTGCCCGACTCGCATCTGAACATTGCCACAGCGCTCAAGGAAATTTCCGGGATGCTAAAAAAACCGGGGACCAGCGTACGTGTTTACCCGATCGATAAGGATCGACTCCTGGCCCAAACGGTCCTGGATCATTTCGACGCCGCACTAACTGCAGACACATCGATCCAGCTCAACGAGATCACCAATGCACTTATTGTCCGAGCCAGTACTGAACAGCACAGCCAGATTAAACAGGCTGTCGCTGCCCTGATTGAGCAACTCCCCATGCCGGCCAGGCCCACCACCCAGGTCTACACGCTCAAGCTGGCTTCTGCCGAAGCGGTCCAGGAAGCCCTCAGCCCCCTGGTCACCAGTGGCTCGGTGGTGGCCGATCCGGCCAGCGGATCCATCCTGGTGACAGCCAAC
>MPLU02302291.1_pt1 | contig 13613 bp, 12 predicted proteins | sample 1617381 | NCBI WGS metagenome assembly MPLU02 (sample SAMN05944801, study PRJNA350692) | marine metagenome | biome: marine; feature: ODZ; material: water; isolation source: 90 m water sample filtered on 0.2 um supor filter | place: Pacific Ocean | collected 2012-04-08 | depth 90m m
CAAGGTTGTCGAAAATCAAATAGTCCGGAAAAACGATGCCCTTGGCGGCAAACTGTTTCCGCAGGTCGCTGAACCCAAACCGCGCCGCCGTGCTCTGCGACGGCATCCGCACCGGGAGGTTGAACTCCAGTGCGAGTTGCAGGTAAACCTGAACGTAGCGCGGGTCATAGTTCAGCGCACCCATGTGCGTGTCGAGGTGCGTCACGTCGATACCGGCATCGAGCGCCTTGCGGACTTGAGCGCGAGCCTCAATCAGCGCCTCCGCCGGTTTGCCGTGAATGTACACCTCCGGGACACTCCGCCACAGGTAACCCTGCGAATCCACCAACCCCGGCACCTTGTCGAGAGAAGCAACCGGCCCCCAGCGGTACACCTGCCACTCGGAGGTGTGGCAGAGGTGAATGCCGAAGTCCTTCTCCGGGTGTAACTTGGCATAGCGCGCGATCTCGGTGAACCACGGGCACGGCACCATGATCGTCGCCGAGGTCATGAGGCCGCGCTCGAGCGAGTCGATGGCAGCAACATTGGCGGCGTGGCACATGCCGGTGTCGTCGCCGTTTATGATGAGCAATTTGTCAGTGGCCTTATAGCCGAGACGCTGGGCGAGAGTCGGGCCGACGGCCTTGGCCAAGGGGACGGCGAAAAGAGAAAATGTCAGGGCAGCCAAAGTTGCTCGTGCGAGTAAGTTCATCACGGCGCATCGTTCATGATGACGCGTTGCAGAGCAAGGTCAAAGGGCCAAGCGATTGGCCAAGCGGCAAAAATCGTTTGACGCCGGGAGTCAGCTGAATGTAGAAAGAGCGCGATGACCAAGCCTACTGAATTGTCCTCAAGTAATCGTCGCGACTTTATAAAGAACACCGGATCCGTAACGGCCGCCTCGGTGCTGGCCGGTGTTGCCATCCCTCGCGTACACTCTGCGGTCGATGACATGACCCAAATCGCCGTCGTCGGCGCAGGCGGCCGCGGGACCGGCGCAGCCGACAACGCGCTGTCAGTGCCCAGTGACATCGCCCGCAACAAACTCGTCGCGATGGCCGATGTCTCCACCGCAAAGATGGACAACAGCTACAAGGCCCTGAAAAGAAGGCACAAGGACAGTGTGGACGTGCCGGCCGATCGCCGCTACATCGGTTTTGACGGCTACGCCAAGGCGATGGACAACCTGAACAAGGGCGACGTTGTCATCTTCACCACCCCCTGCGCCTTTCGCTGGGTGCATTACAAAAAAGCCATCGACAAGGGGCTGAATGTTTTCATGGAGAAGCCGCTCTGCCCGGATGGCCCCACCGCCCGGCGCATGCTTGCCCTCAACGACTTGGCCAAGAAGAAGGATCTCAAGGTCGGCGTTGGCCTCATGTGCCGCCACAGCCGCGCCCGAGGCGAACTCTTTAACCGCATCAAGGACGGTGAACTCGGCGACATCAACCTGTTGCGCGCCTACCGCCTCCACGGCCCCGTTGCCTCCTGTTACTCACTCCCTCCGAAGAAAAACGAGAGCGAGTTGCTCTACCAAATCCGCCGCTTCCACAGTTTTATCTGGGCGAGTGGCGGCTCGTTCAGCGACTATTTCATCCACAACATCGACGAATGCTGCTGGATGAAGGATGCCTGGCCCATCAAGGCACAAGGCGCCGGTGCTCGCCATTACCGGGGGGATTACGTCGATCAAAACCTTGGATGCTACACGGTCGAGTACACGTTCGCCGATGGAGCCAAACTGTATCTGCACGGCCGCACCATGCCAGGCTGTTACGGCGACTTTGCGAGCTATGCGCACGGATCCAAAGGGCTGGGTATCATCTCAAAAAACGGCCACGCGCCGGCGCCCTGCAAAATCTTCAAGGGCCAAAGCATGAAGGATCCGGTTGCATGGGCTTACCCGGGCCGCGAGAGCAATCCGTATCAGGACGAGTGGAACGACCTGATGACTGCCATTCGCGAAAACAAGCCGTTCAACGAAGTGGAACGCGGTGTCATGGCCAGCGTCGTCACCGCCGCCGGCCGTTTTGCCACGCACACCGGACAGGAAGTCACGGTCGATCAGGTGCTCAACCACGACCACGATCTCTGCCCGAACGCGGATCAATTGATGATGGACTCCCCTGCCCCTCTGCAAACCAACCCGGACGGCAAATACCCCGTCCCGCAACCGGGTATCATCAAGGATCGCGAGTACCTGCAAATCGACGCAGACAAGGCATAAGGCAACTCGCAACCAAACTTTACAGGCCTGCTGTCCACACAGCAGGCCGTTTTACTATTCCGCCCTTGGCCAAGCGAGGAACACCGGCGACTCGACGACCCGCACTTTGCCAAGCGCCCCGCGAAATCCCACACGAGTACCGAGCTGTTTTCCACCCGCAACCAGTCGCAATCCCTTGCTTGGCCCCAGCACGCTGATCGCGGTGGACAGGCTGTCAGCACTCATGGCGTTCAGGGCGAGCACATGCACCAACCGCTGTTCTGTGAGCGCGCTGCCTGAACGAGGATCGACGATGTGTGAATAACGTGTGCCGTCCACCTCTAGAAACTGGTACAGGTCACCCGACGTGGCTACCGCGCCGTTGGCGAGCCGGAGAATTTCCGGCTTTGCGTCCTCCTTCAATCCGATTAGAGCCACGCGCCAGCCCTCTTTTCCCGGTGGCGCATCGGCGGCTACAATATCGCCCCCCGCCGAGACAAGGGCGCGAGGAAGTTCATGTTTTTTCAAAACAACAATTGCCTCATCCAAAGCGTAACCCTTGGCGATACCGCCGAGATCGAGGCGCGTCCCCGTTTGGGTCAGTTTGGCGGTGCGCTTTTCAGCGTCCAACTTGAGAGTGCGAAAGCCTATTGTTTTCAAGGCCTTATCGAGCGCGTATTGCGGTGGAAGTCGCTTGACCCGACGCGCTTGGCGCCAAAGTTGAATCGAAGCCCCTGCGGTCACATCGAATGCACCACCTGTCAAGACTGCCAGTGCCTGAGCGCGGTCGAGCACGCGGAACAACTCCGGACTGACCGGAACCGCTTGACCGCTACCAGCCAAGTCAGAGAGCTTATTCAACTCGCTGTTCGGCTCGTAATCGCTCATGATTTGGTTAAGCACAGCAACCCGGTCAAACGCCGCCTTTGCCGCCCGCTTGGCCTTCGCTTCATCCTCCGTATGGACGATGATCCGAAACGCCATCCCCATCAGCGGCCGCGAAAATTCGTAACGCTGTGCTTGGCCGGTTAACGCGATAAGTAATGCGGACAAGAGCAGCACTGCACGAAAATCAGTCAATACGCCTCCCTTTCTGCAGCCGCCTGGCCTCGACAAGGTCGGCAGGGGTGTTGATATTGAACAGTTCCCACTCACGTTCTTCCGGAGGTTGCCACATTCGCGCTTTAAGCCGCTTGGACAAGCGTTGAAGCGACAGCACGCCACGGTCTATTTGTTTCTCAACCAAAGCCAGATCCGCACAGGAAAGCACGAACGGAAACCCAACGCCCCTTTCATGCTGCGTAAACATTGGGCCAACTCCCCCGGTTGAACCTGCGAGGAATGTTTTAATCAACTCGCCGCTTAAAAACGGCATGTCGCAGCCAACGAAGAGCACCCGCGAATGCTTAACCGACTGGAGAGCCGTGAGGATACCACCTAGCGGACCCAAACCGGGCTGCAAGTCGACGGCGATCACCCGGGGATTGAGACCGGCGTCCACCACCGCCGCACGGGCGTGCCCGAGCAGCGTATGGCAGCCCATGCGAATTTGGCTTTTTTTACGACCCATTCGCTTGGAATTGCCACCGGCCAGTATCACTGCGTCCGCTCCGCCGCTGCCCGCAACGGCTTCGGCCTCGATCTCCACCCGCAGACGCGGATCGATCAGGCTTCTCACCTCGACCAATGTAGTAACCGGGCGGATTCTTCCGAACACCTCACCGTGCACTTGTCCAATCGCCTCGGCATCAGCAATGTCGGTGACGAACATCCGTGTGCGCACAACGTCCTCAAGACACGCACCAGCCTTTTGCAAAGATTCCTCGATAATGCCGAAAATATGCTTTGCTTGGGCACGGATATCCCCCTCTCCGACCACCCTACTCCTGCCGTCCACTGCGGTTGTTCCGGAGACGAAAATCTGTGACCCAGTTCGCACGGCCCTGCTGTAGCCAACCTCGGTCTCCCACTTAGCCCCGGAACTTATGAGCTGACGGCTCATGGCTTAAATTCCGCCTGCACGCGGTAAAGACGAACCCCCTGTGCCACCGGCTTGGCATCCCACTCGGTTTGGAATTCCCCAGATTCAACCACAGCCTCCCCAATCCACGGCCCAAGCACGTGGTCCGCGGATTGGACACGAAACACAAAGCTGCGCCAGCTTGGCCACGCAAGCCGCAGGTTGCCATTGGCCAGACGGTGGTAGCGCAAATCAAAGGAACCGTTAAACTTGGCAGGATTGGTCCGTAGCGCCTGTTCGCGGGCATTCGATTCGCCATCTTTGTCCGGATCGCCTAGCGCTGTTTCAACTAGCGATTCGAAATACTCCAATTCCCAGTTATCGTCCAGCCCATCACTGTCGGCGTCTGTTATACTTGTTCCGCGTACGGTTAATTCGACTGAACTTAAAACGCCCGTAATATTTTTAACCAAATCGCTCACGGCAACTGTCCACTTGCCCTTGGCCTGTTCGTAGAAAAATTGGTTCGACCAAAACGTCCAGTCGGAACGCCACGCGGTGACGTCGAGGACATTCGCCTGGAGTATACTTCGTGTGCCGGCCGGCGACTGGACGGTTAGGCGAATGTCGCCACGAACCGGATGGGTCATGTTGACGCGCACGCCAATCTGTTCGCAGAGCAACTCGTCAGGCACGATGACCACCGTATCGCTTGATTCCAGCGAGAGCCCAACCTTGAGGGGATCATCACCTGCCAATTCCATCAACTCCCTGACAGAGGTTCCATCGTTCTGCGAGAGGAAGACGGCCGGGATCGGGGAAAAATCCATCCCTCCCATGATGTGCCGTTCATCCCCATTAAGGTTATTATAAATGATCGCAAATGTCGCCCCGGCATCCGCCGCGTGACTTGTCTTCACTGAGAAAAAAGTACCGTCACGTTCGATCAGTGCCGCCTTCCCGGTAAGATCAACTTCCAGCGGCCCAGTTGCCCTGCCCACATCCACCAGCGGCAGAGCCTCTATGGGATCGTCCGGCACCAATCCATCGCCGGGACTGGCAACAAAACTATTCTCCCTTCCGTTGGCAAAAACCTGGAGTCTCAGTCCGTCGTCCGGCAACTGAGTAACGAAGGCTTGCTTGTAGGACTTCCTCACCAATGGCCTGACATTGGCCCAACGCTTGGCCAAGCGTACTGCTACTCCCGCATCCGGTACGCCGTAGCCGGTGTTGTGGGTAAAAAGATAACCAGCAGCGTTAGGTTGCAAAAAGGGGTCGGCAAAGTCGAAATGCCGCGAGGCGTGGATAAAAACCTGCTGCACATCGCGATAAGTCAGGTCAGGATTCACCCTTAGAATTAGTGCAACCAGACCCGCAATCTGCGGCAAGGTATACGAATTCCCAAGGTACTCAAGTGATTGATAGCTACCCAACTCGGGATCGGCGTCGCTGGAGTCACGATTCTCGCCAAAGGCACCCATTCGGTCGGTGGAATATACTCCTCTGCTGATCAACCCAGCACACAGCACACAGGCTCCCATGTTACTAAAGCTTTGCACACGACCGGTCGACCCAACAGCGCCTACCGTCAACACTCGAGGGTCGTTTGAGTAACCGTCGTCCGCGGCACTCCAACCCCAAGCCCGGCTGTTGCCGGCCCCGCGGATCATCACCACACCTTTGCCATCACGACCCTGTTCGATCGCTCGTTTTATGGCCTGTTTTTCAAGCACCATCGCGTCAAGCTGTGCTGATGTGGACAATCCCCAGCTATGATTCTGCACGGCAATCCTATCGTTACAGTATTGAAACATGTCCGCGATTTCTTCCTCGGTCCCGAAATTATCGCCTGTATCCCACACCACCAGGCTGGCGAAGCGGGCATCAGGCGACACTCCGGCGATCCCCTTGCCGTTGTTGGCGTTGGCTACGGCAATCCCCGCAACGACCGTCCCGTGATTCTGGCTTTGTGCCACTGGCCTCCCGTTTGTCTTTCTGTTGGTAAAATTAAAATGAAGATTGTCGACGCCTTGACCAATGAACTCAGTGTGCGCCAAATCCACACCGTCGTCGACGATGGCAATAACCACTCCCTTACCGGTTGACTCCGCCCACGCCTCTCGAATGTTCAATTCCGGTCCGAGTATTGCTCCTGTTTCGCGGTCGCGGTTTTCGAGCGGCCACTGGGTTGGAAAAAGCGGGTCGTTTGGGCGAGGAGCCATGGGCGACATCTTTTTCATCGGCCGCCGTCGCACTGGGTGACTCACCAACACATTTCGACTCTTACCCAAACGCTGGGACTCCTCAAGCGCTACTTTCACATTCTGCGCCTGCAATATGAACAAGTCGGGAGCGAACTCCCGATCCGGCTTGAGCAAACTCCCACGCATCACCTGGTCAAGCGTTGTCCCCTTGGCCAACTGCAGCACGACACGTGAGCCAAACTTGACGCGCACCCCCGGCCGATCCCTCTCATGGCCACGCGCCCACTCTTTTGCCAACTCAGACGAATCGACCGAATACACAACCAACCGTGGAGTCTTGAGCGCGTAGGTCACCACCCCGTTTGTTTCAACTGCTGACGCCTCTGCTCCCACCAAAGAGACAGCACCGGCGAGCAGCAAAGGGATAGCTCGAAGAACGTCACGCACGGCAGCAACCTACCAAAAGCCTCCAGTCAAGACTACACTAAGCTTGGTTTTGTAGGGCTGGAGCGGCATGCTCGCCACATGACGATAGAGCAGAATCTGATCGGGGCGATAAAGAAACTGGAGTCAGCAGTCGCCGTGGTGAATGTGGAGCCGAAGCCGGACTTGTTGCTGCACTTCAGCCGGATTGACGAATTAACTGCCCAATTGCCGGGCGACACCAATCCCGAACTCATGCACTACCTCCGTAACAAGAGTTACGCGAAGGCCCGCCTCTGCCTTGAGGGACGGCAGACAGAAATCGAAAAAGGCGGCTGTCTTCGTTAACGGCCGCAGACCATGTTCGACCAGACCATCGCCGCGATCGCAACGCCGCTTGGCCAGGGCGGGTTGGCGATCATTCGCATCTCCGGCGATAAGGCACTGGCGATTGCCGATTCCCTGTTCGCTCCCGGCGGCAAATCAAAATCCCACCTCGCCAAGGCCAAGTCGCACACACTGCATTACGGGCACATCGTCCGGGATGAACGGCGGCTCGACGAGGTAATGGTTTCGGTGATGAAAGCCCCGGCGACGTTCACCCGGGAGGATGTCGTCGAGATCAGCTGCCACGGCGGCATCCGCTCCACCAAGGCCGTGCTCGACGCCGTGCTCGACGGGGGGGCGCGACTGGCTCTTCCGGGCGAGTTCACCAAGCGCGCCTTTTTGCACGGACGCATTGATCTCACGCAGGCCGAGGCGGTCGCCGATCTCATCCACGCGCGAACCGATCTCGCGTTGAGTGCAGCCAACGAGCAGCTCGCCGGCAAACTCTCGCAGCGCATCAACCAGCTGCGTGACGACCTGATGCACGTGCTCGCGCACGTCGAGGCGCACATTGATTTTCCCGACGAAGACATAGAGCCGGACACGATGAACGGGTTGATTACGAAGCTCCAGAACGCCGGCCGATTCATCGACGAGTTGCTGGCCACCGCCAACGAGGGGCAATTGATCCGGCGCGGCATCCGCGTGGCCATCATCGGCCGGCCCAACGCCGGCAAATCGAGCCTGCTCAATCAACTGCTGGGCCGCGATCGCGCCATCGTCTCCGCCGTGGCCGGCACGACGCGCGACACGATCTCGGAGGAGGCGCAAATTCGCGGCATCGCCGTGGTGTTCATCGACACCGCCGGCCTACAGGAATCCGGCGACGCGATCGAGCGCGAGGGCATCCGGCGCAGCCGCAAGTCGCTTGACCAAGCGGATCTTGTGCTGCATGTGCTGGACGCCTCCGAGCCGCTCACCACGGACGACGAGACGTACCTGGCCGAGTTCGCCGACAAGCCACGCATCCTCGTGCTGAACAAGAGCGACCTGCCGAATCAACTTGGCCGGGAGGAGAACAACGGCAGCCCTTCGGTGAGCGTCTGCTGTCTCGACGGCCAAGGGATCGAGGTGTTGAAGGATGCCATCCGCAACCGGGTCTGGGACGGGGAGATCACCTCGGAGATGCTGGAAGTGATGGTCAATTCGCGACATCAGGAGGCACTCCGTCGGGCAGGGGGATCACTCCAAATAGCCCGCGAGCAGCTCCGGGCCGGCACACCGCTTGACCTGGTCGCCGTCGATTTGCAAATCGGCACCGATGCCGTCGGCGAGATCGTCGGGCGGACGACCACGGAGGATCTGCTCGACTCCATTTTCAGCACGTTTTGCATCGGAAAATAATCGCCGATTGGCCAAGCGGCTTGAAAACCCTGGCCTCGTTGCATAGATTGCCTGGCCTCAAAAGGCCGCTCGACCGGGAGCGCGCCCGAGAGGAACCCGCCATCCGGCTGGCTGATGAAATACCTTTACTCATTCGTGGTTTTATTTATGCCGTGGCTGGTTTTGTCCGGCAAGTTTGACTCGCTTCATGTGGGAATGGGTGTGCTCTGCTCGTCACTGGTGGCTTACTGGTGCGCGGATTTATTGTTCCAGGAGAAGGCAGCCACCCTGGGCGGCCGGCTCCGGCAGCTGGTCGGGTTCGTGGGCTACATGGGATGGCTGTTGGGACAGGTCATCCTCGCCAATCTACACGTGTTTCGAGTGGCCCTGTCGCCGCGCATGAACGAGCTGCTCTCGCCGCAAATGGTGGAGTTTGACAGCACACTGGAAAAGGAGTTGTCCAAGTTCATCCTGGCCAACTCGATCACCCTGACCCCCGGCACAGTGACGGTGCGGGTGGAGGGCAGTCGATTCCTCGTCCACGCCCTCACGGACTCGGTGGCCTGCGGCCTGCCCGGCGCGATGGAGAAACGCATCGCCAAAATTTTCGAGAGAACAAGATGAACACGTTCATCACAACTGCCGGCGTTGCGTTGATTGGCCTAATGCTCCTTGTCCTGATCCGGGCAATCAAGGGGCCGACGGTGATCGACCGACTGGTCACCATCAACGTGATCGGCACGAAGTCAATCGTGCTGCTGCTGTTTGCAGGCATCCTGTTTGGGCAACTCGAGATGTTTGTGGACATCGCGCTTGGCTACGGGCTGCTCAACTACATCGTCTCCATCGCCGCCTCGCGCTACTACCAGCACCGCAAGAGTCTTGAACCGGAACACTCACATGGGGGAAGCCCCGTTTCATGATGCACTTTTTAGGCTATACCCTCATTTCCACCGGGCTGGTTTTTTTCTTGGGAACCACCATCGGCCTGCTGCGTTTTCCTGATTTTTACACTCGCATGCACGCCGCCGGAAAGGGTGACACGCTGTCCACTGTGATGATTCTGATCGGCTGCATCTGCCTTGTTCCAATGAGCTTGCTGCTGGCCATCAAGATCTTGTTGATCATCAATTTCATCTTTATCGGCAGCCCGACCGCCACACACGCGATGATGGACGCCGGCAACAAGGCGGGGGCCACGCCTTGGAGAAAGGATTCGAAATAGTGTCCACGCTCCCCATCTGGCAGTTTGATGTTTTACTCCTGATCTTGGTGGTGTTGTTCGCCGTGGTGGCACTGTCCATCCGGAACCTGATGGGTGCGGCTGTCGTCTTTGGTGCGTACAGCTTCATGATGTGCCTGATCTGGGCCGGCATGGGCGCAGTGGATGTAGCCTTCACGGAGGCGGCTGTCGGTGCTGGAGTCAGCACGGTGTTTGTCGTGTCCACCCTTTACAACACCGGCGCAACCGTGCAACCCCGAACCGGGGGACTGGCGTTTAAGTTGTTCATCGGCGTGGTGGTTACCATCGCAGGCGCGTTCCTGCTGTCTGCACTGCCGGATTTCCCAGAGTGGGGCGCCTCAGACTCGCCCGTTAACGCCAAAGTGGCACCCTACTACATCTTGAACACCATCGCGGACTCGCACGTCCCCAACGTCGTCACCTCTGTATTGGCGGATTACAGGGGATTCGACACGTTACTCGAAACAACGGTGGTGTTCATCGCATGCATCGCGATTTACTCCATCCTGCGTATTGACAAGGCCAAGCTGGAAGTCGGTGAGCCAGCGGCGGCGCCCGTGCCGCGTTACGACCCCGGTGACAGCTTGATCGTGCGGCAGGCGAGCCGGTTCATGGTGCCGTTCATGCAGTTGTTCGCGCTCTACGTCATCGCCCACGGACATTACAGCCCGGGTGGCGGGTTCCAGGGTGGCGTCATTCTCGGCGCGAGCCTAATCCTGCTGGCCATCTCGTTCGACCTGAAATCCCTCCTACGGCAGTGGAGTGAAAAAACGTTGATGCTGCTGGTGGCAGCCGGTGTGTTCCTATACGCGGCGGTGGGGCTGGCCTGCATGTTCATGGGCGGCAACTATCTCGACTATGGGTTCCTCGACTCCATATTGCCAGGCGAACAGGATATGGCGCGCTCGCACGGCATCCTGCTGGTCGAGATAGGCGTGGGCATCACGGTGATGTTCAGCATGATCGCCATCCATATCAACCTGGCCTCGAACGGCCGCTTCGACCGCGGACTGTAACCTCATGGAAAAGCTGATTGCCAATTTCAACTACGTGATCGTTGTCATCCTGATGATGATCGGCCTGTGGTCGATGCTGGCGCAAAAAAACCTGATCAAGAAATGCATCGGGATGGCAATTTTCCAAACCGGCATCATCCTGTTTTTCATCTCTATCGGCGCCAAGGACAACGCCCTCATCCCAATACTGACCGAGGCGGCAAACCACACTTACCCCGTTCCGGAACCTTCAAAGGTCGCCAACCCGCTGACCCAAATCCTGATGCTCACCGCGATCGTTGTCGGCGTTGCGACGCTCGGCGTTGCACTGGCCTTGGCCCAGAAGATCTACCAACAACACTCGTCCTTTGATGAGGATGAAATCCTCGAGAACGAGAGGAAATGACGGAGCAACTGCCCATCATCATCATCCTTGGCCCGCTGCTGGGCGCAACCCTTGCGGCATTCGCCGCGTGGTTCCGCCCCAGGTTGTCCCAACCGTTGGTTGTCCTTGGCTTAGTAAGCTCATTTGCTGCGGCGCTGAAGCTGGTTTTCATCGTTGCCGATGCTGGCCCTCAAAAATATTGGCTCGGCGGCTGGGGCGCCAAGCAGGGCCACGGGGTGGTCGGAATTCAAATTACGGTCGATCATCTCAACACCCTGCTCCTGGCTGCCGTGTCCGGCATCGCCCTGCTGACTTCCGTTTACACCAGACGCTTGGTGGACACCGAACTCGCCGGGCGGCAACGGTACTTTTACGCGCTCTTCTCACTACTCGTCACCGGACTGCTTGGCATCACGATCACCGGCGACATTTTCAACCTATACGTCTTCATGGAGATTGCCGCGCTGTCGAGCTATGCGCTGATCGCCTACGGCAGGGGCCGCGCCTACATGGCTGCCTTTAACTATCTCATCATGGGCACCATGGGCGCCTGCCTGTACCTGCTCGGCGTTGGCTTCATCTTTGCCAAGAGCGGCACGCTCAACATCGACGACGTGTCCGCCATCATCCCCGAGCTTGGCCAATCGCAGGCGCTGTTCGTCGGCTTCGTGCTCATCCTGCTTGGTGCTTGGGCGAAGATGGCCTTCTTCCCGTTTCACGGTTGGCTGCCCAACGCGTACGCCTACGCGCCAACGGCCAGCACCGCGCTGCTTGCCCCCTTGGCCACGAAGGTCGCCATTTACGCGATGCTCCGCGTCATGGTCACGGTGTATTCCATCGATTATATCATCGGCTCTCCCGGCATCCAGTCACTTGCGCTTTATCTTTCGACCTTTGCCATCGTAGTCGCCTCGTTTTTTTCACTGACACAAACCAACCTGAAAAAACTCGCCAGTTATTTTGTCCTCTCAGAAATCGGCTACATGGTCGGCGGCGCTTGGCTCGCGAACAAGCCGGGGTTGACCGGCGCGATGTATCACATAGTCGCCGACGCAGCAATGACCTCGGCGCTGTTCATGGCGATTGGCTGCATCGTGTATCGGCTTGGCCAAGCACAACTCAACGACCTCAAAGGCGTGTTCTTCAAGATGCCGGTGACCATGGCCGCGTTCGTCGTCACGATGGCCGCCTTGATCGGCGTGCCGCCGACGTGCGGTTTCTTCAGCAAATGGTACCTCATACAGGGCGCTGCCGAAGCGGGCGTGTGGCACTTTGTCGCCGCACTGCTCCTGTCCAGTTTGGTGAAGGCGATCATCCTCTTTCGCATCATCGAGATCGGCTATAACCGCGTGCCACACCCAGCCATAAAGGGTAACCCGGCCATCCCCCGCAACGAAGCCCCTCTGAGCATGCTCATCCCCACGGCCGCCATGGCACTTGGCCTGGTCGCGCTTGGCCTGGGCACAAGCACACTAGTGAACACGATCATCGCCAAGGCGCTCCCCCCCGGGCTGGCCCCATAACGTCATGGAAACCATCCATTCATTCACCCCGGTTTGGATTATCCTGACGTCCTCCGTCGCGGCGCTGCTGCTCGCCCTGCTGGGCCGTTGGCCAAACGTTCGCGAGACATGCATTTTCGCCGCCGCCGCTATCAAGCTTGGCCTGTTGCTCTCGCTCGCGCCCGCCGTACTCGACGGCAAACTGGTCGAGTTCGAGGTGATGGAACTGCTGCCCAACGTCGGCTTGGCCTTCAAGGTCGATGCGCTTGGACTGTTGTTCGCACTGGTCTCGGTGAGCCTCTGGATCCCCACCACAATTTTCTCGATGGGCTTACTCCGGCCGCTCAAGCAACACGCACAAACCCGGTTCTTCTTCTTTTTTGCTATCGCCATCTCGTCAGCAGTCGGAGTCGCCTTCTCCGCGAACCTGCTCACTCTCTTCATTTTTTACGAGGCGCTGTCGCTCTCGACTTACCCACTGGTTACGCATAATCAGGATGACGATGCGATCAAAGGTGGCCGCAAGTACCTGACCTACCTGCTGGGCACGTCGATCGCCCTTGCCTTACCGGCGATGATTATCGTTTACCAGCAAACTGGGAACCTCGACTTCACCAACGGCGGTGTGTTCGCGAGCGGCACCAGCACAACGCTGCTCGTCGTTTTGCTGGTGATGTTCCTTTTCGGTTTTGCCAAGGCGGGACTGATGCCGTTTCACGCATGGCTGCCCGGCGCGATGGTTGCCCCGGCACCGGTCAGCGCGCTGCTACACGCAGTCGCAGTGGTGAAGGTTGGCGTATTCTCGATCATCCGCGTGTTGACCGGCATCTTCGGTGTTGATCTTTTGACCAGCACACAGTCCCTGAGCACCATCGTCTGCGTCTTGGCCGGCATCACGCTGATCGTCGCGTCGCTCATAGCGCTCACGCAGGACAATATCAAGAGCCGCCTGGCCTACTCCACCATCGGTCAGTTGTCGTACATCATCCTTGGCGTCGGCTTGGCC
>MPLU02276347.1_pt1 | contig 13604 bp, 19 predicted proteins | sample 1617381 | NCBI WGS metagenome assembly MPLU02 (sample SAMN05944801, study PRJNA350692) | marine metagenome | biome: marine; feature: ODZ; material: water; isolation source: 90 m water sample filtered on 0.2 um supor filter | place: Pacific Ocean | collected 2012-04-08 | depth 90m m
ACGCTGTTCAAGCGCATCGATCGGCGCGGCTATCACAGCCGGGCGTGGGATGTTTTGTGGGAGGACTTGGGCAACACGGTGCACAGCATTGAGGATCTGCAAGAGGAGATCCGGTCGCAGACGACGAGCGGCGACAGGCTCTTCACCTTGGCGGAACTGTTGGCAGACCGATGATCTTCTCGATCTGGCATATCAAGCCGAGGAGCACACGCCGGATCTGCGTCGGATGCCTCGCTCTGTACTTCGGCCCGCCTTGGTGCGCCGACGACGACTGCAAGGGCTTTGGCGAGCCGCTCTGCTAGGATCTCCCCGTGTCGCTAGCCTCCGCCCTCTCCGCCGTCTCAGCCAACCCGCTGGCCCGCTATCAGCCTCGACCAGGGCAGGAGCGCTTCCACCGAAGCCAAGCGCAGACTCGGTGCATGAGGGGGCCGAACCAGATCGTCGGCAAGTCCTACGCAGGCTGTGCCGAGGCTCTGTGGTTCCTGACGCACACTCACCCGTACCGGGAGATCCCCGACCGTCCCGTAGCCGGGCGACTCGTTCCCTACTCCGACGACAGCTCAAAGGAGATCGAGGGCAAGTTGTACGAGCTGCTCCCGAAGTCGCTACTCCACCCCGACTGCCGCTACCATCCCGACCGAGGCTTCACCACCGGGCGGCGGCGGATGCTCAGACTACGGACAGGTGACAGCATGGGGATCGTCTCGCAGTCTGCGGGCACCCTGGCTGCGGCAGGCTCCACGCTTGACTTCGTTTGGTTGGACGAGCCGCCCGAGCGGAAGATCTTCGCGGAGGCTCAAAGCCGGGTGCTGGTTCGCAAGGGTTGCTTGTGGCTCACCCTCACCCCGGTCGGGCGTCCAGTGGGCTGGCTCAAGGATGCGTGCGAGGATGGGCTGATCGAGGATATCCACGTCCCGCCGACTCCCGAGAACACCGGGTTGAGCGAGGAGGAGCTTGACGCGATCCGGCAGATGATCCTGCCGACCGAGCGCCCGCAGCGATTCGGGGGCGATTGGGAAGGCGCTACGCCGGATCGCTTCTACGGGGCATGGCATGACGGGATGGTTAGCAAGGAGCTCCCCGACTGCGAACTTCAGATCGGGATCGGCATCGACCACGGCGAAGGGCACGGGAGGCAGGGCGCGCTGCTCTGCGGCTTCGACACTCGCGACAAGAGCAACCCTCGGGTCTACTTCCTCGACGAGTACACGAGCCAAGGGCACAGCGGGATCGAAGAGGACGCCAATGGGATCCTGGACATGCTCTCGCGCTGGGACCTCGGACCCGAAGCGGTCGACGTGGCGCGCGGCGATGTCAACAGCGCAGGCAAAGCCGAGTCGGGCTACCGGGTGAACCAGTTGCTTGAGCAGAAGATCGCGGTGCTCTCCGGTCTGCCGCCCACCTCCCCACCGTTCCGCATCAAGGCGGCACGCAAGGGTCCGGGCTCGGTGGCGTACACCGCGAGGCTCTTACATTCCGCGATGGTCAAGGGGTCGATGATCGTGCACCCGAACTGCGAGGCGCTGATCGCAGGCTTCCGCCACTGGCGGGGACCGGGGGGCAACTCGGCGAATAAAGAGCTGTCTCACATTCTCGACGCTGCCCGGTACATTGGCCGGGAGTACCTCGACACTCGCCACCGCAACACCGACCGGATCAAGGTGAGGTAAGTATTGACCTCGCCCACCCTCCGCCCTTACCCTGAGCGGGGCGACTCACGGACGGGCACCGAGGACACATGAGCCAAGATCAAACCGCACTCTCTGACGTTCCGCCCCTTCCATCCCAGGAAGACGAGGCACGCCGCACGCACTCCCGCCTTCGGCGCCGTCTGCTAGAGGGCCAGTGGAAGCAAGACCTTGAGAACAAGTGCGCTTCTTTCTTCCCCCCCCAGACGGTTTCCCGATTCGGAAATCTGGATGTCAGCAGGAATTTATTCGGCACTATCGTCAAGCAGCTTGCGATCCAGTACGACAATCCGCCCCGAGTCACGCACGCCGACTCCGACGTAGACGAGTTCGCCGCCCGCGTTCGTCACGACGGGCTATGGTCCATCGGTGCGCGCAATGCTCGGAATGTTCTGGGGATGCGCGAGGGGCTGATGCGGACCGACTACAGCACCGAGCGAGGCGAGCTGCTCTACCGGGCCGTGCCTTCCGATCTGGTCTACGCCGAAGCGGCAGCAGACAATCCCGACGAGCCCAACCTAGTCGTCGAAGCCCGGCTTGCTTCGCTCGATGTCGGAGACGGTAAGGGCGAGCAGGACCGGTGGACCTGGGACGTTCTCGACCTCCGCGATCCTCAAGACCCGAAGTATCGTGTGCTGCTCCCGAGCGGTCGGGCTCAGATCGAGGACGCCCGCGACATCACCGAGCAGGTGCTTGGTGGCAGATTCAGCGGCGGCGACTACCCCTACATAGTAAATTCTGCGCCCACTCTCCCGTACGCATTATTTCATGCGCAGCGCACTGGCGAATTATTCAACCCTTACGACAACTCCGAGCAAGTCGAGGCCACGCTATTGATCGGGGCGCTTTGGACATTCTGGGGTTACTTGTGCCGCGACGCAGCATATAGCCAGCGGTGGGCGATCGGCGTCCAACTCGGTGGCGGTGCCATCCGGGGCAGCGGCAAGGCGGCACGCAAAGAGGTTCACCTTGACCCGACATCGATCGCGATGTTCACCGAAGAGGTCCCCGGCGGCGGCAGGCTCGGGCAGTTCGGGGCGAGTGTAGATCCCGAGCGCTATCAGCTCGCGGTCGATTCCTTTGAGCAGAGAGTTCTCGCGCACAGCGGCTTGAGCCCCGACGACTTCCAGAAGAGCGGCGGTGCTGCCGAGTCCGGCTACGCTATCGCCCTCAAGCGTGAGACGGTTCGCCGGATCCAGAAGGCTAGCGAGGCTCAGTTTGAGCGGGCCGACAAGGAAGTGCTGGCCCTCTCCGCTGCTCTGCTCAACGCGAACGAGGGCGGCAGCCTCCCCGAGTCGGGCTACTCGATCCGCTACATGGCAGTTCCCCCGACACCCTCGGAGCGGCAAGCCCGAGTCGCGGAGGCAACGTCCCTGCTAGAGGTCGGCCTAGCTTCCCCGGTCGACATCGTCCTAGCTCAGCACCCAGGCATGGAGCGAGCCGAAGCCTTCGCCCACCTCGACACCGTCCGAGAGGAGCGCGTCGAGTTCGCCAGCATGGACAAGCTGCCCGATGCGGTCGCCGACCTCGGCGGCATGCTTGCCCCGGCAGGCGGTGAGGTCAAGGCGGCAGACACCGCACTGAACGGCGCGCAGGTCACGGCGGCGACAGGGATCGTCGAGCGGGTCGCGATGGGCGCACTGCCCCGAGACTCTGGGATCTCGATGCTCTCCGAGTTCTTCAACATTCCGAAGCCACAAGCTGAGCGGATCATGGGTTCCGTCGGCCGAAGCTTCCGTCCCACTTTGCAGGAGTAACGGACGATGACAGACGAAACACCCAAGACTTACACCGAAGCACAAGTGCAAGAGCTGATCCAGACCCGGACCTCCGAGCTGCGCGACTCACGCAACGCACTCACCGCCGAGCTTAACGAGCTCCGCCCCACCGCTGCCGCCTGGGAACAGAAGGCCGGCGCGTTCCAGGCTGAGCTTGAGACGCTCTCCGAAGTGCGCTCCCAGTTCGACGGGCTACAGTCGAAGCACGCAGAGGCTGAAGCTCGATGGGGCCAAGACCGGGTGCTGCTCGGTGCCGGGATCAAGGATGCCGATGTCTCCGACGTGCTGCGCTCTAAGTTCGCACGCGCCGAAGAGCCCGGCGAGTTCTCCGATTGGTTTGAGCGGGAGGGCCGGAATACTCCGTTAGTCGCTGCGTTCTTGTCCCCCCAGCCTACGACGCAGACCGATCCCCACCCGACGGATCCTGCCCTTCCCGCTTCGACCTCACCCGCGATGCCGCAGGCGAACGCAGGGCGCAAGCCCGCGCCGCCCGCCGCTCAGCCCTTCACGCCTGGAAGCATCGCGAACATGAGCCGCGACGAGTTCCGACGACAGAAGGATTCACTGCTCAACGGGTTGAAGGTCCCGCTTTAGGCTTGACGGACGGCGCTCGGTGCGCCTAGCCTTAGTGCGTCGGGTCCTCTGCTAGGTCACTCCCACCTCACGGGCGAAGCAAGAGCACCGACCGAAGCGCCGGTCACTCCCACCTCACGGGCGAGCGCAGCGAAGATTGAACCAACATCTACGCGCCGCGATGCGGCAGGAGTGAATTTACAATGGCTAACGAAGTCACCTATACCGGGCAGGGCGCGAACCTCCGCGCCGCCGAAGTCTTTAACTCTCTCATCTGGGATCTGGTCTACGACAAAACCGATCTCCGGCAGCTCTGCGTCAAGCTCGGCGATCTCGGTGGCTCCGGCTCCGCGAAGCTTGAGACTCCCCAGGTTGACTGGAATCTCCCGATGGCGGCTGCCAACGTGGACGAAGTAACAGCCGCAGGCAACACCGCGATCACCGACTCGGCTCTCAGCCTCACGGTCGCTCAGCAGATCATCGCCTTTGAAATCTCGGACCTGATGAGCGTGACTGGGGCCGCTGGTAACCTCGACATCGCACGCCTTGCCGAAGCAGTCAGCAACGCTTACTCGCTCCGCTTCACGGATCAGGTCTGCGGCGTGATTGACGGCTTCACCGCGACGGTCGGAACGACTACCGTCGACATGACGGTCGACGACTTCTACGCTGCCATGTTCGCTCTTGAACAGGCAGTCGTTAGCGGACCTTACGCCGCCGTGCTCTACCCCACCCAGTTCACGGACTTGCAGGAATCCCTGCGCTCGGAAGGCGGAGCACTTTCCTTCTCCGCCCCGACCGCCGAAATGCTCGCGATGAAAGGTCCCGGCTTCGCTGGCTCGTTCCTTGGTGTTGACATCTGGAAGAGCGACTCGGTCGTGACAGCTAACACAGGTGCCGACAGCGCGGGGGCCATGTTCGGCCTCGGTGGTGTCTGCTACGCGGAGGCCAGCGCCTCGGGTGCCCTGCCCGGTAGCATCGCAGCCCCCGCGATGAGCCCGGTTTATGCCGAGTTTGAGCGTGTAGCCGACCCCGGTTTGTGCCGCGTCATCGGTCACGCCTTCAACGCGGTTGCCCTCGGTGAGGACGCGCGCGGCGTGTCCATCATTACCGACCGTTAGAGCTATGGCGGTTCACGGCTACATCAGTCTCCGTGACTCCTCTCCTTTGACCTTCGGGGATGCGGTTAGTTCCGCGCTCCGCAGGTCGAAGGAGGGGGCCGCCCACGCTTCCGGCGAGCGAACTCCTGACGGATGGTTGATCCGTTTCCACAAGACGGGCAAGGATGGCAAGGCTGGTAAGGCCGCTCTGTCCTCCTGGGTCGTCACTCCAAACACAGTCAAACGAGGGTAGGACTTCATATGGCACAGGTACTAGGCAAACGCGTTACTCAGGCCGAACGGCTCGACGCAGTTAAGATCCCGAGGCGGGTTAAGAAGCAGACCCGCTTTCTGTACAAGCACCACCCTATGCGCTTCATGTTCGTCGGCGGCGAGTGGCTTCCCCAGCTCGCCAAGCTCCGCATCGATCCCGGTGTCGGCGGAGTCGTCACAGGCGGCGGGATCGATCTCGCAGTCGCGGGCAACATGCGGCAGGGCTGGCAAGTGATACAACCCTCCGACGCACGCCTCGGTGAGTATCAGGACTATATGGTCGCCCTCCCACACGCGGCAGGTGGCAGCACCTACGTCGACCCCTTTCAGAAGGTCACCGTTGAGGCGGGCCGGATGTTCGTCGAAGAGGGCGGAGAGTCCTACTACGCCTTCCTTCGCCACCTCATCGAGAGCGGTGTCGTTGCGCCCATCTCCGACAACGTCAAGAAGATCAAGCTCCACGACATCGAGAAGAAAGTAGAGCGCCTCCAAGGTGCCGTGTCGGTGAACCCTGCGAACCAGATCGCAGCGGGTCGCCTCCGTCAAGCCGAGGAGCTCCTCTCCGCGATGCGCGGCGACAAGCCGAAGACACGCAAGCCACGCAAGAAGGCAGGGGCCTCCGATGTCGGGTGAGAAACAAGGCGTGCGCGAGTCGATGGACCGGATGACTGGGCGGCTCGTCCGCGAGTCTCGGGGCAAGATGTCGCAGGAACAAGCACAGAAGAAAGCGCGGGCAGCCGCTCGCTATGTAGTGGACGGGGTGAAGCGCAAGAGCTGATCACCGCTAAATCAATGGCTGGGCTCGCTGCCCGGCCTCCTCAAAAGGGAGCATTGTAATGGCAAAAGGAACTAAGACACTGAACCACGGCTTAGCTGTGGATGATGACAGCCGGGTATATATCGTCGTAGTCGACGAGGAGCCCGAAGACGGCGACATGGACGACGGTGAGATCTGCTTCTGGCTTGATGAGGCGTCGGACAAGCTGATGGTGAAGGTCGCCTACGAGGACGGAACGATCAAGTCCGGCGAGCTGGCGCTTACCTAATGTCGCTGTTCCGCTCAACGACTCAGGTTCTCTCGACGAGCTACGGATCTGCGATCACGATCGAAGACGGAGCCCGATCAATCTCGGTCACTCTCGACGACGCCGAGATCGGATTTATGGTTCGGATCGCGGGTGCCAACGAAGAGAGCGTCCCCGCCGGCTCGGGGTGGGAGCTTCGGCCTCCGCCGCCTGGGTTGTCTGACGACCTCGACATCGAGATCCTCTCCGACTCCGGCACGCCGACCGCTTCCGTGATCTGGTTCCGCTGATGCCGATCGGCGGGAACATATCGGGCGGAGGTGGAGGTGGGGGCGAGGACTCTGCGTGGAGCGTCGAGGCTGAGATTGACTTTACGACGCTTGCCCCTCACGACTTCTTGGCCGCAGGAACGCCGACCGACTCGGCAACGATTACCGCGGCGTCAGGCGCAGTCTCGTGGGAAGCGATGTGCGGGCCAAACAACCTTGACACCTATGCTTCGACGTTTGAGATCAACGCCTCCGGGCTACAGATCGAGGCGATTGCGAACAACAGCGCAAACACCGACTACTACGGAGGGGTTACAAGGGCTCCCCGGCTCGGCCCAAAGATCGCAGACATTATTTCAAATTACGACTATTACAATGACATCGTCGTGATTCAAGCGCATATCACCGCAGGGACCGCACTCTCTGACGACTTTCAAGCCTACGGACTCACGTGTGATAGTCACTTGGCTAGTCAAGATGCGTGGATAGCGGCCCAGGCCAAGTACTTTAGCTCGGGCCGGGGCGTCGAGCTGATCACCAAGACGAACGAATTCTACACCCTGACGAACCCAGCCGACGCCTCGTTCTTTGAGCTTGTGGTCGGGCCTCGAATCGGCGTGGTTGAGGGGGCGGTCTCAGACTGGCAGGGGTCATTCCCAGAGCCACGCTCCGCGCTCGTGGCAGACCCGGGATGGTCCGGCCTGCGGGGTTCGTCACTGATTAAGCCCGTCGAAGGTCCAAGCCCGTCGATGTCCCCTCTTGAGGGCTCGCCCGATGCCGCAGACGGCTACCTCTCGGTCATGGCTCAGGGGCCTTGGAGTAACACGGCGTTCACGATGACATGCCACAAGGTACGTTTTCTTAGGCTTATCAAATGATTGATCAACGATCCATCTGGCTTCTCGTCCCGCAGGCACTCGCGGCCCTCGGGCTGTCTTCGGGTGACTACTATTCCGCCTCTCACGTTGTGAGCGCCGACGAAGAGACGATCCAGTTTTCGTTCTTCAGCGAGAGCGGCGGGCTGGTTGCCTCGGTGACGGTTGACGCCGAGACGGGTGAGGTCGTTGGATGACCACGAACGCCACCCTGTTTAGAATCCACGCGCCTTACCCCGAGTTCATCGTCAGGGCTCAGGCGAACCCGATCGAGGCTCAGATCTTCGACGCGACAGGAACGCTGATCGCTCCCGACTCGGGATCGGTCACGGTATACGACGCGAACAACACGAAGGTCGTGGATGCTGCGGGCGTGGCGATCGTGGGCTCGATAGCTACCTACACGATCACGGATGTCGAGCTGCCCGACACGCTCAGCCTCGGCGACGGTTGGCGCATCGAGTGGGACCTGATCATCAGCGGGGACCCGGCGGTGATCTTCGTCCGGGCCGCATCGCTCGTCCGGTCGAACCTCTTCCCCACCGCAGTCTCCGCAGACCTAGAAGCCCGGCATCAGAACCTGTCTCGGCTCATCGCGACCGGGAACGATGCCGACGACTTCATTACGACCGCTTGGGAGGTGATCGTGCGGATGCTCCTGAAGGCGGGCCGCATGCCTTACCTCGTCCTCTCCCCGTGGGCCCTCCACGATGCCCTCGTGTTCAAGTCGCTAGAGCTGATCTTCCGAGACGGGCACACCGCAGCCGGTGACGGCAAGTACGCCGAGCTCGCCGAGGACTACCAAAACATGTTCGCGACCGAGTGGGCCTCGATCAGCTTCGATTACGACTACGACCGCGACGGAGATGCGGACGGCACCGAGCAGGCCGGAGCCGAGTCGGTGCTGTACACGGGTGGCCCAGGTGTCCAGACGGGGAGCCTTCCTAGATGGCCTTAACGCACGTCGCAGTGCTCGACAACGTCGCGGCGATTGTCGAGGGCGGGACGAGCCTCCACGAATCAGCCGAGCTGCTCAATCCTAGGTGGGCACCCGAGGCAGCACTCAACCGCGCGTTCTCGGTCCTCCCGACTACGATCGCCAACACGGGACAGTATCGGGATCGCTTCGACCGACACGAGCGCGGACGCTACGAGATCGATCTGCTCTGCGTCTGGGCTCAGGATGTCCACAACTATAAGACGACTCGGGACGTAGCACTAGCCGACGCCCTGGCGGCACTCCAAGCGATCGAGGGCGACACGTCCTCACGCTCGGAGCAGTGGAGCGCCCACCACGTCTCTACCTCGTTCACCGTCCACGAGTCGCGGGAGTGGCTCTTCGGCTCGGTGCGCTTCCGGCTTGACACGGACATCGAGCTATGAGCGACACGCTGCTAGAGGTCGATGTCGAGGGCTTGCAAGAGGCGATCGACAACGCGAACGAGATCAATTGGTCCGACCTCACCGCTGCGCTCAGCGAGGGCGTAACCGACTTCAAGTCTCGGATGACGACCGGCCCGGGCGAGTGGCACGCCGGGTACCGTGTGAGGAAGAAAGACGGGACCGGGCTTAGCAACTACTACGTCAAGCCGGACCACAAGCGGGCCAAGATTTCGGCCCGCTCTCGTCGAGGCTGGAAGGTCAGGCAGCGCGGGATCTCTGCGGTCCTCTTCAATGACGCCAGGGACTACCGCAGGAACTACTATGCTCAGTACGTGCGCCGACCCGGCGAGGCTCCGGCTCCTGCTGGCGAATTGGGACCCGAGGCAACTCGGGCCTTCGAAGTCTTCGAAGAGGAGATGGGGAAGGTTGCCGAGAAGATGATCGCTAGCCTGATGGGGGATCTCGGTGGCAGCTAACGCACTAGGAGCAGACTCCGGGCCGGTCGATATCTCGATCGACATCGGGGCGCGACTACGCAAGCAGGGCATCGCCACAGCGAAGCTCACCGCCGGGGCTCGCTCTGCGATCTGGGAGATCGTCGAGGGGATCAGCTTCCAGCTCGGGGAGTTCGTCGATCTAATCTGGCCGCGCGACACCGGGCTAAGTCAGGCCGACTGGGACATTACCGCCGAGGGTCTAGAGTGGACGATCCGCAACCCGCGCGAATACGCCGGCTTTGTCCACCGCAAAGGAGAAACCGCCCTCGTTTACAAAGAGATCGCCGCGAGATCCGAGGAGCTCCTGCGCGGCGTATGGTCACAGATCAAGTCGGCAGTCGAGACAACTACACCAAGCACCTCGGGACTTCTCGGTCGCGTCGGGCAATTCCTCCTGCCCTCGATTGTCGGGCAGGCCGAGAGTCCCGCAGGTACACTTTTCCAGGCTCGCGCAGCGGGCTTCCTTCGACAGAACACAAGGAGCCGTGAGCGTGAACGCTTGCGTGCCCGATAGGAGTTAGATCATGGCCGAGTCACTAATCGTCAAAACTAAGCGGGACGGAACGATCAAGTTCTCGGACAACGCTGCCGCCAACACCTACACCGTTGCCTACGAAGCTGGCGACTTAAACATCAGCATCCCCGGCCCGACCGTGATCAGCCCGCTCGATCGTGGATCGCTCGGCTCGCCTCCGTCCCTGCGCTACTCGGACGACGCCCCGATCACGGGATCGTTCACCGCCATGCTCAGGGATTTGGGCGATGCCGCTTTCGCGAGCTTGAGCGAAATTATCACTCAGACGGGTGAGGTCGGAACTGGCTGGGTTTCGACGATGGGCGCGGATGGCGAAGTGTTTACTCTGGATCTTGAGTGGACGATCGAAGGCACCGACCACGGAGACGCATCCGATCACGTCCTCACCCTCCCCTACTGCGTCGTCACCGGCTCGCTCTCGGAGGGTGACCCCGATCAGATCTCGATCAGCTTCACCTCTTACAGCGTTTACCCAAGCTCGGTGACCTGATGTCGGAACTCGACGATCTCCGCAAGGCCTGCGGCAAGTGGTGCTTCCCCGGTGGGGTGCGCTGCCTGCGGTCCGATCGGATCAAGGAGCTAGAGGCGAGCGAGGCAGTCAAGCCGAAGGCCAAGGCCAAGGCGAAGAAGAAAGAGGGCAAGGATGCGAAGAGTCAAGCGCGAGCTACCAAGAAAGCCTAACGGCGAGGTCAACCCGATCTACTTCCAGGTGGAAGCGGATGGGATGGATCCTCGCTGGTTCCGCATGCCGAACGATCGACAGGTCGTGGAGCTGCTACAACTTCTGGCGACATTCTCGACCGGCTCGGACGGGCTCAGCTTTGAGGGCTCGATCGATGCCCTCGCGGCGCTCGTCGGTGCGGCTTGGTGGGACGAGGAACTAACCCTCTCCACCCCGAAGCCGAAGCGCGGTGAGTCGTGGCTTGACTACGGATCCGAAGTGCTAGAGGAGTTCCACGAGGAAGGGATCGGCGGTGCCTCGCACCTCGCGCCCTGGGCTGCGGAACTTGCCAAGAAGATGGGCTCGGTCCTGATGTCGCCGGAGGCGACTTTGGGAAATGGCGCACCCCCGAAGGCTTCTCAGATCTCGTCCGACTCGACATCGGCTTGACGCTTCTCGGGGGAGATCCAGACGGGTATTGGAAACAAGACCCGCACAACCAGGAGAGGCTGCTGGCTTACTGGCAGCTAACCCACGCGACCGAGCAGGTAACAGGCTCGGGGAAGGGCGGAGACATGACAGACTCAGACCTTCGCAGAGCCCTTGCCCGCCCCGCCTCTTTGGGCGACCTTCTAGAGGTTTGGATGCTGACGCACCCGCGTAAGGGTGGAAGCCAGCCTTCGGCTTCTCAGGCCGCTCTCCGTCGAGACATGCGGCGCGACGGAGCCACCGACGCGGGTCTAGACTTCTGGCTCGGGGCTGACTGATGGCAGACAAACAGATCAAGTTCGTCTTTGAGGGCGACACCTCCGATCTTGAGAAGGCCCTGTCCTCGGTTAGTCGTGGCTTTGAAAAGACCAAGAAGGAGTCCAAAGAGCTAGCCAAGGATGTAAGCATCTTTGGGCGGAAGTTCGATCAGAGCGCCGACAAGATCGGCAAGTTCATGGCGGTGAACGCGAAAGCCTTCGGTGCGATCGGCGTCGGGGTCGGGGTGGCGATCGCTGGGATGGTCGCAGTCGCGAAAGCTGCCGAGGTCGCGATCGGGGTGGTCAAGAAGATCACCGATGAAACGATGGCGATGGCAGAGGCTGGCGACGAGGTCGCGAAGTCTGCGAAGCGGATCGGGACCTCCGCCGAGGAGTTGCAGGTCGTCCGGTTCGCGCTTGCCGAGGGTGGAGTGGCTGCCGAACAGGCAGACATGGCGATGCTCAAGCTAAACCTCCGCTTGGCCCAGGTGGCCGAGACGGGCAAGGGTCCAGCGGCGGAGGCACTTAAGAAGCTCGGGCTCAACGCTAAGGCACTGCAAGAGCTCCCACTTGACGAGAGGATGGCTCGCCTAGCCGACGCCTTCGACGACCTCGACAGCCAGGGCACCAAGACGGCGGCAGCCGTGTCCCTCATGGAAGAGGGCGGGCTTCGACTGCTCTCCGCGTTTGAGGGTGGCGGGGACGCTATCCGGGCGAGTGCCGAGGAGATCAAGAGCCTCGGGGTGATCAGCAACGAAGCAGCGGCAGCGTCGGAGGCTCAGGTCGACGCGATCGGACAGCTCCATGCCGCGCTGGACGGGCTCAAGTTCCAGGTGCTCGCACCGTTGATCCCGATCATCACGGGAGTCGCCAACGCGATCAAGAAGATCATTGGGGAAATGGACGACAAGGAGGTCATCGCCTTCGGTAAGAGCATCGCTCAAGGGGCGAAGATAGGGATCACGGCGCTCACTGCCCTCGGGGTCGTCGCGCAGAACCTATTCATAACGCTCGGTCCGGTCTTCGACGGGATCCAAGCGATGCTGCTCGCCAGCGTCGGAGACATCAAGGGTGCCGCGTTAAACGCCAGCGCAGCGATCACAGGCGCGCTCGATATCAAGGACGCGCAACAGAAAGCGAGCGCGCGGATCATCAAGTGGGGGGCGACCTTCCACAAAGAGATCGACGATGCGGTCACCGCTGCCGAGGCCGGGAGCAAGCGGATCAAGAAGGCGTTCTCTGGCGGCGGAGGTGGCGGCGGAGGTGGCGGCACGGGCGGAGGGCTCGGCGGGCCGGATGCTGCGGGCGGTGGGATCACCCTCGGCGGCGGAGTCGTGTCTATCACCGACGAGGTGGAGATAGATCCGTCCTCGGGTGTCGTGTCAATCGAAGACGACCTAGAGGTTATGAAGGAGCGGGCGCAAGAAATGGCCGATGCCTTCGCCCCGGTCGGGGATGCGATTGACAGCATCGCGGGCTCGCTCGGAGATCTGTTCTCGCAGGCTGCGTCTAACATTGCCGACACGATCGCCGAGTCTCAAGAGAAGATCGCCAACCTCGACGAGCAGATCGCAAACGCGACGACCGACCGCGAGCGCAAGATGCTAGAGGACAGGAAGCGTCTAATCGAGGAAGAGGTCAAGGAGCAGAAGAAGGCCGCGCTCGCGATGTTCGTAGCTCAGAAAGTGGCCTCCTTGGCACAGGCCGCAGTCGCGAGCGCGCTTGCTGTCATAACCGGATTCGCACAGGGTGGCCCACCTCTCGCCATCGCGGCAGGGATCGCGGGTGGGATCGCAATCGCCACGATCGCCGCCGAGCCTCCGCCCTCCTTCCACTCAGGCGGCATGGTGTCAACGGGTGCGCCCGACGAGATCACCGCTAGGCTACTCCGCTCCGAAGCTGTGCTATCCCCGCAGGGTGTAGCGGCGGCAGGCGGTGAGGATGGCGTGAGGGATCTCAACCGGGGCAGCGGTGGCTCGACCCCGATCGTGTCAGTCCTGCAAGTTCGATCGCGTGTCGTCGACGCTATGCTGAGCGACAACCTCCGCACCAAACAAGGTCCACTCACCGACGCCCTCCGAGCAGCTCGACCCCGAGCCCTCGGGCGGCACAATCCCTTTGCGAGTTCCTGATGTCCGAGATCGTTAACTCACGCTATCAAGGGATCTTGATTCCTGATGAGCGGTTCAGCCTCGAAAACC
>MPLU02193718.1_pt1 | contig 13602 bp, 19 predicted proteins | sample 1617381 | NCBI WGS metagenome assembly MPLU02 (sample SAMN05944801, study PRJNA350692) | marine metagenome | biome: marine; feature: ODZ; material: water; isolation source: 90 m water sample filtered on 0.2 um supor filter | place: Pacific Ocean | collected 2012-04-08 | depth 90m m
CAGTAGGACTGATCATGCTTCTTTACGTGGTTGGGGTCGTCCTTCCGCAACTGGTCGTCTCCGACGGCCGCCCATATCTTCTCCGTCAGCCTTTTCCGGTCCCCGTCCCTTATCATTTCAAGCTTCAACTCCTTGACCCGCTCGTTGAGCACGCCGATCGTGATTATGATGCGGCCGGTGGCGCTGGGTCTCACCCTTTTTGAGAGCACCCTGACCTCGTTCTCCAGTGAAAGCATGTGTTCCGTCTTCTGCTTTCTCCTTTCGTGTCGTTCCCACTCCGTCATTCGTCCTTCTCCTTTTCATCATTGTCGTCATCGTCCTTCTCCAAGTTCATCCATTCCTCACGGGGCCCGTGGTACCACGCCTTCGTCCTCTCATAAGGATGCATCACCGACTCCTGCCAGTACCATTGCAGTACGAACGGTTTCATCATGTAACACGTCCAGTTCTCTTGCAGTCATCGCAGAACACGTCAAAGCGGCCCGATTTAATAAAAGTCTTTTCGCATATGTAGCATTTTCTTTCTCCCAATGCCGGATCACTTTTGAAGCGTGATCGCATTCGGGGTTTCGTATATTTAGAATCAGCGGGAGGAACATATCCATTTTTTATTTTCTCCCGGTAAAGAACACCGAGGACGGAATTTTTAGATTTGCTAAAAATTTTTCCAACTTCCTCCGCTGTATGATTCTTAATCAATTCCCCAGCAAGCTTTAAGTCTTCTTGCTTCCATTCCATTGGTCTTCCAGTATTACCCATGCTTGTACCTCCTCCTGTTACGCTTGTTCCACCGTTTATGCCACGCCCAGTTGCTCACTTTGCTTCCATACACCTCACAGATGTTCAGGAACCAATCTTTCACTCTGAAGACCAGATTACCCGGGTACAATCGTACCACCCAACCCGTTAAAGCTCTCTGAGAGCCCGCTATGGCGTTTTTTATTTGGCTGAATACGGTCATTTCGTCTTTTGGATCCCAGACTTCCATTATTTTTCATTTTCCTTAATGTTTGGTTTCATCGTTACTTTTTTCACCTTTTTTCTTTAAAACTACATTGAAGCCGATGGTGATTCTGTCCCTGTTGCTCAGGTTAACATCCACATCATGCTGAAGATAAGAAGGAAATAATAAAATATCCCCATCTGAAGGACCATGCCCTATTTTATTCTGGTATGGCATTCCATCCGGAATTAAATTATATAATTGTTCGTGGGTATAGAACCTAATAGCTCCAGTCTTTTCTCCTTGCACATAATAAACTCCGGATAAATGGCAAGACGCCATTACATGGTTGTGAATCATGTTAAGACTTCCTGGTTTATTGATGTTAGTCCAGTAGTTAACGTGCGCTCTAAAATAGTCTCCTGGAAAATAATAAGCCAACCATCCACTGACTATAGTGTTGATAGGTTTAAGTAAATCCTTCTGATGAGTGTACTCTTTAATGCCACGCCAGCATCTCGCATTCCCCCCTGGCAGTCCTTTAGGATCCGCCATCTTATGTCTATTTATTTCTGGCATTAATTTACTATATAATTTTTTCCAGTCAGGATATCTATACTGAAACAATCGTGTTTCCTGGAGAGGAATTTTAGCAATCTCTATTGTTCCTTTAGGTTTTATCATTATTTCTTCCTCACTTTCAGTCCCAGACGCATGCGCCTGCGATTCCGTCTTTTGTTAGAGCCTATCTTGCGTCTGCCCTTGTGCCTTTTTCTCTTCAGATCCGCCTTACTCATATTCACCAGGTCCTACGTACTCGTCCTTATGCTTCTCAGAAATTTCATTAGAGCATATCGGACCGCATAAAAAGTTATTTTCATATTTAAGAAAAGGATACCACGATTTAGAGAACGAATAGTTCCATTCATTGCCGTCAAACCATTCATCACAGTTGAAACACTTGAATTCAGGCGCCGTGCCTCCCTTAGGGCCAGGCCTGACTCTCTTCGGATCATAGTCAACTCCCTTCTCATACGCCACAGAGACCCTCGCATTCATCGGAGAATTCATCATCAAAGGTTTTAAACAGGTCCTTCTGCTTTGGTGGTTCCAGAAAATTCATGCTTCGCAATGGCACAGCCTTCTTGTGTAAAAACAGTTCAGCTGTTGTATTCTTCAGTCCATGTCTTATCTTGTCGTCAACCTCGCATGCATCCTCCCAGTCTTTGGGATAATTCTTCTGCATGTTCTTCCATTGGTCATTGTGGTGGTATGGGCAGCCTATGCACGAGGATTTCCCCGGCATTGGATGCTTCTTGCTGTCGCGGTACCATCTCAGGCAGTCAGCCCTTGACATCTTCATTTCAATGAGCGGCCATCGTGACTCCAGCCAGTACATCCTCGCCTTCTTCATGCGCATCGCCTCGTCCGTTGATATGCCAATCCACTGTTCCACGATTGTTCCTTTCTTGACTCTGTGCCTAGGCTTTATTCCTAGAATCTCCCGCATCTTCTTCTGTATGGGGATGACCTTGTAATCATGGGTGCATTGTCGGTAAAGCATTCCAACCTTTCCACCGGGGCGTGCTGCAAATAGTGGTGGGTTCGGCACGCGTCCGGCGAAAGACTTCCACTCCTCATTACCCCCCTTGACGGGGTTGGCTGCGCGAACGAGATCCTCACGGATGTTGCTTCGTTCAACGGTAATGATGGGGCAGATGGTTATCGCTTTCTTCAGATATTCCACATGCTCGTAGACGAAGGATGGTTCCCATCCGGTGTCAGCGAAGATCATGTAGTCCGGCTTGTGTTTCGTCAGTCCTTCTTGCGCCATGAGCGCCAGACAGGATGACTGAACCCCTGCCCCGAGTGATAATACCCGCATGGTTGGCTCTCGTTTGTTTCCTTCCTCGTCAAGGTACTCCGGCTCCTTCGTAGCGGCCACAGCGGCCATGTTATTAAGACTCTTTTTAGTGATTTTAGTAGACATCTCCTCCAAAAGCTTTCGTCTTTCGAATTCCATTTGTTCTTGATTGATTGCAAATCCATGTTTCACTCCATCTTTTCGTTTCTTTCCTTGGTCGCGGTACCCGGGTTTTCTGCTATTATTCATAGTTTTTCAGTTCTCTCAGTGTCTGGATTATTTTTTGCGTATAATACACGTCTTCAGCGTAAATTGCAAGTGTCCCCGCTAACTTTTCCAGGTCCACTATGTCATTGACATACTGCTTTATTCTCTCTTCTCTGAAGTCCTCATAATGATGGTTATTATTCAGCAGTTCGATATAGTAAGATATGGATTCACACTTAGTCTCAAAGATCCTGAGCCCCCAGCTCACATCAGGTTTATTAACGGGCTTCATTTGGTCATCTGATGGGTCAAAGGTGCGAATCCCTAACAAATTGTTACCAATTGTTGCAAACCGTGAACGTCCCCACTCGGACTCATGAATTGCCTGCGCCACAACTAAATCCACTGGAATCCTGTTTTTCTCATCCTCCATGGAATTCAAATGCAGAGCACATGACTCCACGTCGGTTATGAATTCCTCATTGTTCATGTAGGTCATGCTTGGATTAAAACAGAAGCATATAAGCATTGTACTGCACAGCCAGTTCATCATCCACCCCAACTTTCACCCATGTCCGTGTCAACCTTGGATGGGACATGGAGATCAACGCAGTTTTCCATGATCTCCTTGATGTCTTTTACCTCTTTTTCATTCTTGACTGAACAGTCCAATTCGTCATGCACCTGAATGAGTGGAACGACTCCGAGCTGCTCATAAATGTCGACCATGGCCTTCTTGGTCTGGTCCGCGGCTGACCCTTGAATCAACCGATTAAGAGCTTTGTATGTGTAGGCTCTTTTAAGGGGAAAACCATATTCTGTTTTAGCTTGATTAAAAGGTAGCGCTTTATGTACGCCCCATGTCACTGGTTCAAACATGTCAAACCGACATTTTCTTCCAAGCAAAGTTCTTATAGTTCCTCTTTCATTGGCCCTGTTCATCACGAACTCCAGCATTCCTTTCATGAAAGGAACCCTCTCATGAAAAGAATTCATCATTTTCTTTGCTTCCTGCGGATCCATGTCCAGTTCCCTGGCCAGTTTATGATATCCCATTCCGTAAATAACTCCAAGCCCTATTGTTTTTGCCAGTTTTCTGTCTATACCTGCCATGTCAGCTGTTTGTTGATGAAAATCTAAGTCTTCCTTTTTATATGCCTCTTGAACTTCTTCTGCTCCTTCTTGGTCTACAGTTCTTGCAAAATGAGTTAAAAGCCTGGGCTCCTGCTGCGAGTAGTCCGCTTTAAGCCAATATTCTCCCATCTCCGGAATGAAAAGTTTCCTAATGCTATTGGCAAATTGTCCTCTGCTTGGGACTTGCTGTAGATTGGGGTGATTATAACTGAAGCGACCGCTAATGGCACCACCGCTATCCGAGCGTATTTGATTAATGTGCGCATGTATTCTCCCGTCTTTCTGGTATTTTAACATTCCATGAAGAAATGTTCCCTGTAATTTATTAAGCTCTCGTGCCTTGGTAATTAATTGAGGCAATTCATGTGGATGGTCTGTCAGGAACAGTTTAGTGAAGGAGGGTGCTTCGGTCCTTTCCGTCTTTTCGTAAGGCAAATTCACGGAATCAAAGGCAGCGGCAATGGAAGCAGCTGACCAAATCTCAACGTGAAGTCCTGTTAATTCATTTATTCTTTTTACAAGCTTCTTTTCCTTGTTCTTGAATTGTTCTATAAGGCGCAGCGATTTCGGAATGTTCACCCTCACCCCTCGTTTCGTCATGCTAAGAATCACGTTAATCAGCCTGCACTCCATGTCATAGATTGTCTGCAGACTGTCCGTGGTAATTTCCGATGATAATTTTTCATGTAATTTTAAGGTAATTTTTGCGTCTGCCTCTGCATATTCTCCTACAAACTGGGAGGGTAACTTGTACATTTCACTCTTGGGATCTACCCCGAAAGCTACTGACGCCTCCTTTAACTTAAGCTCGTTTTTATATTCTCCTAGATAGTCGCCTGCAATACTATTCAAAGTATAGGTAAATCTGTTCTCATTGATGAGAGCCGTGGCAACCATGGTATCATGTATTCTTCCTTTAACTTCTATTCCTAGGGTGGTGAGCCATCCGATATCATACTGTGCATTATGAAACACTTTCTCAATTGAACCGTCTTCACATATGGACTTAATATATTCAATAACTTTCTTTTCATCCATGTTACCACTTTCATGCTGTATAGGATAATATCCTGCAAAACCATCAGCTGCGATGGCAATTCCAATTACATAACCCCTTTTTGTTGGCCATCCTGGACCTGCCTTCATCAGCTCCGTATCACACGTCTCCAGATCGATTGTCACACGATCACGTGTGGATAAGTCCGGAAATGTAGTGGGCGCAACCCATTCTGAATCTACTGCTGGTGGAAATAGGCTTCTCATTTAGTCTCCTTTGCTAGTTTTTTAACGTGTTTTTTAGTTATTTCTCCCATAATTTCACCCCTAGACTTCTTAGGAGTGTATCGATCTTCAAGAAGTAGCTCGGCATAGTGGATAACTTTTTCCACGTCTTGCTTCCCTCCCTTGATGCTGTGTCTAGTAATGTACTTGACAATGTTTCCCTCGTACCATCCAAGTTTATTCTTGACAATGTAATGACTGGGCTGGATTGCCATTCTTTTATAATGGTCTCCCCCTATTTGTTTTTTATGAGCGCTCATATATGGAATCCTCCATAGTCCTGTGGCTGCACCACATGTAGTGCTTCCTTGGCTCTGGTCACCCCTACATAGAACACCCTGCATTCATTATCGGGATCTCTGTGCATCGCCAACCGAGCTTTTCTTGAGATATCAGTAAGAAGCATTACATTATCGGCTTCTCCCCCCTTGGACGCGTGAATGGTGCTCAGCTGTATTCGTGGTTCATCCGTAAGTGAATAGTTCCTTGCCTGCATGGCGCGGATGAAATCCTTGTCATCATTTCCCACTTTATCAAAAGCGATATCCCACGGTTGTGCGGCCACCTCTCCCATCAATCCTTGGCGCATTACCAGTTCTTCCATTCCATATCTCTCCTCTGTAGCTGTCTTTAAGTGCTTGTAGCCATGCTCTATTCCAATCTGCGTGGACATGTAGGAATAAATACTCTTGACATCCTCCAGGTCTATTTCATCCCCTTCAGTTAATTTTCCCCAGCAGTCAACGGCGTTTAATAATTTTTTAGAGACAGGCAGTTTTTCATTCCTCATGTATACTATTCCTTCAGAACGAAGATCAGTTTCCATACGGGAAAGTAGATACTGTGTTCGAGCCTCTATAAGCCACGTTCCTTCTGCGGATAAGTCCACACTTCCGGGGACGCTGTGGTACCGCACCAAGCCTTTTTTATTTGTTCCCCTCCATTCCTTCGGGTGCCGGTATTCCACGCGATCTATGATTTCCTGCGATAAATTCTGAACAGAAATTGGACAGCGATAGGACTGCTTAAGAACTTTTTTATTTCCTTTCAGGTTAATGAAATGATTTGCATCGGCTCCTGCAAATCCGTAAATGGCTTGATCATCATCCCCTCCATAGTATATCTTTTGAACATTTTCCTTAAGCTTATCAATCATGTTTAATTGCAACCGGCACAGATCTTGCGCTTCATCCACGAAAATAACGTCGAGAGGAGGAACCATTCCCTCTTCATTGTAATTTTCAATCATGTCAGTAAAATCAATCAGATGCCTTTCTTTTTTATATTTCTCAAACGCCTCATGGGTCCACTTAAGTTGTGGCCAGTGATGTGCCATGTTTTTTTCATTATAATATTCCTGTAGGCTGAGGCAGCGCATCCTAGCTTGGTTAACAGCAGTTAAAAGTTCATTGTCAACTGTTATGATTCCTGAGCCGACAGGTCCTTCACTTATGTATCCTAGATTCATCCCAAATTTACTGGCAAATTCCTTATAATGTTTCTTGGACATGACCTGTGATTTGGATAGGCCTAGTTCATGAAAGGCTAAAGAATGCAGCGTTCTGAAGTAAGGAAGATGCTGTTCTTCCAGATTGAATTTTTCCATTGCCCGGTCCCTCGCCTCGTTAGCCGCTTTCTTCGTGAAAGTGACAAACGCGATGCGGTCCGGATGAACCCCTCTCGCCATCTCCTCTTCCGCCAGGGTGAGAAGCGCGTGTGTTTTTCCCGTCCCCGGAGGGCCGTATATAATGTTATTTGTTGGCATTTAAAATCCTTTTTGTTTCTATTCGATGGCAATTGGCGCATAACACAATGCACTTTTCCCATTCTTTTTTCATCTTCTCGAATTGTTTATAACTTGTCCTCCAATGGGACGCCACGGCGATAATTTTATTAGAAGGATCCGGATGATGATGGTCCAGCGCCTCTGGCTTTCCTTTATAACCGCAATGGGCGCATCCCTTCTTCATTTTTTCCTCATTCATTGACCTACTAATAAGATCATAAATTCTTTTTTTCTGTTTTTTACCGTTTTGCAGATGTTTTTCAAAAGATTCTGGACTCCTCCAATCCTCAGCATACGTACCGTCTTTTTTTAACCTATTAGATCTGATGCTTACAAACCTGTATCCATCTTCCCTAACCTCTCCAAATTTTCTTTTAGAATGGGATGTCATCGTCTTTTTCTCCTTTCACTTCATGTTTTGAGTCCGGTTGCTGATACGCAGGAACCCACCATACACGAATAAAATTCTTTTTAATATTCCATCTATGGGACCTCTCTGAATCGTCCAGCTTCTCACCTTCTTTCAAACTTTTTGTTTGAACGTCTCGTAGTCTAGTAATAACCTGCCCTATGTTATAGTCAGTAAATTTATGCCTCGCCAAAAAATCCATCAGATCGTTCAGCCGGAAATAGGTTTTTCCCTTCTCCGTCCATGGCTTATGAAACTTAAGATCGTCACGTGTAAGGGCCTGCGCACGGCCAGTGCAAAACTCCTGGAGGAAAGTCTCAAACTGACCGGAGACAGAGCCGTCATCAGAGGCGTCGATTTCGACCATGTCCTTGCTTTGCATTAAGGCATCAATCTTATCAGTCCACGATGATTGCTTTTCAAAAGGAGGCATGGTGTTTAAAACATTCATGCATATCCTTTGAAACTTTTGTTGGTTCTGTAGTTCTTCTGTTTGTAATTCCAGTCTTGTGTGCCCCACCTGCAGGAACCATACAGGAGGTTCCGTTTTTAATTTGGACAGGCCTGTTATCTCCAGCGGGCCGTTTCCCCCGCCTATTCCGTGCTTTCTTGTTCGGCACAGCTTGGCGTTGCAATAAGCATTGATTGGCGGCTCCTTGCATCTATAGTTATAAGATTTTTTCTCCAGCTGTTTTTGAACTATGACCACTTCCTGTGCGCCAAGCGGAGGGTTCATGTAATCACGGTTATGCTCCTCCAATAAAGATTTCCAGTTGTCAGGATCAAACTTTCTTAGATAAACTCCAATGTTAAACAGTCCGTTGTTTCGTGTCCCTTCCGGAAATCCTTGTGTGCATAATTGCTGAAGGCATGGTGGGCCATCCTTGATTACTTTTTGTGGTATTTGTATGGAAATTTTACTTATGTCTGAAATGACATAATTTTTATATAAGTTTATGAATTCTTGTAGAGTTGCCGCTATGCCGTCGTCCTTGTAGGCATAGCGTTCGGTTTTTTTGGCGTTGTAATAAGGTAAGTTTAAAAAATTTCCCAAGTCTCCTTTTTCCAGGAGAATGCTTGATTGCTTGGGGAACAGTTCTGCATTGGAATACCCTATGCTGGCTGAAATTTCTTTTAATTTTTCTCTGACCAGTTTAGCTGCGATTGGTTTAACAAAAAATATAAATAAATGGAGACCACCGCTCTTTGACCGGCAAGGAACGATGGGCAGTTTAAGTTTTCTTATGGAAGATATTATTTTATTATAATCAATAGGATAACTATCAATGTCAATGCAGCCCCACTTGGAAGTGTTATCAGCCCTAATAGGAATGATCCCCAAAGAAGGACCTTTGCCAGCAAGGTGCGCCTTCCACAATTCATCTGTAATAAGTTTTTTTTCAATGTATGACTTTCCCTCCTGCTTACCGTCAGCACGTTTCCCTTCGGAGCGGTGCTGACCATAAGCCCTGTCTAAGCCTTCAAATATAAGTTTGAACTCCTCCACTAAACCCCCAATAACGATACGCCCTAAAAGGGTATATCGTCTTTGTCGTTAGGAAGTGTGGGCGCCTCTTTGGCGACCTCCACCTCTGCTACTGGTTTAGCTTCGACATCTCCTCTTGAGGCTGCTGTGGAAAATGCTTTGGATTCATTATAGACATCCGCATCCTCAACTTGACCAACTTTCTCAATTTGATACCCGAACCAACTTCCTCGATCATTGGACTCACTAACAGTAGAGAGTTTGTAAATCATGGAATAAGTCGGTGGAGTAAACATCCCGGATGGACCCTTGATTTTTTGAGACAGCATCAAGCTATTCCAACGTCTGCTCTTTTTCAATTGAGTAGAAGTCATGCTGATAACAGCCTGTGAATAACTTCCGTCTTTATCAAGAATCATCACATAGTGGTAAGCCGTGGTTGCGATATAGTTACCATTAGGTAATATATCCTTCCTTGTCATGCCATCTCGTTTTGTCTGGGACAAGATTCCGCTATCGGCGCTGTGCGCTTCCACGAATCCTCCCCCCTGTTCACGAGGTTTCCATTCCACATATCGCAGTTGGTACAAAACAGGAATAATATCTATAGTGGCACTTACTTTCTGTGACACAGTGTTATAGAATTGTCCTACTTTCGCCCCCTCTACGTACTCCGCTTTTGACGGATTTATTTGTGGGCTTCCGGATTGAAGAATGTTGATGTAAGGAATGGCGATGTCCCTTGATATGTCAAGTTTATCGAATCCACTTGCATCCTTTGAATCACTAGCAAGAGTTGCTAGATCAAGTGTTGCCGCTTTCGCGACTGCTTTAGTCTGTGCCATATGGCCGTCCTCCTTTAGTTTTTAATTGTTGTTTTTTGTCCGACGTAAGCTCCTAACAAGTCCATAGGCAGTTTACTGCCTGCTTCATGTTGCTCACGTATAAATGCGCGAAGGGTGGAAGGTTCGACCCATTCACGTTGCGAGGATTGATATCCTTGATCACTCAAGTGAGATAGTAATCCTCTAGCTTTCTCATCTTCATTCCTCCCAAAGCTACAAGAGACTTGGTTCTTTATTAAATCACCAAACCCGTTGTTCCTGAACCAATTGAAAGCAGCTTCTTTTTTATCATCCTTTATGGACGCACCATAGTAGTTTCCCACTTTGATGAGCCTGCCATCAGCCAGTTTTAACTCTGATAGACCAACCTCCGCGAAGAGATTGGGTAAAACATTTTCTGATAAATGCTTTTTATAATCCTTTTTCTTTTTTAATTCTTTTTCAATATCGCTGATCTCTTTGTCCGTATCAGCAATGTCATTCGCCACTGCGCCAATCTTGCCCATGCTATTAGGGGCAGTTGCGCCCGCATCTTCTTGCATTTGTTTTAATAAATTATTCATTTCTACCTCTCAAATCTATTTCTATATCATAGTATCGTTTCTCATCGCGGTCCCACTTCAGGACTTTGAACTTTCCTCCATTTACATCACTGGCAACCGCGCCAGCAAGCGCTATTATAGCAGGGTCTCCCATTAAAAGCAAGTAGTCATTATCGTTGAAATCCTTGAGTTCTTGCTGAAGCTTGAACGCCAAAGGTCCGGATGATAAAACTATCTGCCTGTTATCAGGAAGAACAACTTTTAAATCGCCAAACTTTTCAGCTGAACGAACATTTCTTCCCATCTCTTGTAAAACGTAAACTGTCATTTAAGTTTAACCCCGTCCACAAATAATATTTTTCTTCCTTCATTATCTATTTTTTCGGTAAGCCGTAATGCAGTCATCCATTGAGACGGCGTCATTCTAATATCACCAAGTCCACGGATGATTTGATTTTTGGCTTTTGCAAAAGCCACTCCATCATAGTACCCATCTTTATAAATTTTTTTAACAAGTCTTCTCATGAAAAATTTTGCAAAGGGCATAAAACCCATGTGCCATCTGATTTTTTTTTCTGTATGCCACTTAATCATGCTGCTTTCACCTTTCTTAAAACGCGTTTAGAACTTGGACGTTTAGTAAACTTAGGCTTATGTTTTTCATAAGCAACTGAAGACCATGTAACTTTTTTAAGTCTTTTACCACCAGTTTGTTGATAATTTTTATTCATATTTCTCCTTCTAAATTATTTCTTGACTCGGATTATATACTATGATAGAATGCTTGTCAACATTAGAAATTAGAATGTATAAATTTAAAACGAAGCCGTATGAGCATCAACGTGATGCTTTAAAAAAATGCTGGAACAAGGAAGCATTCGCCATCTTTGCTGAGATGGGAACTGGCAAAACCAAGATTGCATTGGATAATACATGCATACTATATAACCAGCGAAAAATTGACAGACTATTAGTTGTCGCTCCGAAAGGGGCGTACATGACCTGGGCAGACCAAGAAATTCCCACGCATGTTCCAGACTATGTTGAAAAGAAAGTAGTAGTATGGAGGCAATCCACAAGCCAGAAATACATGTCAGAATTAAGATCAATGATGAATAATAATTTTGAATTGAAGATCATGGTCATGAACGTTGAGGCATTTTCCACCAAGAAAGGAGTGGATTTCGCCAAGCTTTTTTTAATTGGAAAGTCAATGATGATCGTGGATGAAAGCACGACAATCAAGAATCCAAAGGCAAAAAGAACAAAGGCCATACACGCTCTTCGTGATGAAACAAAATACAGAAGAATTTTAACAGGATCCCCAGTCACACAGTCTCCACTTGATCTGTGGGCGCAGATGGATTTCCTGGATCCCTATATATTGGAACAATCCAGCTACTATGCATTCAGAACACGCTACGCTGTCATTATCACAGCCAATGCGGCTGGAGGAACTCATACTTATCAAAAGATACTTAAATTCAAGAACTTAAAGGAACTAGGGGAACTGGTATCGCCTCATTCCTACCGCATACTCAAGAAAGACTGCCTCGACCTGCCGGATAAGGTATATGTAAAGCGTTACGTCGAATTAACGGATGAGCAGAAAAATGCTTATGCTCAAATGAAAGAAAATGCCTTAGCCACTCTTAATGGCTCTTCGGCCACGGCGTTCAACGTTCTGACGCAATTGATAAGGCTTCATCAAATTACCTGCGGCCACATGGCCACGGACAGTCATGACATCATTGACATTAAAAGCAATCGCCTCGATGAGCTCGTGCAGATTCTCGGGGAGAATTCAGGAAAGGTGATCATATGGGCCAATTACATCTATGACATTAACCAGATTAAAAAAGCGGTTGAAAAGGAATTCGGGGAGGATTCATACTGCACCTACTACGGCGCAACGTTGGCCAAGGACAGGCAGAAATGCATTAATGATTTTCAAGACCCTAATTCTCCCGTGCGTTTCTTTATTGGGAACACGCAGACGGGTGGGTATGGAATCACGCTCACGGCAGCGAGCACTGTCATATACTATTCAAATAATTATGATCTGGAGAAAAGAATACAATCAGAGGATCGTGCCCATAGAATAGGACAGATGAACAAGGTCCTTTACATAGACCTAGTGGCGAAAGGGACCGTCGATGTAAAAATCATACGATCCCTTCGGAACAAAGTCAACATCGCTAAAGAAATCAGCGGTGAAGAACTTATTACTTGGATTTAATCAATCTTTATTGATCTGGCCTTCTTTCCTTCCGGAAGAATGCGCTCCAGTGTGATTTTTAACAGACCGTCTTTCAGCTCTGCCCCCTTCACCTCAACATCATCAGCAACAGTGAACGCCTTGGAGAAATAACGCTTCGCGATTCCCTTGTGAATCACGTTGTTGGTCTCGTCCGAGTCCTTCTTTATTGACTTGATTGTCAGGAAATTATCCGCGTAGTCCACGGTGATGTCCTTCTTCCCGTAACCGGCAAGAGCGATCTCGATGTCGTAGAGTTCGTCGGTTTTCTTGACTATGTTGTATGGTGGATAGTTGACAGTAGGGGTGCTGAAAATGTCTCCGTCGAACATTCTTTCGAAATGATCGAAGACGTTGTCAAATCCTATTGTAACTGGTCTGAGTTGATTGAAAATAGATAATGCTTTATTCATGGTAACCTCCTTTTAAAGCAAGATTTATTAAGACCCATTACGGCATCTTAATGGAAAGGACGATCGGAATCGAACCGACTTGATGCGGGTTGCAACCACACGCATAACCAGTCTGCCACGTCCTTATGTATATTATATAATACTTTCTGAATATTTTTCAAGTCTTTTCATGAAGGAATCCGACGCCCTCGTGAAATTCTCCCCGTCAAGCTCGAATCGCTGGAATATCAGTCCCCTGGAGCACATCAGTATCACCCCCTGGTCTATTTCCGTTCCGAAGAGGTGGTTGTGCGCCTGGGCGTAGGCGGCGAGCTGCATGAGATAATCCTGTATCCATTCACGCTTCTTCGGCCGGTTAGTCTGCTTGAAATCAATGATTGTCGGTCGTCCCTTGTAGACGCCGATCATGTCCGTCGTTCCAGCGTATTTTCCTGG
>MPLU02227159.1_pt1 | contig 13586 bp, 11 predicted proteins | sample 1617381 | NCBI WGS metagenome assembly MPLU02 (sample SAMN05944801, study PRJNA350692) | marine metagenome | biome: marine; feature: ODZ; material: water; isolation source: 90 m water sample filtered on 0.2 um supor filter | place: Pacific Ocean | collected 2012-04-08 | depth 90m m
ACATGGATGCGCTTGTTGAGGAAGTACTTGAGCCCGCACTCGTAGATCATAATGGGACCCTGGCTATGATTGGTACTCCGTCAGCGGCATGTTCTGGGTTGTTCTACCGCGCCACAACTGAGGCCAACTTTGGGTACAGCAATCATCACTGGACAATTTTAGAGAACCCTTTTATCCCTCACGCCAAGGATTGGCTTGATAAGCGAATGAGCCAAAAAGGTTGGACAGACGATAACCCAATCTATTTGCGTGAGTGGCGAGGGCGCTGGATACGAAGCAACGACTCGATTGTTTACCGGTATTCGGATAATAAGAATATAGCGAATACTCTGCCCTGGAATGAGCATGATTGGCATTTCATTTTGGGAGTAGATTTAGGTTACGAAGACGCCACGGCCTTTGTTGTTGGGGCTTTTTGTGAAGACTTGCCAGACTTCTATATCGTGGAAGATTTTAAGAGCAGCAAAATGCTGCCTTCCGACATAGCTGAAAAAATTAAACAGTATGATCGAGAATACGATTTTCGCGTAATGGTTGCAGATACAGGCGGTTTAGGAAAAAGCATCGTAGAAGAATTTCGTTATCGGCACGGCCTAGCAATAAGGGCGGCAGAGAAACGGAACAAGCTAAGTTACATCGAATTAATGAATTCGGATTTAGCGGCTGGTAGAATTAAAGTCCTAGAGGGCTGTGGCGTTTTGGACGAGTGGCGGCTTCTCCAGTGGGACGAAGACCGACCAAAGGAAGATGGTCGATTTGAAAATCACTTGGCAGATGCGGCATTATACGCATGGCGTGAATCGCGGCACTATGCGAGTGTACCGAGAGAAGTAGAACCGGAAGTAGGTTCTGAGGAATACTATAAACGATTAAGCGACCGGCACGAAAAGCAACTACTCGACAAATTAGAGCATGGAGAAGGGAGTCTATGGTGGGAAAGTATTCGGCACTAGATGACCAAATCGTAGAGATGGTTATGTTTATGCGTAAAAACGGGGTCAAGCGATTAGTCATGACTGATAGCGGAATCGAAGTTGAATTTCAGGGCCGGGGGCCTATGAACGTGTACCCCGAGTTTAGCTCCACCGGCTCCGACGAAACCTCCTATTACTACAACGACAAGGATGAAAACTAATGTACAAACCCAAAGAATTTTGGTGGGAACAAACCAAGGACATTCATGACGATGTTTTCTCGGCAGTTACCACACTATCTGAAGACCAGAACAACCGCACAAAAGACAACCTTAATTGGCTGCGCTTGTTCTCGAATATCAACGCCAGCGGTTTAAACTCGCACGATTACTCTCGGCGCTCAGGCTCTAGGGCCGATGACGTTACTCTAAACATTGTCCATTCAATGTGTACGACGGTAACGAGCAAGATTGCTAAGAACCGGCCCAAGATTACTTTCCTAACTTCTGGCGGCGATTGGTCCTTGAAGCGTAAGGCGAAATTGCTTGATAAGTTTGTGAACGGGCAATTCTACGCCACCGATATCTATACAACTGCGCCCAAGGTATTCTTGGACGCCGCCGTTTTCGGAACGGGTATCATGAAGATTTACCAGGATGGAGAGCGGATTGTTGCTGACCGCGTGTTTCCCAATGAGGTAATTTGTGATGACGCCGAAAGTTTTTACGGAAAGCCTCGGCAAATGTTCCAGCGCAAGATTGTATCGCGTGAAGTGCTCTTGGCAACGTACCCTGACTTTGAAAAGGAGATTTTAAATGCTTCAAAAGCTGAAACAAATAACTCCGGCGAAGGTGTTACGTCAAATCAAGTCGAATGCGTGGAAGCTTGGCACTTGGCTAGTAAAAAGGGCTCCCCTGACGGGAGGCATTGTATTGTTCTGGATAATTGCACTTTACTAGATGAGCCCTACGATAAAGACTTCTTTCCATTCGTTTTCATCCGCTGGACCGAGAATTTACTCGGTTTTTGGGGCCAGGGACTCGCTGAACAGCTTTTAGGGGTTCAAGTCGAGATAAATAAGCTTCTGAACCGCATTCAGGAGCAAATGCACCTCGCAACGCCCAAAGTATTCATTGAAACGGGTTCTAAGATCTCTAAAGCCCATATCAACAACGAAGTTTGGGGAGTAATTGAGTACACCGGGACTAAACCAGACTTTCATGTGCCCAGAACGACCACCGGAGAGGTATTTTCTCACCTGGATAGATTGTTTGGCCGTGCTTATGAGGTTGCCGGTATTTCTGAGATGGCGGCACAGGCGAAGAAGCCCGCCGGGTTGGACTCCGGGGTCGCTATTCGGGAGTTCTCAGACATCCAATCTGAGCGCTTTATGTTGGTAGCTCAGGCGTATGAGAACTTATTTTTGACAGCGGCCCGTCAAATGATTGACATCGCCCGCGATATTGAAGAGCAGGGCAACACTTACGAGGTAATTAGCCATGGGGACAAGTATATTGAGCGGATTAAGTGGAAGGATATCGACCTTGAAGAGGACCAATATGTTATGCAGATTTATCCGACTTCGCTATTGTCAACTACTCCGGCCGCAAAGTTACAAACGATTCAAGAGATGGCGCAAACGGGGCTCTTAAACCCCACCGAAGCCAGAGCGTTGCTCGATTATCCTGATTTAGAAGCTGTAAACCAGTTGGCTACTGCATTTATTGATGACGTAGACCTTTTGATTGAGCAAATGATTGAGAAGGGGCGCTATCATCCCCCTGAGACGTTCTCTAATCTTGAATTTGCGATTCAAAGAGTCCAGTCGGCTTATTTACGCGCAAAAATTGACAATGTTCCAGAAGAGCGTCTGGAACTGCTCCGCCGGTACATGGATGACGCGATTCGGGTAATTCAGACCCAACAAATGGCACAGCAAGCAACCCAACAAGCGATGGCACCGGAGGGTGCTCCCGCACCGGGTGGTGGGGCTCCTGCGCCGGGGACTCCGCCGATGGAAGGGGCTCCGCCAGAGATGGGGCCAGGAGAAGGTGAAATGCCTCCCGCAATGGTCGAAGCAATCGCTGGAATGCAATAAGAAATAAAATCACACTACTAGGAGAGAAATATGTCTGAAGCGGAAGTGTCTGCGACTGAAATTGTTGAACAAGCCCAAGGGGGGGAGAATGAAGTTCCACCTGAAGTTTCTGAACCGGGTAATGGGGCGGCGGAGGTCCAAGAGCCGCCTTCAAATGGAAGTTCGTTGGTGGAGCCGGGTGAGTCACAGGCTGAACGGGCTGCGTTTGCTCGACAGTTTGCAAACCTCGCCAGACAAGAAAGACGGTTCCGAGAAGAAAAGCAAGAGTTCAAAGGGGTAAAGAAAAAGGCTACTGAGTTGGAGGGCCTGCAAGAAATGGCCGCTTCCGACCCTATGCAATTCTTGGAGAAGTTCGGAATCTCCTATGATGCCCTAACTCGGCGAGTAATTAATGATGGGAATGTCGCAATTGAGGACGTGGTTGCTCAGCAGGCCAAAGAAATTGAGGCATTAAAAGAATTAAATCGAAAACAAGCGGAAGACCGAGAGAATAGGTCGAAGAAAAGGGAATACGAACAGACTTATAACGGGTTTATTGACAAAATCAAAGATTTCGTCGATGATGGTGATCAATACGAGATGATTAAGGCTCACAATGCCTATCATACCGTTTACGATGTCATGCAAGAACAATATGATCATGATGGCACCGTGCTTGAATATAACCAAGCGGCCAATATGGTCGAACGGTATTATGAGGACGAAGCCGAACGTTACTTTAAAAGTAGCAAGCTGAGAGACCGTTATAAGGGACACTGGCAACCTGAGCCAGACGAAGCGCAAGACGTTAAGCCTAGCCAGCCAGCAGCAAAACCAAGGCCGAAAACACTTTCAAATCAATTAACGTCGCAGACGCCTGCGCGTGACGATGGTCTTCTATCTAGGGAAGATTCATTAGCGAGGGCGGCTGCTATTATGCGCGGCGAGGTCTAACTAATATCCTCGCCCCTATAGCGAGGAAATTATTATGGCATTAGCAGTTAGTGGGGCCGCAGCGGTCACAGAAGCTCTTAAAGAACATTACAAACCCCAACGAATCAAAGAGATGGTTTATAAAAACAACCCTCTCCTTGCTCTTATCCCTAAATACACGAAATTCGGCGGCGAAAATATGCCGATTCCAATTATCACTACCGGGCCACAGCGAAGAGCAGCCACGTTTGCAACCGCACAAGGGAACACGTCCACCTCTAGCTTAAAGCAGTTTCTTTTGACCCGTGTAAAAGATTACTCTTTTGCGTCAATTGAGCACGAAGCAATCAAGGCAAGTCAGGGCAACGCAGATGCTTTCATCCGATATGCAACGATGGAAGTGGACGGTGCTATTCACAGCCTTAAGCGTTCTTTGGCAGTTGCTCTGTATAGAGGCGGGGATGGGGCCATTGGAACAGTTACCTCCGACCCTGGGACCGGAGTTACTCTGACATTAGCCACTACTTCGGATGTTTCAAATTTTGAAGTTGGAATGGATATTGTTTTTGCAGCAAATAACACTTCGGCTCTTCGATCTGGTGGGTCAAGAACAATCTCAGCCATTAACCGCGTCACTGGAGTGATTACGGTTAGCGCCGCGTTCGATGCTGATGTTTTATCCTCTGGCTCCGAAGACCTTATTTTTCAAGCAGGTGATTATGTTTCAGCAAGTGACCGTCTGAAAATTAGTGGCCTTGAGGCATGGTGCCCCGAGTCGGCTCCTGGGGCTACTACGTTTTTCGGTGTTAACCGGACAACAGACACGTCCCGCTTAGGCGGCAACCGTTCCGACGGAAGCGCAAAGCCAATTGAAGAGGCTTTGATTGATGGCCTTAGCTTGGCTGCCCGTGAAGGGGGCTCGCCTAGTCACGTTTTTATGGATTACGCATCTTACGCGAATCTTGAAAAAGCTCTTGGGTCTAAGGTTCAGTACGACAAACTGAGTGCTTCCGATGCCAATGTTGGTTTTACGTCTATGAAACTTCACGGACCTGCCGGTACTGTTGATGTTATCCCTGATGTAAATTGTCAGCCTAATGTCGCTTGGGCGCTACAGCTTGATACTTGGTCCTTGAATAGCTTGGGGGATGCCCCACAAATTCTTGATCTTGATGGGAACAACATGTTGCGTGAAAACGCCGCCGACGCTTACGAGGTAAGAGTTGGTTTTTATGGCAACTGCGCTACTACTGCTCCTGGTTGGAACTGTCGTATCAAATTGGCTTAATTCTTAACTTAAGAAAGGAGCCTAATTATGGCGAATAGAGACTTTAAGCCTGTGAAGGCGCTAGAGCGTGAGGTTGTTATTATTGGCGGGCGTATTGCGTTCACCAATGCAGCAGTGACCGGCATTTCCGAAGGCGCTGGTTTTACATGCTCTGACATTAGTTCTGGCGTTTTTACCATTACCTTCACTGATAAATACAGCGACCTTCTGTATTGTGATGCTCACGTTGTTGGTGCCGGTGGTCCTGAACGTTACATCGAATGCACTGCGCATGATGTATCAAGTGCCAAAACACTATCATTTGTCTGTAATGACCAGACTGATGATGCTGTTACTGGTGACAGTGACCAGGATCAAGAAATCCAGTTTGTGGCGTTTTTGAAGAATAGTTCATTAACTTAATAGGAGTTAAACCATGCCTAAAAAAAAGGACGGTCTAGCTCTTATGATATTGTCCGGGGGTAAGAAAAAACCCAAGGGTGATAAAGATGATAAAAAGGCCCTGTTAGCAGCTTGCGGCACGTTCGCTGATGCTATTGGGGCTGAGCTTGACCCTAAAAAGGAGAAGGCAGCTTGCGAGGCTCTTTTGGATTTTGTTCATATTGCTATGGACTACCAAGGGGACTCAGGAAGCGATAAAGAAGAATATTAATTAAAGGGGGGCGCTATGCCCCCCTGTTTCTTTTTAGGAGCCGCTAAGTGCCTAATAACGACAAAGTATTCTCCACGCTAATGACTCAGGTCAGACAACGAGCTGACATGGAAGGCTCGACGTTCGTGTCTGATACTGAGATTCGTGTTTGGTTAAATGCGGCTTTGGCGGAACTCCACGATATTATGATCCTCTGCTTTGAGGATTATTATGTAAACACCACGACCTACTCTTTACCGGGGACTAACCCCGGAACCCTTCCCTCTGACTTCTACAAGGCTCTAGGAGTGGATTTTGAGACTGGTGGGGTAACTTACTCGATTAAGCCTTACTCGTTCCAAGAGCGAAATATGTACAACAGCAATGCCGGAGTTGTGGCGGGGAATCTTGCGGCCCTTCGGTATCAGGTTCGGGATGATAAGATTCACTTTATCCCGTCAAGCCCACCATCGGGAACGGTAACACTTCACTATATCCCCGAATGCCAGCAATTCAGAACAGGCGGCGAAGACGACGCGGCGAATATTAATTCAAAAAACAAGAGCGTAGCAATTGGCTACCAGGAATATCTAGTGGTTGCGGCGGCTATTAAATGCCTAATGAAGGAAGAATCCGACGTTAGGATGCTGTTGGCCGAAAAAGCTGACCTCCAGAAACGAATCGAGAACGCAGCACCCCGCAAAGATGCTGGGGAGCCACATAAGATTATAGATACCTCAGTAGGCACCCACGGGGACACGTGGATCAACCTTTACGGTTAAGGGGAGCATATGGCAGGCCGTTCGTTTACTAGCCCATTTACTCGTATTTCGACGGGGGATGTTATGGAGCTAGTTCAAGACAATATAGAGAATAGCTTCAGGGCTCTCGAATCCTGCCCTCTTCTTGATGGTCATTTGCTTGAAGGCGTTGAGTTGGTGCAAGGGGATAACGAGATAGACCATAAACTGGGGAGGGTGCTGAGGGGATGGATTCTTACGCGCCAGGATTTTGATACCATCATCCTAGACAAGCAGGCGAGTAACGACAGTACAGACCGAATTCTTATTTTAAATAGCAGCGCCTCCGGGACGGCTACCGTTGACCTTTGGGTTTTTTAATGGCTTTAGAGAAGAAAATAATCGGCCTACCTGTTGAAAAAGGCGTTAATGAGAAGGTCTCTGACCGTGTTTTGCCTATTGGTCAGCTAACTGACGCCGAGAATGTCTGCTTCGACAAGCTTGGTGAGGCGAAAAAGCGCAGTGGTTTCTGGAGTACCTCGAACAGTGTCCCTCAGATAAGTGATGGAGCAACTACTATCAGCAAAGGGAAGGCCGTCGCTTCTTTTGGAGACGAGATTGTTTGCTTTGATGGTCGCTACGCCTACACAAGAACATCCACAGCAACCGAGCCTTGGGTTAATAAAGGTACTGTTGTCGGATGCACGCTTGAAAGAAACCGCGTTGCAGCAGACTCTAATTTAATACAGACCGCAGCACAGATAACGCAAAATGGTGATTTTGAATTTCACGTTTGGTCAGAAATAGACCCAACGGAAACCACCTCAAGGGTTATTGACTTTACGGGTCTGGTCCAGAATGGGGGCTCTATAGCCACAGCGGTCACTTTTACGGGGAGCGGTACGAATGACCTTAGTGCAGTAGGGGGGACATACTCAGGCTCCTCAAACAATACGAGGTTTAGAATCATCGTGACATCGGGGTCGGCATCACCCGACACAATCACATGGGACCGCGACACAGGCAGCGGCTATGGCGGCGGTGCGGGGCCTATAAATATTACCGCTGGGGCTATGACGCTGGAGTCCGGGGTTACGGTTACGTTTGACTCCACTGAAGGGCACACGAAAGACGATAAGTGGGAGTTCACTGTCGGCTATAGTCGGGCGAAGCTAACCGGGGCCACTGACCATAACCTTTCTCCGGGCGGAAGAGTTACCGCTGCTTTTGACCATGCCGATTTTACGGACGGAACCTACCAGGTAAATTCAGTAGATTCTACCAGCAGCTACACAGTAAGTTACAACACTCCGGTTGCTAACGTCTCCAGTGCAGGGGACTCGACGGTTGTAAGTGGGCACTCGTGGCGCACCTACTGTAAGGTGCTAGATAAAAAGACGAAGGCGGAGATAATAGGGAAAAAGCTTATTAACCTCTTCGTAACGCACAATAGTATTCATAACGTGCCCCGCGCTCAAATAGTCTCTGTGGACAGTTTTGTGTATGTGTTTGTCCATGTTGGCTCTGGCAGGGTTAAGCACATACTTATGAAAACCGCATCCGGGCTTACTGCCGACCTTATGCCGTCGGTGCTGACGCCGGGCTCTGGAGAGACCTTTTTAGTTGACGAGACCTACCCGCACTTTCTTGTCGCTCCTACAAATTACATAGAAGGGGCCTCGGACAATGGTTTCGTCTTGTTGCGGCGCTTAGACGGCACAAGTAGCCAAAAACTGCGGTTATCCACCTGGACACCGGACGTTAACGGCGCTCTTACGGAGTTAGGCACTCCAGGGGTCGTAAAAATAACGGATGCGGTACATTTCCATACCCCGAATCTCTCAACCACCGCTAGAAACTATTCTACGGAGGAATATTCCGTCAACCCGCGAGAAATAGAGCTTGCGGGGGGTCTTATGTTGAGCGTTGTTCGTCCTCATGGGCAAGACAACGACCTGTATGTTGTTGTCGGTTATACTAAGTCGATAGATGCCACGGCTGCTGCGGGCTTCACTGATGTAGGGTCTGATGATGAGCCAGGGGGGGTTTATTTTAATGTTTATGATTCTGACCTAGACATTCAAGGCGGAAGCAACCTAGCTACACTCAACGGGAGTACGACGGCCTTTGTTGATGAAACGCGGACAATCGATAATTGCGGGTACGTCCTTATAAACGGGTGTGCCGGGGTTGGCGCGAGACAGTCCACAGATAATAAGATCCGCGTCTTCTCCACGCTGATAAAGAATACGAAGGCACCGGCAACGCGGTCTCAGAAGCACCTTGTAGCTTCTCATGACGTAATGAGCAACGGAAGCACTGGCATAAGCGACAACAACATAGACCTTCACTGGTGTACTATTACGGGTGACTGTTTTTACAATAACTCGGATATCTATTTTCCCGTAGGATATGCTTCGCGACCAAACCCGACAGACGCTGGTGCCTCCCCTACGGAGGTAGGCAACACAGCCTTGAATCAGTTCAACACGGCTGTTGAGGTGATGGTGAACCAGCACGGGGAGGTTGTTGCAAAAGGGTCTAACAGTACCGGTCCATGGACGCAGGACATGAATTTCCGGTACATGTCTCACTTTGTAAAAGCTGAGATGAACAGAATTAACTTTATGCACGCGCTCCCAAGAGTTATCCACGTCTCTAGCCCGCTTGTAGATGCCACCAACGTGTATCGATTTGGAACGTCCTACTATAACGGCACACTGGTAGCGAAGAATGGCGGGGAGGTGACTGCCGTTAATGCTGCGGTGTCCGAATTTAATATGGACCCTGAGAACTACCTTCCTAGCGTTGAGGCAAACGGGAGTCTTCTCTTGGCCGGAGGTATACTTTGGCAATATTCAGGGGATTACTTTAAGGAGCAGAACTTCTTTTGGTGGCCTGAGATCCATTCCGTAACGCACGCCGCTGGATCCTCCGGGTACAGGGTAGACGACGGGAAGCATTACTATAAAGCCATCTATGAATGGGTGGATAGTCAAGGTAAAATACAACGATCAAACCCATCTATAGCGGTAGCTACAACCGTAGCTGGTGGCGGAAAAGAAGTTACCGTCAAGGTTTACACGCTACAGTTAACCTACAAGCATGACGTTACCGATACTATTCTGCCGGGCGGTGCCGCCGCTACTTTCTGGGGAGGCAGGTCCACTGCCAGAATTATCCTTTATAGAACAAAGGTTGACGGGTCTCGTTATTTTCGATGTGCTGAGGCAGAGATGCTTACGACGGATTGCCATCAGGAGATTGTAGACACACTCCCGGACAGTAAGTTGGTGGACAACCCAGAGCTCTACACCGAAGGCGGGAAGCTTGGGCACTTCTGCCCGCCGTCGCAATACGATATCGCAGTATGGAAAGACCGCGTATTTCTCGCCACCACAGAAAACACACTCCTTTATTCAAAGAGGTTTTCTGAGAATAGAGAGACCGCTTTTAACGATGATCCAGCGGGTTTTATACGCTCGGTAGATAACCGTTCCGAAAAGATTAGGGCGCTATGCCCAAACCTAGACCACTTGCTTATTCTAGGTGAGAAAAACGGCTACTATATGTCTGGCGAAGGCCCGAACGATGCGGCCGCTGGTGTCGACTTCAGCCCCCTAAGAGTGTTTGCTCCTGGGCAAGGCGCTGTCGAAGGGACGTGCCGAGCCGAAACTCCTCTAGGGGTATTTTTCCAAACGGCGCAAGGTTTGATGCTATGCGGACGGGATATGCAGGTGACCTATGCAGGGGCTCGCATAGAGGACCAATTGGGTACTGCCCGTATATTATCTGCGGATGTTTTTGAGAGGGAGGGCGAGGTCCGTTTCCCCCTGAATGACTCCAAGAAAATACTCGTGTATAACTACTTGTTTGACCAATGGAGTCACTGGTTACTGCATTCTGACACGGGGAATAACGCAGGCACCACCCAGGTAAAAAATGCTACCGGCACCCCTGAGCACTACAGGCTTAACGATATTGGGGTTCTTTACCACCAGGATGAAACTGAGACTTATCACGATAAAATATCCACCACCGAAAAACCTTACTATATGACTCTTACCTCTGGTTGGATAAATATAGGGCAGTTGCAGCAAGTAGGTAGGATATATAAACTCTTGCTGCTTGGTAACTTTAACGCTCATTCACTGCCTAAAGTTACCATCTATACAGACTATAATGATTCATCAGGTACGACCCTTACCACCTCTTCCGTTCCTGGGACATCGAAGTACCAATTAGAGTTAAAGATGCCCAAACAAAAAGTAAGGGCATTTAAATTTACGATTACAGAAGTATTAAGTAACCCGTCGTTAGATGGTGGTATTATGAAAATTCAAGGTATCGCGATGCTCGTCGGGCTTAAGCGTGCAGGGTCTAGCTTCAAGCTTCCAACTGCAAACCTTATAGACACATAGAGGCTTTGATATGAGTACGATAAATGAGACTGGGGATTGGGTAGACCCTGTTTGGGTCGCAGAGACAGAGGCGAAAATGAAGGCTGAAGCGAAGCAGCGCGAGCCGAGAGGGGGAGGGGGGCGGAGACGCTCTGAGGAAGCGCTAGACCCGGAGACATATGAAAGGATGCGACGAGCCACTGAGTTATCAAGGGGCCTTCGCGAGCGCCCTTTGGTCTCAGGCATGGCTGCACGCAATATACTAGAGGACCAGTTAAAGCAGCAATCTGCTGCAATGGGCGGCGTTTCGCCAGCGGCTAGCCGAGCTGCCTTAAATCAGGGTGTTGGTTTGGGGCGAAAAGTGTTGGATCATACGGGGAAAACAATGGCTCAGGAGGCCGTGGGTCGCTTCTCCGAGGGGACTAAGCAGGCACTGGCTTGGAAAGCACTTCAGGAAGGCAATATCACAGAGGCGTTAAAAGCTCGGCTTCTTTCCTGGGCTCAGGCAAGGCAGCTTGATGAAAGAGAGACCGCAGCCCTGATGAACTCGGTTTCTGCGGGATTGAGTACGGCTGCCAATTTGGGGACTTTTGATGACCTGGGTAAGTCTTTTAAGGGAGCCGGAAAAGCCTCCGGCTACGCATCTAGCTCGATGGCAGGGAGGATGTAATGAGCAACCCAAGATTGCAAGGTGTCAACCCCGTTCAACTGTATGACCAAGATTCAACGCTCAGCACTGCCGAATACCAGAGGGACCTTGGGCAAGGTCGCAATCTAGTTCTAAAGGATATTGAGGAGCTAGACCGTTTGCGGAGGGATGGAGGCCCTGCTCTTAGTGCGGCCAGAGATCTTCAAAGACAAGCGGCGGCGGGACAGCAATCGATAGCCAGAGGGATGGATCGCGGAGGTCGCGGAGGTCGGATGGGTTCCATGGCCGCCAAGGACGCCGAGGTGGGTGAAGCGCCAGCCGTCGCCTTAGTCAAGGAGGCCGAGACTCAGGGCTACACCCGCGCTCAGGGGGCAGCATTGGCGTTGGTTGCGATAAGCGACCAAGATTTTGATGTCGCCATGAGAAGAATCCGTGCCGGAATGAGTCAGGAGAAGGAAGCAGAAGCATCGGGCAAAAAGACGGCAACTTACCAAGGGATGGGTACCGGTGCCGCGATTGGGTCACTGTTTAGTCCTGCGGGGGCTCTTCTCGGAGCGGGCATTGGGGCGGGGGCTGGTTATTTGATGGCGAATGAGGGCGGTGTTGTCCCAGGAGACCCTGGTGTAAACAGGGATGTGCGTCCAGCTATGCTAACGCCTGGTGAGATTGTAATCCCGAAGGAACTTAGTGCCAAACTGATGGAAGTTATGAGCCGAAGCGTTGGAGGCGGCGACGTAGTTCGAGCCCAAACTGGTGGGGTGGTGCGACGTGACCCACAAACCGGCTATCTAGTGGAAGACCAAAACGCTATGGCATTGCAAAAACTGGCAACACTGGCACCACCCGCAATGCCGCGCCCAGTATACGATGCTCCTATCCCGTTAGCCCCACCCGCGATGCCCCAACCGGTATACGATGCTCCCCGCCGAAAGAGCGCCGCCGAAAGAGCCTGGGACAAAGGAACGAGCGCGGGGGGTTGGGTCCTATTGCCGAATAGCCCTGACGAAAGAGGGCTGTACCACTACGGGCACCGGAAAACTGGGGAAATGGCCGCAGATAAACGGCCCCCAGAGGAATTCTTTAAAGCAACAGAGAAGTCAGGAAAGGGGCGTAAGTAATGGCTGAGTATATGGGCCAAGACCCAGAAACAGGGGAGTATATTTACGACACCGGGACGCAAATGGTACGCAGCGCGACCCCTCCGACACCGGACCAAGCAAGAATGCGTTCCCCTGCTTCTGAGGGGCCGTGGTCAGAGGAGGAAGAGTTTATAAGACAGGAAAGGGAGAGGGAGTATGCGGCTTCCCCTTGGAGGAGGTATACCCGGCCTGTTAGTATTAACGACCCCGCATTTGCGAAGCCCGCATTGGAGCGCTTCTACCAACAAAGCCTACCGGAAGGAACAACCCTTACCGGGGGTTCTGAGGTGGCCTACCCTGAAGCGGGCGGTGGGTCAGCACTGCCAGCCGCACCAACCGCCCCATCCGCACCAACCGCCCCAGCCGCACCAGCCGATACACCACCAGAGGAACCGGAAGGCCGAGACTACGGGGCTGAAATAAGTGACGTTCGGGACCGGTACATGGGGCCAGACGGGCTATTGCGGGAAGCCGAGGGCGCATGGGACATTAGGCGCGGTGAGATAGCCGAGCAATATAGAACCGGCGAGGAGGCGAGGGTTACACAGGCCCAGCAGGAACTCGATAAGGCGAAGAGTGTTCTAGGCACGGCCACCGAAAAACTCGCAAATTGGGAAATTAACCCACAACGGGCTTTTCCTAATGCTTTCTCTAAGATTGCTGCCGTCATTAGTGTGGCTATGGGTGCTTATGCTCAGGGGTTATCGGGAGGTAAGATTCCGAACTCTGCCTTGGAGATTATCAATAACGCTATCAATACCGATATAGCAACCCAGAAGATGGAGTACGAAAAACTCAAAGGGCTAGTGGACGAA
>MPLU02082013.1_pt1 | contig 13580 bp, 14 predicted proteins | sample 1617381 | NCBI WGS metagenome assembly MPLU02 (sample SAMN05944801, study PRJNA350692) | marine metagenome | biome: marine; feature: ODZ; material: water; isolation source: 90 m water sample filtered on 0.2 um supor filter | place: Pacific Ocean | collected 2012-04-08 | depth 90m m
AGCAGCCTTTCAAGGTGATTTGCCACGCTGCTTACGGCTGCCTTGGCTGTGGCATAAGCCATGCGCATCGGTCCAACGAGAGCAACCTGTCCGATGCCTTCCCCGGAGCTGTGATAAGTCGCTTGCACCACGGAACAGCCTGCCAGGGCGCTCTTGGGGTGCTCAGCTCCGATCCATACGCCTCCAAGTTGCTCGTTGCCAATTGGAACCACTGCAGCTGGCTGCGTATCCATCAGTTCAAGTAACGGTTGGAGGCTGGCGCTACTGCTGAATTCTGGTTGGGCCAGGAGTCTTGACATCCCGTGGAACACTGCATCTGATTCAGCCGGTGTTTGAGCTTGGCGATGGCTGTGAATCGCCTCTCGCAGTAAAGATCCGCTCAAATTGAGCTGCGGTGGCAGGCTCGACCAGTCGAGGCTGCCGTTTCCCGTTGCAGCCAGTTGATCGCGGGTCCACTTCTCGATGGCTTCTAGTTCGTTGTCGGCTTCAAGTGGTAGCCGCAGATTGAGATGACTGGCTTGGTTGGAGCTTTCTACCAACATCACCAGCAGCCGGTCGCCACTGCGCACCAGGCGTACGGCTTGAAGAGTGGGCTTTGGGCGTGCTGGCCTGGTGATCAAGCTCATCAGGCCAGTGAAATCGGTGAGGCGTCGAGCCAATTGCCACAGCAAGTCATCGAGAGCTGCCCAGCGCAGGCTGAGGTTTGTGAGTTCCCTCTCAAGGTGTTGCACTGTTGATCCTGGTGGCGGCAGCAAGCAGTCCACATAGTGGCGATAGCCCTGGGGGCTCGGCACTCTTCCCGCTGAGGTGTGGGGTTGGGTTAGTAGGCCACGCTGTTCAAGAGCTCCCATTGCCGAACGAACTGTGGCGGCACTGGCTTGAAGGCCGAAACGTTGCACCAGGGTTTTGCTGCCAACAGGTTCAATCGTGTCGACGTAGTGATGCACCGTTGCTTGAAGCACCTGTTGTTGTCGTGCGGGCAGCGACTCCAATTTGGTGACGTCGGGATGTTGATGGTACGGGGGTGTTCGGCTTTCTTTCTCGCTCTGTCATGAACTTGTTGATCGTTTTTTAGTTTTGCTGGGTATTGGTTTCAATCGAGCCGCACAAATTCTGGGCAAAGGAAATTACCTGATAATTAGCAATTCAGGTAACTTGCGCATAGAGGTCTGAGTTTCGATTCATTGATGTTGCCGTTATGAGCTTCACACTGGGCGCAAGACGGTTCATGGATAAAGATGATCTAAATCATCAAAATGCCGGCCCATGAAGGCCCGCCCATTCCTTATTGCCGTGGTGGCCACGGTGCTTGTCTTGCTCTCATTGGTGGCGGGACTCGGCTTGGCGATTGCTCGTCAAAACCCCCTTCGTTTGGTTGATCAGACCCTGGAGTTGCCTCGTGCTGCAAGGTTTGTGCCTAAAAAGGCGGCCCTTTCTGTTCATTGGTTGGTGGATCCAGCTCGTGTGCCTGCCTATGCCCAGGCTGTAGCTCCACCTCGTGATCGTCGTGTTGTTCGCGATGGTGCCGAGCAGATTCGCGATGGTGCATTCGCATTCGCTGGCTTGGATTTTCAGACGGAGTTGGTTGATTGGCTTGGTCCTCAAGTGAGTTTGGCTCTGTTGGAGCCAGATGAGCCAGAAGGGTCGATGGGTTGGCTTCTGGTTCTAGAGAGTCGTGATCAAGATGGTGCTAGGCGTTTCTTGCAGCGCTTTTGGCAAGCCCGCAGTTTGGCGGGCACAGATTTGCAGATCAGCCGATACCGGGGGATGGGTGTTATCAGTGGCCAAGGGGCTTTGTCAGGGCGTGATCCTCAGCCTTTAGCAACAGCATTGATCGACGACGACTTGCTGTTGCTTGCCTCGGGCCGTGGAGTGCTGGAGGAGGCTCTTGATGTTTCGCAGTTGTCCGATCAGCATCAACTAGGCGATCAGGAGCTCGTTCGCTCACTCAGAGGGCTTGGTGATGGCGTTGCCGTAGTTACTGCTTCACCAGCTGCTGTTCACTCTTTATTGGGTTTGCCTGAGTCGCTAAGCCAGCGGCAGGACTTGTTGGGCTTGGTGGCTGCTTTTCAGCCCCAGGGGGCTGACTTGGCGATAGAAGGGCTGCTGCGTTTTCAGCAGCCCCTAGAAGGAGTTTTTAGTGAGCTTGGAGATGGCCTTGCTGAGCTCACTGCCTCAGCTGGTGGCAAGGCAGAGGCGTTGGCCTTGATTAGTTCACCTTCTCGCTTGCTTGATTCCACAGATCAGGATCCTCTTGTGCAGTGGCTAGGCCCATTACTGCAGCAGCAGCTCACGAAAGCAGAGGTTGCCTCGGCAGCCACTATTGCTGGCTTGGATGACGGACCATTGCTGTGGCTTCAGCAGCCTGAGGGCTGGGTGGTTGGCACTCAGCAGGAACATCCAGCTGTCTCGATGGTGGATGACGCTCTAACTGAGCAGGGTTTTATTCGCTCTGATCTGCCCTCTGATCAGGAACCTTTGCAGGTGTGGACTCGCTTAGCACGTCAACAAAGCAGTAGTAAGGATTCGCTTGAAGCGAAGCTTGGCGTTGCCCTGGCTCAAGAACCTGGTCAAGCCTGGTGGGGCCAGACACTTGCGGCTCTTCAGCAGCGCAGCCAGACGAAGGCTCTGCAGCCTCGTCTTGGCCAGCTCAACGAGCTGAATAGAGATGGTCACCCTCTGGCTCAGCAGTTGGCTCTAGGAGCTATCTCTGGGCGCGGGCAGCTTCAGCATTGGCGCCCTTGGCGCTATGTGCAAAAGCTTGCTGGTGGTTCGATGCAGTCCAGTGTGCAGGGACTGGCCATTGCCATTGGGCCTGATCAGGATGAGAACAGTTCTTCCCTTCGTATGCGTGTCCGCCTCAACCTCGGTTGACCTTTTCCTATTCCGCCATGGCATAGCTGAAGAACGTCGCCATGGCCTTGATGATTCGCTGAGATCACTTACAGATGAAGGGATCCTGCGTACGACGGAAGTCGCCCGTAGGTTGCGAAATCTTGGCTTTGTTGCTGATCGCCTGCTGAGTAGTCCTTATCTGCGTGCTTCTCAGACCGCAGAACTTGCCCAGCAGGCGGGCTTGGCAGAGCAGGTGGAATTAGAGAGTTGTTTGGTCCCTGGGGGTGATGCTTGGCCTTTGCTTGAGGGCTTATTGGGGAGCTGCCTTTTAGTAGGCCATGAACCAGATTTGACCCATCTGGCAGCTCGGCTGCTTGGTGCCCCGGCGGGCTGCCTGGCCTTGAAGAAGGCAGGTTTTGTTCATCTCAGATGGTCCCAGCAGGATCGCAGCCCGGATGGTCGCGCAGAGCTGCAGGTGTTGTTGAGGCCTAGCTTGTTGGTGCCACGTTCCGTTTAGGTTGCCAAGTAGTTGTAAAGATGCGGTGGGGCAGGAGCCGGTTGGGGAGATTCACCACGATCGCAGTGGCATCGTGTTTCGGCCTGGGCTGGAGGGAGTACCAGTTACCCAGTCAGCCATCTGTGACATTGATGGTTTGCAGGGGAGCCTGACTTATCGGGGCTATCCCGTTGAGGATCTGGCTGCTCATAGCACCTTTTTGGAAACCACCTATCTATTGATTTGGGGTGATCTGCCTAGCCCAAGGCAACTTCGAGATTTCGAGGCTGAGGTGCAGATGCACCGGCGTGTGAGTTTTCGTGTACGGGACATGATGAAGTGTTTCCCTGCTACTGGGCACCCGATGGACGCGCTGCAATCCAGTGCGGCATCCCTGGGGCTTTTCTATTCCCGCCGAGCAATTGATAACCCTAAATACGTCTATGAAGCTGTAGTGAGGTTGATTGCCAAGATCCCCACGATGGTGGCGGCCTTCAAGTTGATTCGCAAAGGTCAAGATCCCATTCAGCCTCGTGATGACTTGGCTTACTCGGCCAATTTTCTCTACATGCTTACCGAGCGTGAACCGGATCCTTTAGCTGCCAGGATCTTTGATCGCTGTTTGATCCTGCATGCGGAACACAGTCTTAATGCCAGTACTTTTAGTGCTCGAGTGACTGCAAGTACGCTCACAGATCCCTATGCGGTTGTAGCTTCTGCTGTGGGCACTCTTGCAGGGCCTTTACATGGTGGGGCTAATGAGGATGTCTTGGCGATGCTTGAAGAGATCGGCAGCCCAGAACGTGCTGGTGAATATCTAGATGAAGCCATTGCGAGCAAGCGCAAGATAATGGGTTTTGGCCATCGTGAATATCGGGTCAAGGATCCTCGTGCTGTGATTCTTCAGGGCCTTGCAGAAGAGTTGTTCGCCAGATTTGGTAAAGATGAGATGTATGACGTGGCTAGGGCTTTAGAGCATGAGGCTGCCGAACGTTTAGGCCCTAAAGGTATCTATCCCAATGTGGATTTCTATTCCGGTCTGGTGTATCGCAAGCTCGGGATTCCTCGCGATCTTTTTACTCCTGTTTTCGCAATCTCTAGGGTGGCTGGTTGGCTCGCTCATTGGCGAGAGCAACTCGGGGCTAATCGAATTTTCCGGCCTTCGCAGATTTACACCGGTGCTCAAGCTAGGAATTGGATCCCCGGTGAGGATCGCCCTCCCTCTGCGGGCGCCTAAGTTGCAGCTACCTCAGTCATCACAATGGTGATCACCTTTGCCACCGCTGCTACAGGCTTGGTGAGTTCTGGGCTTGATCTGGAGTTGAGCTTTAGTCAGTCTTTGCAGGGGCTGGGTATCTCTCCTCAGGTTGCCCATCTGCTCTGGTTGCCGTTGCCAATGCTGCTGGTCTTAGTGGCGGCTGTGGTGGGCGTATTGGTAACAGTTTGGCTGGAGCGCAAGATTTCAGCTGCTGCTCAGCAGCGGATTGGACCTGAATATGCAGGAGCTCTTGGGGTTCTGCAGCCGATGGCCGATGGCTTGAAGCTGCTGATGAAGGAAGACGTAATTCCTGTCAGGGCTGATGGTTTGCTATTCACGCTTGGCCCGGTATTGGTACTGGTGCCTGTGATTCTTTCCTGGCTGATTGTGCCTTTTGGCCAGAATCTTTTGATCAGCAACGTGGGTGTAGGGATTTTTCTTTGGATTTCCCTTAGCAGCATTCAGCCCATTGGTCTGTTGATGAGTGGATATGCCTCTAATAACAAGTACTCACTTCTAGGTGGGCTGAGGGCTGCAGCTCAATCGATCAGTTACGAAATTCCCCTTGCCTTGGCAGTTCTGGCAGTGGTGATGATGAGTAATTCGCTTAGTACGGTCGACATTGTTGACCAACAGAATGGCGCTGGCGTGCTCAGTTGGAATGTCTGGCGTCAGCCTGTGGGCTTTGTGATCTTTTGGATCTGTGCCTTGGCCGAATGCGAACGACTTCCTTTCGATCTTCCTGAGGCAGAGGAAGAGTTAGTGGCGGGTTATCAGACCGAGTACGCCGGGATGAAGTTTGCGCTTTTTTATCTCGGCAGTTACATCAACCTGGTGCTTTCTTCCCTGCTGGTCTCAGTGCTCTATCTGGGCGGCTGGGGCTTCCCTATCCCTGTTGAATGGCTGGTCGGTTGGTTGGGTCAGTCGGTTGATGCTCCTTTGGTGCAGGTAATAACTGGTTCGGTTGGCATTGTGATGACGGTGCTCAAGACATATCTGTTGGTGTTCTTGGCAATTTTGCTGCGCTGGACCACTCCGAGGGTGCGTATTGATCAGTTGCTCGACCTGGGTTGGAAGTTTCTCCTGCCGATTGCCCTGGTGAATCTGCTTGTTACTGCTGCACTCAAGCTGGTTTTTCCGTTTGCCTTCGGTGGTTAAATCAGCAAAAGCCCTTGAATATCGCAGTTCTGCTAGGTACTTCTGCCTATCTCGGCCAAAAAGCTTGTAAGATTTGACCATGCTCCTAGTGGGCCTCCCATAGGCTCAGTTCGCATGTTCGGGTTCCTCAAGAAAGTCGCTGATTACACCCGCGATGCGGTTGATGCAGCGAACTATCTGGCCCAAGGCCTTGCGGTCACATTTGATCATCTGCGCCGGCGTCCGATCACGGTGCAGTATCCCTACGAGAAGCTGATCCCTTCAGAGCGTTACCGCGGTCGGATTCACTACGAGTTCGACAAATGCATCGCCTGTGAAGTGTGCGTCAGGGTCTGTCCCATCAACTTGCCGGTGGTGGATTGGGTAATGAATAAGGAGACCAAGAAAAAGGAGCTGCGCAATTACTCCATTGATTTCGGCGTTTGCATCTTTTGTGGCAACTGTGTGGAGTACTGCCCTACCAATTGCCTATCGATGACAGAGGAATATGAGCTTGCGGCATTTGATCGTCACAGTCTCAACTACGACAATGTTGCATTGGGCCGTCTGCCCACCAGTGTGACTACCGATCCCTCTGTGCAGCCTTTACGTGAGCTGGCTTATCTCCCCAAAGGCGTAATGGATCCACATGATGTTCCTGCTAATCAACCTCGTGCAGGACAGTTGCCGGCAGAGGTTCTTAAGGGCCTTAGCCTGCAAAAAGATTCTTCCCCAGGGGATGGGGGAGAATCGCTTCAAGATGCCCCTGATGGAGAACAGTCCGCAGGATGACGATTGCAACTTCCACAGAACTGATCTGTTTCTTGATCCTTGGGGCAGTGGTAGTTCTCGGCAGCCTTGGTGTCGTTTTACTTGCCAACATTGTCTATTCCGCCTTCTTGCTTGGTGGCGTCTTTATGGCTGTGGCTGGCCTCTACCTGTTGCTTAATGCCAGTTTTGTTGCGGCTGCACAGGTGCTGGTTTATGTGGGTGCAGTGAATGTATTGATTCTCTTCGCGATCATGTTGGTGAACAAGCGCGAAGATCTCAAGCCCATCGAGGGCTTGGCTTTGAGAAGGCTTCTCTCAGGGGGAGTTTGTTTAGGGTTACTTGCACTGCTCTTTCGTGTGGCCTTAACAACCCCTTGGGCAGTGCCGGGCCCAGCGGCCGTTGGCGCAGGGGCTACCGAGCGAATTGGCGAACATCTATTTACCGACTACCTTCTGCCCTTTGAGCTGGCCTCAGTGCTTTTACTTATGGCCATGATTGGTGCAATTGTTTTGGCCCGTCGAGATGTCTTGGATGCTGATGTTGGTACAGGTGATGCGGTGAATCAGGCACTGGTTGAGAAGCCGCAAACACCGCTGCTCATCGATGAGTCCAGGTCTTGACTACTCAGGCTTCTTTGCTTTTTTACTGATCGATCCCATGCTCGAGCCCTCTTCTGGCCTTGTCCCTCTTCAGGCCTATCTCTTGCTTGCTGCGATGCTCTTCTGTATCGGCGTATGGGGGCTGATCAATAGCCGTAATGCTGTTCGGGTTTTGATGAGTATTGAGCTGATGCTCAATGCGGTGAATATCAATCTGATGGCCTTCTCTTCATATATAGATGGCGATCTGATTCGTGGTCAGGTATTTGCTGTATTTGTAATTACTGTTGCTGCTGCAGAGGCGGCGGTGGGACTTGCGATCCTCCTTTCCCTTTATCGCAATCGCGTCACTGTGGATATGGAGCGCTTCAATCTTCTGCGCTGGTAAGGAGGCCACAGCATGCGTCTCGATCTGGTCTGGGTGATCTATCGGGCAGAAAGCCAGCCTGCGTATTGCGAAGCTTGTCGTTGTGTTGAGGAGCTTCAAGCGCTTGGAGCGAAAGCGGTCATTGCCATGAGTGGCGTGAAGGCAAATCCTTTTCCTGATTTGTTGGCTTCAGAAGTTGGGCTGCCTGATTTAGCAGTTGTGCTTGGTGGAGATGGCACGGTGCTTGGTGCGGCACGCCATCTTGCTGTTCATGACGTCCCTATCCTCAGCTTCAATGTCGGCGGGCATCTAGGTTTTCTTACTCATGATCGCCGACTACTTAGTGGTGATCAGCTATGGCAGCGACTTTTGCAGGATCGCTTTGCTTTGGAGCGTCGGATGATGTTGCAGGCGGCTGTGGACAGACGCTCTCCTGCTCAACGAGCTACCCGATCTACGGTTTCGCTCCAAGACCTCAATGGAAATCAGTCCCCGCACTGGGCGTTGAATGATTTTTATATGCGTCCCTATCGCGATGAGGTATCTCCCACCTGCACGCTTGAACTAGAAATCGATGGTGAGGTGGTGGATCATTACCGCGGCGATGGCTTGATCTTGGCTACACCAACAGGGTCAACAGGTTATGCAATGGCTTCTGGCGGGCCGATTCTGCATCCTGGTATCGATGCCATCGTCGTAAGTCCAATCTGTCCGATGAGCCTTTCTAGTCGCCCTGTAATCGTGCCTCCAGCTTCACGGCTGGTGATCGGACATTTAGGAGATAGCACTCGCCGGGTGAAGCTTTGGAAAGATGGTGCTAGCGGGGCCTTGCTTGAGCCGGGCGAGGCTTGTGTAGTGCAGAGGGCTCGTCATCATGCATTGATGGTGGTGCTTGAGCAGAGTCCCTCTTACTACCGAACTCTCACCCATAAGTTGCACTGGGCTGGCAGTTTGCTTAATAGTCAACCAGCCCCGGCCTGAATCTGATGGGCTTGGAGATAGAACGGCGATTTTTGGTGATTGGAGAAGGCTGGCGGGCCTTAGCAGGTTCGGCTCAGCCCTTGCGCCAGGGTTATCTGGCCGGGACTCTGCAGGGATTTACCGTCAGGGTGAGGATTATTGCTAAGGATCAGGCTTGGCTCACTCTCAAGGCCCCGGCTGAGGGTATTGCTCGTCATGAGTTCGAATACGTCATTCCTCTAGAAGACGCAGAGTCTCTTTGGGGTTTAGCCCCTCATCGGCTTACCAAAACGCGATACGAACTCAGCCTCAATAGCGGTGACTGGGTGGTTGATTGTTTTGAAGGAGAGAATGCTCCTCTTGTGCTGGCTGAAGTGGAACTTGCCTGCGCAGAGGAGCCTTTACAGGTTCCCGATTGGTGTGGGAAGGAGGTAACCACTGCATCTCAATGGAATAACGCTGCTTTGGCACACACGCCAATTTCTCAATGGCCCGTCAAAAAGCGCCTTGATTACGACCTGCTCTAAGCCAAGGGCCCACACTCCTTTAGAATCTCTTTATAGTTCGGGTCAGTTGGACTGGCCTTCGGACACTCGAGGCTACGGGAGGCAGGTTGTGTTTGGTTTGTATGACACCGATGGCATTCTCCGCTTCACTTGCCGAGATCGTGAGGCTTGTATGGCCTATGCCGAGCTGTTTGAACTCGAGGCCACTGGATGCTCTTTGATGCCTATCCCAGAACCAGTTTTGCGTGTCTTTAGGAGTCGGCGCCGGAGTCGTCGGGTAGGGAGCAGCAATTGAACCCATCGCGGCAGATTTTGCCGTGATCCATGGCCCAGTTCAGAAGGGCTACTCGGTTTTTTGAACCTGTTTTGGTGAACATGTTGCTGACATGATTGTCGACAGTTCGCTTGCTGATGGTTAGCTTTTCAGCGATTTCCTGGTTGGTTAGCCCATCTGCGACAAGGACAATAATTTCCATTTCCCTTGCAGAGAGGGAAACATGAAGTGAACTGGGGACATCGCCTGTGACCATTTCCTCCCCTATTCATGATCTCTCGTCATCTTACGCAGATTTAGGCCAATCGATCCCTCATAGTTAGTGAGTGAAGGGGATTGGAATTTGAGTTCAGCGTTGCAGCGCTCCGTTGAGGCAGGGGCGGTGACCATCACTGCTGAGGTGATGCCCCCACGCGGTGCGGACCCTTCCCATGCTTTAACAATGGCGCTGGGATTAAAAGGTTTGGTTCATGCCATCAATGTGACTGATGGCAGTCGTGCAGTAATGCGTATGAGCAGCCTTGCTCTATGCCGGGTGCTATTAGATGCTGGCCTGGAACCAATTTTGCAGCTTGCTTGCCGTGATCGCAATCGGATAGCTCTGCAAGCTGATTTGCTGGGAGCGCATGCCCTTGGTATCCGCAATCTGCTTTGCCTGACAGGTGATCCGGTCAGGGTCGGAGATCAACCTGACGCTCGACCTGTTCATGATTTCGAGTCGGTGAAATTACTTGCACAGGTGAAAGCCTTCAACCGTGCCGAGGATCCCGTTTCGGGAACCCTCCCTGATGGAGCTACTGATTTGTTTGCCGGGGCAGCTGCTGATCCCAATTGCCAGAGCTTGAGTGGTTTGCGGCGGCGTCTGGAACGAAAGAAGGAGGCTGGTGCTCGCTTTCTGCAGACTCAAATGGTGATGGAACCTACTGTGCTTGAGCACTTTTGCAATGAGGTTGCCAATCCCCTCGGTTTACCTGTGCTTGCTGGGGTGTTTTTACTGAAATCAGCTCGTAATGCCCGTTTCATTAATAAGGTTGTTCCAGGAGCCTGTATCCCTGAGTCCTTGGTGGCTCGGCTTGATCAAGCCAGTGATCCAGCTGCCGAGGGTGTTGCTATCGCCGCTGAGCAGGTAAAGAGTTATTTGGCTGTTGCTCAGGGCGTCCATTTGATGGCTGTTAAAGCAGAGCAGCGTATTCCTGAAATTCTTGATCAGGCTGGAATCAATTTGGGGCTGGTGTGAGGTCTGTGCCAAGTAGTTCGGCCATCGCCTTCTGCTGAGGAGATGGCTCGACAAGATCTTGACGACGTGCATCGGTGATCAGCCAGTCAAGAGCTGCTTCTTGCAAGTCAAAGTGATCGCCATTTTTGTCAACGCAGTAACGACCAAACACCAGTTTCTCCACAAGTTGAACACCAGCTCCAATGCGGGAATAGTCAAAGATGATCGAGTTGTCGATAGTTGCGCCTTCGCAGATACAACAGCTAGGGCCGATCATTGAAGGGCCAATAATTGTTGCGCCATCTTCTATGCGGGTCATGCCACCTACATAAATTGGACCCTCTACATGGATCTTGTCCCAATTCGCAGCAACGTTCAGACCTGTATAGATACCAGGACGTACCTCTTTGCCGGGGACACTAACTTGGCGAACTTCTCCTTGCAGCACACTGCGAATTGCCTGCCAATAATCGGGCACCTTGCCAATGTCTACCCATTCGAAATCCATTGGTAGGGCAAAGAATGGCAGTTGCATCTCCACCAGTTTTGGGAATAGGTCAGAACCAATGTCGAAGGGTTGCTCAGAAGGAATGTGCTCGAAGATCTCGGGTTCGAATAGATAGATACCGGTGTTTATTGTGTCGCTCAGTGCCTCATCAGTAGATGGTTTTTCTTGGAATGCCTGAACACAATCATTCTCGTCAGTGACAACGACGCCATAGCTGCTTACTTGATCTTTAGGAACTCGTTTGGTAACCAGGCTGGCTAGAGCACCTTTGGCACGATGGCGTCTTACTGCTTCTGAGAGGTCTAGATCAATAAGAGCGTCACCACAGAGCACTACAAAAGTGTCGTCAAAGAAGTTCTGAAAATCCTGGATTTTTTTTAGGCCGCCAGCGGAACCAAGGGCATCGCCGATAAGTTCACCGTCTTCTATACGTCCTTCGAAGCTGTAGGCGATCTCAACGCCAAAACGCTGGCCATCACGGAAATAGTTTTCGATTTCTTCTGCCAGGTGAGAAACATTCACCATCACTTCTTTAAAACCGTGTTCCTTGAGCAGTTCCAGCAGAAACTCCATAACGGGTTTCTGAAGGATGGGAATCATCGGTTTGGGAACCACGTGAGTGATCGGCTGCACGCGCGTCCCTTTGCCGGCCGCCAGAATCATCGCCTTCATTGGCGTTGCTAGGCCTCAGATCGAGTAGACAACATAGACGTCAACTCAGGCGGCCATCGCGGTCTTGGCCGGCGTGGCAGCTGGCACGTTGAGACTGGTAAGCGGCAGTTGAGCAATGGTCCCTGGGGCTAGCAGTCTCTTTAGCCTAAGCGGGGCATAAAGGGCCCCTTCCTGTGAAAGTTCCACTTTCCCTTGGGAACAAAGAAATAGCAGTGCCCAGAACACACCCACTCGATCGGTATCTAGGTCTGCGCTAGATGCCTGCTCCCATTGACCTACCAATACTTCGAAGTCAACCCAGTGCAGAGCCTGTTCCCAGCTGTTGAGGAAGACGCCTAGGGCTGCGGTTGTTTCAGGCAGCTTTTCCCGGTGAGCGAGGGCGGTGACCTGAGCAATGGCCTCTCGCTCGCTATAGCGTTTATGCCGAATCCGACGACGCTGCTGCAGTTCGTCGGATTCGAGCTGTTCGGCGATTGACTCCAGTTGTTCGATCAGTTCTCCAAGGGTCACTGGACGTCGCAAGGGTGGTGGAGCTACCGGGCGTCGTTTTAGGTGGCGTTCAGGGCGCCTGGGGAGCACAAAACTGGGATCCAGCCAACCTTGCTCTGCCAATTCGAGTTCAAAACCTTCCTCAAGTAAAGGTTCCGGTGGAAAGGTTTCTGCTTCTAGAACTTCTGCTTTCAGGCCCACCAGCACTGATGCGGCAAGGAAGGCTTCGCTGCTATCTGCTAAATCCTGCTCATAGCTGCCGCCTTGTCTTTGCATTTGGACGGCAACTTGTCTAGGTACCTCAATTCTTTGGCGCAATTGATCAAGGAAGCCGTCTACTACAGCAATGACATCGACATCCCAGGGGTCTAGTTCACCTCGTTCTGCGGCATCTTGCAGCAGACGAATAGCAAGGCGGGCACCTGCATCAGCACCCTTAATTAGCCCATCATCTGGCAAGGCATAGATCATGCTCTTAAACAAGATATCGATCTTGTTGAGTTGATGCTAGGGGGTATTTGGTGGTTGGTCAGACTTTGATTTGTAAGTTAAGCGTTTTGCTTTTGCCTTATTCGCTTGCGAACTATTTCATTGGCAACCGCGGCGCTCACGGCTTATTGCAGGGCCGCGGTTGGATTAGCCATTCTTATCTCTTAACTTATTTTGTCTGTGCTTGTCTAGAGCGATGTCAAAGGTGGCATTTACTTTCCAGGTTAAATATTGCAAGCAGGAAACCTTTCCCTGGAAAAACTCACTCCTTTCTCAAACATTCCCATGTCCAATTTGCTTTGGTCTTTGTCTAGTCCCAATAAGCCTTGTCTCATTCCACTCATGAACTCGCCGACTTGGGATTTGCTTAATAAGCCTTCTTGCTGCAGGCTGCAAATGGTTGACGTTGCGCAGATGCCAAAGCCTACCAATAGGATTCTAGCTCAAGCGCATTTGACTTTGATGACAGTAATGGAACTAATAATATAGAAGAAAGCGTTGCCGATAAAAAATCTCGAATAAGATTTTTTAAGTATCTTGAATTGAGCTGTGACAATCAAAGTATAGCTTCTTGGTAAGCAAAAATGTTTAGGGATTTTAATGTCGCTAAGTAGAAATAATTGCTTGCCAGGCTTAGTGAGTAGCAATTCAGAGAAATCAAGCGCTGAGATCCCTAGGGGAATAAAGAGCTCTGATAAGTCGCTTTAAGTGATGACCTCAGGAAGCTGGCATAGATAGGTTTTGGTTTTACTAGATATGACATTTCATCTATCGAAATGGGTCTTAGCTCAAGGCTTAGATTGGAGTGAATAGAAATGCAGGGAAGTTCTTACTATCTGCTTATAAGTCCAGAGGACGATTCTGCCAGCGGCAGTCTTGGTGAGGAGATCACAGCAGGAGCCATGGTGGTGTTGCGAATGACCAGTGCTGTGGGTTTAGTGACGCGTTGCATGGCGGCTTCATCTCGCTTAACCAGTTCTTGGATGGATGCGTTGTAGCTATC
>MPLU02206207.1_pt1 | contig 13557 bp, 8 predicted proteins | sample 1617381 | NCBI WGS metagenome assembly MPLU02 (sample SAMN05944801, study PRJNA350692) | marine metagenome | biome: marine; feature: ODZ; material: water; isolation source: 90 m water sample filtered on 0.2 um supor filter | place: Pacific Ocean | collected 2012-04-08 | depth 90m m
GGCTCGCGGTAGAACTCGACGAAAAAACGAAAAAGTCCGTAACCGGCCAGAAAGAGACCGCTGACCTGACCCGGCCGGCGGGGTTTCGCCGCGAAGGCCCAGACAATCAAAAAGAGTAACACGCCCTCCAGGGCTGCCTCGTATAACTGCGAGGGATGCCTGGGCAGCAGGCCCGCCCCAGGAAAAATCATTGCCCAGGGAACATCGCTGACCCGCCCCCATAACTCCTGATTAATGAAGTTGCCAATGCGTCCGGCCAGAAGTCCCGGCGCACACAAAGGAGCGAGAAAATCGGCAACATCAAAAAACGACCGCTTTGACCGACTGGCGAAAAGCATTACAGCCGCGACGACTCCAATAAGACCTCCATGAAAAGACATGCCCCCAGTCCATACCCAGAAGATCTCCAAAGGGTGCGCCAAATAGTAGGCAGCGTTGTAAAAGACCACATAACCAAGTCTGCCGCCCAGAACCGCACCGACTGCGACGTAGAAGACAAGATCCCAGACCTCGTTATTACCCCATTGTCCGGGAGCTCGCTTGGACTGGTATTTTCCAAGCAGACCACCCGCCGCAAACGCGATCAGATACATCAGGCCGTACCAATGGATAGCAAGTGGGCCAATGCTGATAGCGATAGGGTCGATGTCTGGATAAGTCATGAGCAGCCCGGACCTGTGGGACTCAATGAGGGAACTTCATGAAAAGTTCAAAATAGTAATCAAACTCCTCGAGCTTCATGTCGCCTTGTCCATTCTCCACACAACTGGTAACAAATTGGTGCCACTCAGCCGTGAGGACTTCATAAAGATCGCCCGGGATCCCTTCCTTAACATGACCGATCTTTTCTTCGACGCGCATCTTGTCAAGATCATGGATGTGTTTACCGTAAATGTTCGTAATCATAGATGCTGTCCGCTAGTCTCCGTTCCACCAAAAATTCAAAATGCTTTGCCGAATTGGGTCGCGTGGGGCCTATTGCCCTTTCCGCCGCTGGCAGCTAACCCTGCGCAACCGGCTGAGGATGATACCCGATACGAAAATAACATCTGACGACGATTTTGTTTTCCATCATTTACAATGCTAGCAGTCAAATCATCGGGCGATCGTCCTCCCGACCTGACGATAACATCCAAACGCAGGAGCCTCGCTTGATCTTCTCTTCCGTCCGGAAATTTCGTGGTGTAGCCCTCGCCATTCTCGCTCTCGCCGGAATGGCCGGTACGATCACACCCGTGCTGGCTGCCACCCGGTTGATCATCGATACGGTTGATCAGGGCATTGCCGGTAAAGCACAGATCGTGGTCAGCGAAGGGCGGGTACGGCTGACCCACTCCGAGATGCCTCGTCAGGAGGTGCTCTTTATTGCAGATTCCCAAGAGGTTTTTTTCATACGGCACGCCCGCAAAGAAGTGACAATTGTCGATCCCGCGGTGATACGTCAGTCCATCGACCAGTTTTCAGGTATCGCTCAAAGTTTGATGACTCAACGCGAAAACCTGTCGGAAGAAAAACGTGAGCAACTCGATGAAATGCTCAAAAGTCTCGGTATTCCTGATCCCGATCAGATGGCCGGGCGCTCCCTCAAGTTGAAGAGTCTGGGGCAGCATGGCGAAGCTGCCAAAATCCGATGTGACTGGTGGCAGATTCGCAGTGAGCAACAGACGATCGGTCGCAGCTGCGTCACGGACAATCAGACGCTGAGGATCAGTCCGGCCGATTTCGCCACCCTGGTACAACTCGCCGCATACGTCCAGGAATTGCAACTCTCGGCCAGTGCGCTGTTGTCATCAATGGGTTTTGCCCTGCCTCCGCTCGGCCTGGCTGATAAAGAGTCCCTGCCGATACAGTTGGAACAGGTTTCCCGAAAATTCTCCGCCTCTTTGACAATAGTTGATCGGCTTGATGTCTCGCTGCGCCTTATGGTGCCACAGGGCTACCGGATCCTCAGCACACCTGGCGGCTGAGTCACGCCGCCTTAGTCAGCCAGCTCCGGTAGGTCTACGAATAGATCGAGCGCCTCCGGGTTCGCTAAAGCCTCCCGATTGAGCACCGGCTCGCGGTGCACAATTTTACGAACCGCGAGCTCCACAATCTTGCCGCTTTTGGTACGGGGTATGTCGACAACCTGAATTACCTTGGCTGGTACATGACGGGGAGTGGTGTGTTTACGGATTTCACTGCAGATGTTCTGTCGCAACGCCTCATCGAGGATCTCGCCTTCACGTAACCGCACGAACAACACAATCCGCACATCACCTTCCCATTGCTGTCCGATCACCAGGCTCTCCAGCACCTGCTCGACCCGCTCAGCCTGCCGGTAAATCTCTGCCGTCCCGATACGCACGCCTCCAGGGTTAAGTACCGCGTCGGAACGACCGTGGACAATGATCCCCTTGTGCTCTGTGATGGAAATATAGTCTCCGTGACACCAGACACCTGGAAACTTCCCGAAGTATGCTGCTTTGTACTTGGCGTCGTCGGGGTCATTCCAGAACCCAATCGGCATTGAGGGAAAGGCGTTGGCACAGACCAGCTCTCCTTTTTCTTCATCAGGAAGTACGGATCCGTCGTCATCCCGGACTTCGATCTGCATACCAAGAATCGGACCTTGAATTTCACCGCGCCAGACAGGCAGGTTTGGATTGCCGCCGATGAAGCAACCCATAATGTCCGTACCTCCGGAAATAGACGACAGGCAGGCGGTCTTGCTCACCGAATCATAGATGTAGTCAAAACTCTCTGCGATCAGGGGAGAGCCGGTCGACAGAATCGCTCTAACGCGGGAAAGATCATGGGTGTCACCGGGCCGCAGCCCAGCCTTGGCAATCGCGTCGATGTATTTTGCAGAGGTGCCAAATACATCAATGCGCTCGCGGGCGACAAGATCGAAGACAACATTCCCGTCAGGGAAAAATGGCGAACCATCATATAAAACGACAGTTGCGCCACTAGCGAGTCCCGAGACCAGCCAATTCCACATCATCCAGCCACACGTGGTGAAATAGAACAGTCGATCGTCCGGATGTAAATCGACATGCAACTGCTGTTCCTTGAGATGCTTGAGCAACGAACCACCCGCCCCGTGCACAATACACTTGGGCACGCCGGTAGTCCCCGAGGAATACATAACGTAGAGCGGGTGATCAAAGGGTAGATCAACAAAATCAATCTGGGTCGCATCAGTCATGAAATCGGTGATCCGCGCGGCACCGGGATTACCCGATAAATCCGGATCACTCGAGACTAAAGGCACGACTACTGTACGCTCCAATGAAGGCAAGCCTTTTTCAATTTCGCGGAGTTTTTCCAGCGAATCGTGGGTTTTGCCGTTGTACCAGTATCCGTCGGCGCTGAAGAGTACTCTGGGAGATATCTGGCCAAAACGATCGAGCACTCCCTGCACACCAAAGTCCGGGGAACAAGAGGACCAAACCGCACCTATCGCTGCACTTGCCAACATGGCGACGACTGTCTCGGGCATGTTGGGCATAAAGCCGCAGACGCGATCACCAGGCACAATCCCGGCCTGCTGCAACGCATCGGCAAGACCCGCGACCTGACGATAGAGTTCAGCATGACTAAGGGAACGCGTGACTTTGTCCTCTGCCTGGAAGATAAGCGCCGGGGCTGAATCCTGGCGACGCAAGAGATTGCGGGCAAAATTCAGCCGTACCTCTGGAAACCAGCGCGCGCCCGGCATCTTTCCAGCGTTCAGTACCACAGGATCAATGCTTCCCGTCCCGATCACCCCCGTCCACTCCCAGATGCTGGTCCAAAACTCCTCGGGTGCATCAACCGACCACTGATGAAGGCCGGCGTAGTCATCAAAGGTTCTGTGCCAACGCGATGAGGCGTCATTGGCAAAACGGGTCATATTGGTGATCGCGACCTGCTCCAAAGAAGGCCGCCACAAGGGCTGCTCGCGCATGATGTTCCTCTGTTGAAATTTTCCTCTACCGATGCGGCCTACAGTTTACCGTGGTACCCGGGAGAATTTAACGTCGACATCGTTCCATCCAGCGTCGCCGACACACGCCAACAGGCAGTGGAATTGACGTATAGTTCGGACTGCCCCCCGATGATATTACGGTGCCAAGAGTACGCTGTTCCTGATGTCGGCAATACCTAGTTTTGACCGCGAAAAACCGTTTGCAGCGCTCGCTGAACTCGCGCGACAGCGATTAGCCCCGACAGAAGCCGAGCTGGCGCAAAATTTTCTCGGTGCATATTTTCATCGAGTTCCGTCAGACGATCTCGCGAGATCGGACCCAGAAACCCTTTACGCGAGCGCCCTATCCCACCTGGATCTCGCGAGACAGCGTCAACCTGGACAGTTGTTGCTGCGCGCTTACAACCCGACCAAGACACAGGCCGGTGGAACAAACCCGCACACTGTCGTTGAAGCTGTGGTTGACGATATGGCCTTCCTGGTGGACTCAGCATCGATGGTGCTCAACCGGCTCGGCTACACGATCCATCTGACCATTCATCCCGTGCTTGATGTCAGTCGCGACAACAGCGGCAATCTTACCGGCCTGAATCATCCCTCCGCCGATGCCCGACACGAATCCTTTCTGTGTTTTCAGATCAGCCGCGAGTCCCGGGCCGAAAGACTCGACACTATTGTCTCCGAACTCACCCGGGTCTTAAGCGAGGTCTCAGCCGCGAACACCGACGGCACGGCCATGGGCGAACTCGCCCTCTCACTTGCCAATGACCTTGATAACGCCCATATGCCGGGGGATCACGAAACCCGATCGGAAGCCGCGGCACTATGCCGATGGATTGCACAGGAGAATTTCACCTTTCTCGGCGCGGTCAGGTATGAAAGATCATCCAACGATAATAGTCTGTTGTCACCGAAAGCAACATCCGCACTCGGCATTCTGAGACCGCGTGACGGTCTTGATCTGGTTGAACGGCTCTCAGTGCTTCCGGAGAGTACTGCCGCTGATCTAAAGGACACCGATCCGGTAATGATCACCAAATCGAGCAAACGGTCGGTCGTTCATCGGCCGGCTTACATGGCTGTCCTTTTTGTACGGCACTGGAACGCCAATAGCCAACTGACCGGTGAAACCTGTCTCGTCGGTCTTTTTTCCTCCGGTGCATATAACCGCAGTGTCGTGGATATTCCCGGTTCTCGCCAGAAACTACAGCATGTACTGACTCGAAGCGGTCTTCCCGAGCAGGGCCACGGCATCAAGGTGCTGCACAACCTGATTGAGCGCTATCCGCGCGATGATCTTTTTCAGATCACTGAAGATGAACTGTATGACACCGCAATGGGAATGCTCGAGCTACAGGAACGCCAGCGTACCCGTCTGTTCGTGCGTCGAGACCGCTTTTCACGTTTTTTTTCGTGCCTGGTATTTGTTCCCCGAGACCGCTTCAACAGTGATCTACGGCAGAAGATTGGCGACACTCTTAGGAAATCCTACGGTGGGCAATCCTACGAATTCAATGTGTATTTCTCGGAATCGGTACTGACACGCATCCATTACCTTATCAGCGTAGACCCCCTGACTGCGGTCTCTCCGGAGACAAAACAGATCGAATCGCAGATTGAGGAACTGACGCGCTCCTGGCCAGATGAACTGAGCGTCCTGCTTCAGGATCGACATGGAGAGCGTGAGGGACTGGCGCGAGCGGATGAATGGAGTGAGGGTTTCCCCACCGCCTTTCGAGAGGAGTTCTCCCCAGCCGAGGGGGTCGATGATCTTGTTCATGTGATGACGGCAAATGCCGAGGCGCATCTCGAGATCGCACTGCACCAGCCGGACGGCTATACCGCCCACCAGGCTCAACTCAGACTGTATTCTCCAGATTCCGCCATTGTGCTCTCTGACGTATTGCCGGTTATAGAGAATTTGGGATTGCACGTCCTCACCGAAAATCCTTTCCGTATCCGAAGCGCGAGCGGACGGGCGGTCTTTATTCATCTTTTCGATCTTGCCGACCGGGATGAGCAAGATATCCAGATCAGCAAGAGCAAGACCGACTTTGAACATCTGTTCCAGAGGATATGGCGGGGTAATACCGACAACGACGGTTTCAACCGGCTGGCACTAAGAGCGCAACTTAACTGGCAACAGACGACCCTGCTGAGAGCGGCGTACCGATATCTCAAGCAGATCCGCTTTCGATACAGCCAAGACTACGTTATTGATACGCTGGCCGGTAATCCGCATATGGTCCAGCGGATCGTCCGATTGTTTGAGACCCGCTTTGACCCTGATCTGCAGGGCGACCGGGCGGCAAAGGTCGCAAAGATTCGTACCGAAATCAACCAGGGCCTGGAGCGGGTCGCCAATCTTGATGAAGACCGGATCCTGTCGGCCTACGTCAACCTGGTTGAGTCCATGTTGCGAACAAACTATTTCCAGCAGCACGACCGCCAACAGCCGGAACGGTTCTCCTTTAAGATTGATTGTGGCGCGATCAGTCGAATGCCCAGACCCCGGCCGATGTTCGAGATCTTTGTCTTCTCGGCGCGTGTCGAGGCACTGCATCTGCGGGGCGGCCTGGTTGCCCGAGGCGGACTCCGTTGGTCGGATCGGCCCGAGGACTTCCGTACCGAGGTGTTAGGGCTTGTCAAAGCGCAGATCGTTAAGAATGCGGTCATCGTGCCGGTGGGATCCAAAGGCGGCTTTGTCGTTCGTCGTCTGGCGCAGTGTGCTCCAGAGGAACGTTCCGCAGAGGTGAAATCGTGCTACCAGACATTCATCCGCGGCATGCTGGACTTGACGGATAACCGCAGCCACGAATCTGTGATCGCGCCCTCTCGGGTCGTTCGCTACGATCAGGATGATCCGTACCTGGTGGTAGCGGCGGATAAGGGAACCGCGACCTTTTCTGATTTAGCAAACGACGTGGCGGCTGAATACGGCTACTGGTTGGATGATGCTTTTGCTTCGGGGGGCGGCACCGGTTACGACCACAAGGCGATGGGAATCACGGCCCGTGGTGCGTGGGAGTCTGTCAAACGACTCTTCCGTGAACTCGACATCAATACCCAGACGCAACCGTTTTCGGTTGTAGGTATCGGGGATATGTCGGGTGACGTTTTTGGAAACGGCCTTTTACTCTCCCGCCAGATTCGGCTGATTGGTGCTTTCAACCACCTGCATATTTTCATTGACCCCGACCCTGACCCAGCGATCTCTTTTGCGGAACGTGAGCGTCTATTTCAAATACCCCGATCGAACTGGACCGATTACGATACGAAAGTCATCTCGGAAGGCGGCGGCGTATGGGCCCGCGATGTCAAATCGATCGAATTATCCGAGGCTGCGCGAAAAGCGTTTGGGATCAGCGCCAAAACATTAAGTCCGGATGAATTGATTCACGAGATGCTTAAAAGCCCCGTGGACCTTTTATTTAACGGCGGCATCGGCACTTACGTTAAGGCCGCAACTGAAACACACGAATCAGTCGGTGACCGAGTCAACGATATGGTGCGGGTCGATGCATCCGAACTGCGGTGCCGGGTGATTGGCGAGGGTGGCAACCTTGGGTTAACCCAGCTCGCCCGAATCGAATACAGTCGCCTGGGCGGTTTGTGCCATACCGACGCCATTGACAATGCCGCTGGCGTCGATACCTCGGATCACGAAGTCAACATCAAGATTCTCCTCAACGCCGCGGTTGATGCAGGAGAGATCAGTGTTCAAGATCGCAATAACCTACTTCGGGAAATGACTGAGGAAGTCGCGCAATTGGTGCTGCGCAACAACTACATGCAAAGCCAGGCGCTGGCGTTGGCGGTAGACCGCGCGCCCAGTCTTATACACCATCACGCTCGCGCCCTTCGGCAGCTTGAGCAAAATTATGGACTCGATCGCAGTCTCGAACACCTGCCCGGTGAAGAAGAAATCAGGGAAAGGATCTCCCTGAAAAAGGGCCTGACGAGGCCTGAACTCGCCGTACTCCTAAGTCACAGCAAGATTTCCACCTTCCAGATGCTGCTGAACTCAGATGTACCAGAGGACACTTTTCTGGCAGAGGATCTAGAGCGTTATTTCCCGACGGCACTGAGTCCACGCTTTAAGGGTTTCATGGCGAATCACCGCCTGCGTCGGGAGATCATCGCCACACACGTCACAAACAGCATGATCAACCGTGTGGGTCCAGGGGTTACGCTGCGGATGAATGAACTCACAGGTGCACATCCGGCAGAAACCGCCCGTGCCTACGCGGCGGCACGTGAGGTCTTCCGACTCCGCGAACTGTGGCGGGAGATCGAGGGTCTGGATAACGTGGTTATCTCCCGAATTCAGAAAGAACTGATGCATGAGACTCGGATTCTTCTAGAGCAGGCCATACTCTGGCTACTGCGTTACCGGCCGCGACCTATCGATATTGCCTCTGCCGTCAGTGAGTTCCGTGATGCTATCGATCAACTGCGGCGTGGTTTCCCCCGGGTCCTTGCCGCATCTAACCGCCTGGTTCAAAAACGCCGGGTGCGCCGTTACCTAAATGCTGAGGTCCCGCCAGCCATCGCTAACCATGTAGCTGAACTTACCGGTCTGGCGAGAGCCCTGGATATTGTTGACGTCGCGAGCAAAGGCCCCTTCGGGATTGCCCAGGTCGCTACGGTCTACTTTGACATCGGTGACCGGCTAGCACTGCACTGGCTATCGGACCGGATTCGTGACCTACCGGCTGATAATCACTGGCATGCCCTCGCCCGCACGACTTTGCGGTCGGACCTGCATCTGACGCAACGCATGATCAGCGCGATCATCCTGAATACCCAGACCGGGCGCGGCAAAGCTGCTGTACGCCAGTGGGTACATCAACACCATGGAGATACCGAGCGTCTGGCCCAGATGATTGGTGATCTGCAAAAATCAAGCAGTCCGGATTTCGCGATGTTGTCCGTAGTTGTCAGTGAGGCCGCACAACTCTGCTCATTTTCTGAATCCGATAACCCCGAACCGAAATAACCTTTGATGTGATGGGTCCGCCCTGAACCAAAAGCGACCCCTCCCGTCTTGTCCGGAAAAGACATACACTTCGTTATCATAGACTATCATCTGACACCGCCTATGCGTACCTCCCAGTTTTTTCTCGCCACCTTGAAAGAGGTTCCCGCCGACGCAGAGATCGTCAGTCACCAGCTGATGTTGCGGGCCGGCCTGATTCGCCAGGTGGCAGCTGGCGTCTACAACTGGTTGCCGCTAGGGCATCGGGTGCTCTCTAAAGTCAGCCAGGTCGTGCGCGAAGAAATGAATCGTGCTGGTGCCCAGGAGGTATTGCTCCCAGCGGTTCAGCCGGCGGAACTCTGGCAACAATCCGGTCGCTGGGACGATTACGGGCCAGAACTGCTTCGCTTTACGGATCGCCATGAGCGAAACTTCTGTTTCGGACCGACACACGAGGAAGTCATCACGACCCTGGCCCGGGCAGAAATCCGGAGTTACCGGCAACTGCCCGTGAACCTGTACCAGATCCAAACCAAGTTCCGGGACGAGATCCGACCACGTTTCGGGGTGATGCGCTCGCGCGAGTTCATCATGAAAGATGCCTACTCGTTTGATCGTGACAGTGAAGGCATGTCGCAAAGTTACCAGGCGATGTACGACGCCTATGTACGCATCTTCGAACGACTAGGCCTGCAGGCGCAGGCCGTGGAAGCCGACAGCGGAACCATCGGAGGCAATTTCTCCCATGAATTCCACGTGCTGGCAGAATCTGGAGAAGACGCTATCGCGTTCTGCTCAACCTGTGGTTATGCGGCCAATGTGGAAAAAGTCGATTTAACGCCGGCATCTACCGCACGCCCTGAGGCGATCGAGGCAATGTCGGAGGTTGCTACCCCGGATGTCCACACCATAGCGGAATTGTGCAATTGTCTGAACATAGACTCCCCACAGACCCTCAAGACGCTGATTGTTCAGGGCAGCGAGAATGTGCCCGTCGCCCTGGTCCTGCGGGGCGATCATGTCCTTAACAGTGTAAAAGCCGAGGCGCTGGATGAGGTGGCCAAACCGCTACGCATGGCAAGCGCCAAAGAGATTGAAGAAGCCACCGGAGTAGCGCCAGGCTCGGTTGGACCAGTAGGGTTGAATATACCCGTCATCGTTGATCATGGCGCAGCCGGCGTGGCAGATTTCGTCTGTGGCGCCAACCATGAGGGCTTTCATCTTAAAGGGGTCAACTGGGGTCGGGATCTTGCTGAACCGAGAACCCATGACCTGCGACAGGCCGTTGACGGGGATCCTTGTCCGACCGACCCCTCGCAGCCCATCGAGGTTCGCCGGGGGATTGAAGTCGGCCATGTTTTTCAGCTGGGAACCAAATACAGCGAGGCGCTCGATGGAAACTTTCTTGACGCCGAAGGTCGCAGCCAGCCTTTCCATATGGGATGCTACGGCATCGGCATCACCCGCATCGTAGCTGCCGCCATCGAGCAGAGTCACGATGACAACGGCATTATCTGGCCAGCGCCGCTGGCACCTTTTGATGTCTGCATCGTGCCGATCGGCCTCAAGAAGTCACAACAGGTTGCCGATGCCGTTGAGACTCTCTACGCAGATCTTGTTGACGCGGGATTTTCCGTGCTGCTCGATGACCGGAATGAGCGGCCGGGAGTAATGTTTTCAGAAATGGACCTCATCGGCATACCGCACCGCATTGTGGTGGGTGACCGCGGCCTCACCAAAGGTATCGTCGAATACCGCAACCGGGCCACCGGGGAGTCGGCTGATTACCCGCTCGACGCCTTTGTGACTACCCTGAAGACCATTAGTTCTTTGACCCCCAACACCACCTGAGACCTTCTAAAATCCTCTAAAATACTTTCACGATGCAGGGGGTTCCCGGCCGAATAAGATCTTCGCTTTCGAACTGCACTTTGAGGAGATAGCGTTGTCCCCCGTCTGCCTCAGTAATCGGTTCCAGGCCAATACGGCTGCGAACCACATCAAAGACCCACTCCCCTACATGCACCTGTATGGTGGGATTTTCTGACAGCCTTTCCACAGCGGTAACATCAATTTGCGCCTTTGCGATATATCGACCCCTTTCAGCCAGAACCATCAGCGCTGGCGTATTCGCTTCATGGTTTACGAACTGGCCGGGCATGAAGTCCGAATCCACCACCCACCCATTAAAGGGCGCCGTTAAGGTTGCAAGTTCTAGAAGGTGTTGCATCCTCTGGTGCTCCAGTTCCGCATCGTTGAGCGCAAATTCCGTTCGCGACAGTTCCAGTTCTGCCTGTTCCAGTTGCACCGCAGAGAGCGATCCTTCGTCATAAAGCGTCTGCTCACGCTCAACAACCGCAAGCTGTCTTTCCATTTCGGCCTCGCTGATGGCCGCGGTGTTTGAGGCCTTGCGTAATGCAATCTCCAGAAGAGCGGTATCAAGCTTGACCAGCACCGAGCCCAATGGCACCGCCTCTCCGGGTTGTGCCTCAACCGCCTTTACCTGGCCTGACATTCCGAAGCCAATCGTCACGCGGCGGTTCCAGTCCACTGTGGCATCGAAGGTCTCGCCATAGAGCGCCCCCGAACCGACTGAAGCCAATACCACCAGAATAATGCGCGAAAGATTTTTCATGGGATCTACTTTTTCTCCAGCAGAGCTATTGGCCGAGCGAGCAGTGCATCCATCTCAGCCCAGAGTAGAGCCTGCTCAAAATCGACCCGGGTGACTTCCAGCAGCGCTTCGGCGGCCCCAGCCTGGGCATCACCCAGATCGGAACGCATCTCCATCTCATACATTGCCCGACTTCGATCCTGGTAATAGCCGCGATATGCCTCATCCGCCTCTGCCGCCACGGCCGCCGCCTGATTCACCAGTAGATTGCTGATGAGGGTCATGACATCCTCACGAACTACGTATTCTGCGGCAAGCAGTTCGGCCTGTTTTTGCACCAATGTATTTTCTGCGAGCGCCACCTCGGAATCACGGGTTTGGGTCCCGTTGAAGAGGGGCATGATGAACTTAAGGTTGAACCGATAGCGATCACGGTTGGAAAAGGAACTGTCGTGATACTCCCTCGCCTCAAAGTCGGCACTCAAAACCGGCGAGTTCAGTTTTTCCGACACCGCTACCTTCGCCTGTGCTGAGGCAACACTGGCACGATGCGCATTGAGAATGGGCGAATTCGAAATTATCTGCTCAACAGCATCGTTGTACTCGGGAATCTCCCGGGCCTGATACACCGACAGATCAGGCATCAGCAGTTCGCTGGAAAGTTCCCCAGGCCGACCCAGTCTCAACGCCAATGCGTGGCGCCGCTGGCGGCGCTCGAGATCGGCGCGCTGACGCGCAACATATACCTTTCGGTAAGCGGCCTCCTGTTCGGCCACCTCAAGGTCTGAATACTGCTCGAAGCGGTCACGCCTTTCTGCCATTCGAGAGTAACGAAAATAATCTATCGCCAGCCGTTCATTAAGAGCCCGGTAGGCATGATCCGAAAGAATCACGGCAAAGAAACTGTGCATAATGTCCAGCATATGCCGGTCACGTCGGATGACAAAACGCGCCTCAGTTGCGGCGACATCTAATCTAGCGGCCTCTTTCCTGCTCTCGGTTCGACCAAAATCGGTCAGGCGTTTCTTCACCACCAGTCCGTAACGGCTGTCATCTTCAAAATCCACGTGATCCAACGCGGCGCGACTCGAGAGTCTTGGCTGTAACTCGACGAAAGCATCAAAACCGTAACTGGAATCCACCTTTCCGAGGTTAATCTTGGCGGCGTTCACCTCAGATTCAGCCATCATCAGCTCGGGATGTGCCGTTGCCCCGAGACGCAAGGCGTCGGTCAGTGTGAGCGGCTCAGGTAAAGGCAGCTTTGCGCTGTCGCTTTGGCTGGATACCAATAAGGGCCACAACAGGGCAGCGATCCCGATCGGCCGAAACAACTTCCAGTCAGCGAGTTTCACGGTTCAAAGACAGTTGCGCAACGCACAGAATTGATGTCCCGATCAGGACGATGCTGCCCGGCGCTTGCGCTTGTAACTTGAGAAACGCTCGTGTTTGAAATGGGCATTCACCACGTACTCGCCAAGCCAGAGAAACTCCTGCGGATCCCGGGTGGTCCCGGTATAGCGGACCAGCAACTGACCCTCGGTATCGAAGAACAGGAACACGGGAGTGGCTCGCACGCGATTATGTGTCAGCGCAAATTCCGTCTCCGAAACCTCTATCCCGTCAAAACCGGTAACCAACGCGTCGCCATCCGTATTCAGTCCAATAAGTCGGAAATGTTGTCGAAAATAATCCTGAACTTCCGCCTGATTAAGCACGGTATCTTTCATTCGCTCACACCACGGGCAGTCGTCAGTCTCAAACATCACCAGAACGCCGGTCTTGCTTTCCTCCTGGGCAATTTCAGCTTCCTCGCTGAGATCATTAAAACTATCCTGAAAAAAGTATTCCGAGGGATCTCGGGTCTCGCTAGCGCCTAATAAAGGGACCAGCATTAGCAGCCAGCCCATCAAAAGAATCGGTATTGTGAGCAACATTTTCGTCAGTAAGGTACCCTAAAAAGGGGCGAATAGAATGTTCTTTCAGAATCTTAAAGTACATTCATCATTGAGAAAA
>MPLU02045464.1_pt1 | contig 13520 bp, 13 predicted proteins | sample 1617381 | NCBI WGS metagenome assembly MPLU02 (sample SAMN05944801, study PRJNA350692) | marine metagenome | biome: marine; feature: ODZ; material: water; isolation source: 90 m water sample filtered on 0.2 um supor filter | place: Pacific Ocean | collected 2012-04-08 | depth 90m m
TAGTGTTATTAATTGCCATTATGCCCTCCTTGTATTAAATCCGCCAGTTGCGGAAGATGGTTTAAATTCAAGCAAATCGCCGAGATCCGCGCCACCTGAGTTACGACTTGAATTGGTATCATTGCCGCTAGTTGGTCCTTCAGATCCAGTTTCGGCGCCTGCGCCATTACCGTTTTTAGCATTTTTCTCTGCATCACCCATTGGGTTATTACCTGTATTATCTGCTTTTATTTTACTTTGATTTGGTTGTCGTACTAATTTAAGCATTTGCTTAAACATGCCTTTACTAAACGTTGACGTAACCTGCGTTACCCAATAAATACCACTAAAATGATCTACTAATTCATTAGTTCTATAGCCTGGAAATTTCATTATTCCGTCAGGACCAATGTCTGTAGGAGTTCTAAACTCTATAACAATATAACATTTCTTATGTTCATAAGCTATTGCACCTGTCTCATCGATAAACGACGATGCATTTTTTGCCGCACTATAATTACCAAGTCCCGACGAAGCTATAAAATATGGATCTCCCCATATCTCTATTTCAACTACTGTCATGTCAGTAATAGTATTAATAGTAGCTTCATGAAAGGATCTAGCAATTTCCTGTTTTTGACTTGACGGAACGGCTCTTGTTGCAGATGTATAATTTGCAGTTTGTGTATTTTCAGATAATTTCTTTACTAAAAATTCTTCTTTAGCTAGTCGAAGTGACTTAGTCATTTCTATCCTTACCTCGCCGCCTTCAAAATATACTTTAGGAACTACATCTGCGCCTTTTTTTAATTCTTGTTCGATGTTTAAATCTGTTTCCTGATTTTCTGTTGCGGAACTACCTTTATTTTGATGTGAATAGCTATTGTTACCTAAATCTGATGGGTATTTAAGATGAAATCTATTATTATACTCTACATTAAAATTAATAATATCTTTATTTTGTCCAGTATATATATAATCATACTTTTTAACTACAATCCCTTCAAGTTCAGCTGTGCCTTTAGCAATCGCTGTTGGCTTTGAAAATATTGACCCATGTTGTTTATACTTTATAACTCTATAAAGAAATATCCTTGGCATAATTCCTCTTATTGCAGTTGTTCCTGGAACATGAACAGGATAAACTTTACATTCAATCTTAAACCAATCCTTATATCCATACTTGTCATCTCGACCATGGGGTCCGTTTTGTGTTGCCCACTGGCTACTAAGTATTACCTCTTCAATAATTTTATTAATAGAGGTTCCTTCGGCGAAGGAAATTGCTTTTTCAGATTTAATTAAAACAACTTTTGTTTCATCGAGCACCTCATCTGTTTTGAAGAATTTCTGTTTGGTATCTTTATATACTTGATTCATATCAAGTAACGAGTCGTAAATAATTTGTGAGTTTCCTATACCATTACGTTTGCCTTCTTCGTTTACATTCCTTAGCATAGCATCTATCATAGTCTGTCCAGATATATATTTTGTATCTGTGCCTTGCTTGTGAGGATTTGCTACGGCTGGCTCTTCACTGCCGGCACTTTTATCTTCAGGAGTTTGATCACTTGCAAGATCTACATCATTAGGAAATTGAATAATATAATGATCTGCATAACGATTAGTTTCTTCTTTCTCTCTTTTAGCATTACCTAGATGTTTATTAATAGCCTCTGTTAAACTATATTGGCCTGTTTGTAACATTTCATGCACGTTCTCGCCTGCAATGGTTATATCAACAGGTAGATATTGAACACTATCATTTAGTCCTAAATCGTTTGCGGCGAAGGCACTACAATCATATACGCAACCACCACCACTAACACTAAACGTGGCATTAGCAAATTTAAATGGTGCATATTTTTTAGAATGTTTAAATGGCTTCCCATCAGAATTTACTTCTGTTCCGTTATTAAGATCACTAATTCGTTTAACATTGTCATAACTATCCCATCCAACCCAATCAATAACAAGTATAAAGTAGGCTTCAGTATAATGAGTATATCCACACTCAAGAGCGGCAATTTGCAGTACTTCTAAAAATTGTCCCATACTATACGGTTCTGTAACTTTAAAACTAAACGTAGTATTAGTACTGACATGTTTATGGGATGTTGGGTTTACAATTGCATTCCACTCTAGATCATCAATAAAAAATTCCATCTCGCCATTTGAATGCTCAGCTGATGTTTTAACCATTTTCTGTTTAGCCGATGGTTTGCCGCCACCAGACTTAATAATAATTTTCTTTGGCCCATTTTTGATGTAAGTTTCGTCAGGATAATTAACTTCTTGAATATCTAAAATTCCAAGTGAAAGAACATAGTTGGCACTAACAAACTTGTTTAGTATATTATCTAGCTTCATTGGAAATCTATTGTCTTTGTTTGCAATTCCGCCTTCGGCGCCGAAACGCGGCAGATCAGTGCCGCCTGATTTAGGACTAACAGTTTTTCCATGGAAAACGTGCTTTCCGAATTCGTCTACCTCAAGTCCAGAGTCCCTAGCTAGTTCGGTGAGACCAGAACCAGCAGGGCCTGTAAGGGCCGCCGGAATTGCTCCAGTTACTTTGTCTGACAGTCCGCCCAACTTGCCTGTAACCGCTTTTTTAAGATTGCCTACTTGATTACTAGCTAATGACGAAATAGAAGCTATGTCGGCACCGGCAATAGACCCTGCCTGGGCAAGAAGCGCCTTGCCTTGTCCGGCATACTCAACCGCTGACTCTTGAAATTGGTCAGATGCATTTCCTATCATGCCTTCTACCTTAGCTGTAGCGTTATCTAAGTCGCGTTGAATATTAGTCGTATTAATACTTGATGGAAGATTTTTTTGTATTGTTTCTTTTAAAAAATTGCCAAAAGCCATTAGTTTACTCTAGCATAGCTGATACACTATCAGCACTCATTAATAAAATTTCCACACCTGATTCAAAATCGTAAATAGGATCTTCAAGAACATTCATATTACGTTGAGCAAAAATCCACCAAAGTTTTGGGGTTCCGTACAAATCATATGCTAGTAAGTCTGGCCTATGATTATATTGAGGGTCGATTATATAAGGTGTGTCGTCTGCAGATCCAGGTACTGATCTAATTTGAAAATACCCTAACCCGAATGTTCCATTACCTAGTGGTGTGTTTTTCCAAGGACTTGAAGATGAATATGCCATTAAATAAATCCTTTGTTTCGTCCAACATACTGCCCGTTAACAAAATCTTCAAGACTAAATTTATCAACTTCGGTTCTGCTGTATATTGGTTGACAAGTTACTGATATTAAACTTTGTGTCGGTGCCCAAGTATAATAATTACTCTTCATATCTGCATTACCATAAAATTGTCCTGGATGGGCTTCTGTAAGAATATTTTCTGTTTGTCCTGATTGTCCTGCTGGACCTGATGCTCCTCTAGGATCAGTAGGAACAAACCTTGTTCCAGTTCCTGTATTAACTTGTGTTGAAATATAATCTACCTGATCTGGCATGTCAACTGTAAAAGTTGTTATAACTACCGGAACATTATCAAAAACATAATCGCCATACCCGTTTAACTTAACTACTGGAGGTGGTGCTCCTTGATTTAAACCATTGCCGCCATAAAACATTTTTGTACAACTTCGTAAGTAATGTAATGCTGATACCCAATACTGAGCTTCTATTGCATTTTGTACAAAAAAGTCACCAGTAATAACCAATTGATCCACTTGCGAATTTGCATATACTTGGAACGGATAATTACTATGTGTAGGAGCTAGAGCATTATAATTTGCAGTATGTGACATGATTACAGTAGGAGTATATGGAAATACTAAGCCGTTTGTTGCTCGTAATGGCTGTATAAGGTGTGCATCTCCGTCTTTAAATGGTTCAGTATTAGGAACACTTAATCTAACTCGCCAGTCTTTTTTAGTACCCATTGGAAATTTTGCTTCTTTGGCGGCTTTTGAATTTTTTCCGCCGAAGGCACTTAATTCTTTACCTAATTGGGTTGAGTTAGCTAATCGTGTAGCTTTACCTACTCCTATATCAGACGTTATAGAGTCAAATACTTTCCCAGTTGCTTTTGAAACTTGGGAAATAGTAGAGCTTACTGCTCCTACTAACTTACTTGCGCCATCCGTTACTGCTGAAAATAAATTGCTATCTTGCATGATTTGGTTAAACTCCTACAAGTATTTAGTTGACTTTATTAACTACATAGTTTATAATATGACTTTAAACATGGAGAAATAAACTTGCGAAAAGTAAATTACCTAAACAATAAAGATATACTTGCTGAAATTCATAAGTCTAAGAACTCATTTAGCAGTTATACTGATGATGATGCTAACCAATACGATTTAATACTTACTAGTATTGATAAAATTAACATTCGTACTACAGCCGAAGCTAAACGAGTACAAGCTAAACGTCTTAGCCAAAAAGAATACGAAAGACGTAAAGCAAACGGTGAAAAAGTTAAACAAGCTGAATGTGAAATAGACTATAAAAAAATAAGCAAACAAGATGTGATTTTTAGAGTTATGATGTTTGATCACATACCTGATCAGCCAGGTCGTAAAAAGAAACCTAAAACCGTAGCGGATACTAAAGAAAAATTAAACTTTCCGCCATTCCAACATTTTAAATTTAATGACAATGACGAATTAGTATGTATAGGTAAAAGTCATTGGGTTGGTGGTATGGAGAACGGTTACTATGATAAAAGTTGTGGACAAGCAACTGACAAACTAGCTATGATGTGGATGAAACTATGTGAACGCTATGCAACTAGAGGCAATGTTCGCGGATATACATATAATGACGAAATGAAAGGTCAAGCAATTTTACAACTTGCACAGATAGGCTTACAATTTGATGAATCTAAATCAAATAATCCGTTTGCATATTATACTGCCGCTGTTACAAATTCCTTTGTTAGAATTATCAACATAGAAAAAAGAAATCAAAATATTAGAGATGATATTTTAGAAATGAATCATATGAATCCGTCATTTACAAGACAGAATCAAGGCGTATGGGAGCGTGAGCAAGAACAACACAAAACAAGAACTGCGATACCCCCAAAAGTTACAACCATAAAAGTTTCGAAGAAAGAAGGAGTTGACAAATAATCGTTAAGAGTTTATACTATACATAAGAGGATATAAAATTGTTTAAAAAGGCCGCCGTCTTTACGGATATACATTTTGGATTAAAATCTAACAGTAAAGTCCACAACGAGGATTGTGAAGAATTTATAGATTGGTTTATTGATCAAGCTAAAGAGAATAATTGTGAAACTGGCATCTTTATGGGTGACTGGCATCACAATAGAAACAGCTTGAACATTACTACTATGGATGCTACCATTAGAAGTTTAGAAAAACTTGGAAAAGCATTTGAAAATTTTTATTTCTTTCCTGGTAACCACGACTTGTATTACAAAGACAAACGAGACATTCATTCTGTTGAGTTTGGCAAGCACATTCCTGGCATTACCATCGTTAACAAAATTACAACAATAGGTGATACTACATTAATACCATGGCTTGTAGGCGATGAATGGAAACAAATTCCTAAAATTAAAAGCAAATATATATTTGGACATTTTGAACTTCCAAATTTTTATATGAATGCAATGGTGCAAATGCCTGATACAGGAGAATTACAAGCTGATCATTTTAAACATCAAGACTATGTATTTTCAGGGCATTTTCATAAACGACAAGTTAAGGGTACTGTAAATTATATTGGTAATGCATTACCTCATAACTATGCCGATGCTTGGGACGACGAAAGAGGTATGATGGTGCTGGAGCACGGCGGCGCTCCTCAATATCTTAACTGGTGGAATTGTCCCAAGTATCGTACAGTAAAATTATCACAGTTATTAGATGAAAAAGACACTTTAATTAAACCTAAAATGTATTTGAGGGTTACATTAGACTTACCTATTTCATATGAAGAAGCTAGTTTTATTAAAGAAACATTCCTTCATGAACATGATTGTAGAGAAATTACACTTATTCCTAATACTACAGATGAAGAAATTAATACAGATATTGACATTACAAAATTTGAAAGTGTTGATCAAATTGTTGCCAAGGAAATTCAAGCTATTGAATCTGATAGTTATGATAAAGCAAAATTACTTGACATTTATAACAAGTTAGGAGAAGACCGTGATTAGAATACAAGACCTAACAGTTAAAAATTTTATGAGTGTAGGTAATACTACACAAGCAATTAACTTTAATCAACATCAACTTACACTTGTACTAGGTGAAAATATAGATCAAGGTGGCGATGATGCTGGTTCACGTAATGGAACAGGTAAAACAACAATTATTAATGCTATAAGTTACGGATTATACGGTCAAGCCCTTACAAATATTAGACGTGATAACTTAGTAAACAAAACTAATAACAAAGGTATGTTAGTTACGTTAACTTTTGAAAAAAATGGAGTAAGTTATCATATTGAAAGAGGCCGTAAGCCAAATTTACTAAAATTCTCTATTAATAATGAAGATCAAGAAATAACTGACGAAAGTCAAGGTGATTCACGTAAGACTCAACAAGACATTAATACATTGTTAGGTATGAGCCATGAGATGTTTAAGCATATATTAGCATTAAACACATATACCGAACCTTTCTTAGCATTAAAGAACAATGATCAACGTGCTATTATAGAACAACTATTAGGTGTTACTATATTATCTGAAAAAGCAGACCTTTTAAGAGAACAAATGCGTATTAATAAAGAGCATATTGTTCAAGAGAATGCAAGACTTACTGCACTTAAAGATAGTAACGAAAAAATTAAAGAGAATATTGACAGATTACATAGCAGAAGAAAGGCTTGGATAGCACAAAACAAACAATCGTGCGATAAACTACAGAAAGCAATTTACGAATTAGATCAATTAGACATTGATAGTGAACTTGATGATCACGAACAACTAGCATCTTGGTCTGATCTAAACAAGCATCATACAAATCTTACAAAAGAACTAGCAACTGTAGAACGTGCATTAGAACAAGCTGATAAAAATGTACAAAAAGTTGGAACTGATCTTGATGACCTTGAACATGCTAAGTGTTACGCCTGTGGTCAAGAACTTCATGATGATAAACTTGAAGAAATGAAGGACAAACTACAAAAAGACTATGGCGATGCACATACATATATGATTGAAATTGCTAACAAGTATGATAAGGTTAAAGCAAAACTTGAAGACATTGGTACATTGGATTTAAAACCTAATACTTTTTATGAAACAGCCAAAGAAGCATATGAACATAGAGGCAATGTTGAAAGTTTAAAGAAAACATTAGCAGAAAAAACAGATGAAGTAGATCCTTATCAAGAACAAATTGATGATTTAAAAGAAACAGCATTACAAGAACTTAATTGGGATAATATAAACGAATTAAACTCTTTAAAAGATCACCAAGACTTTTTATATAAACTCTTAACTAATAAAGATAGCTTTATAAGAAAGAAAATTATTGATCAAAATCTTGCATACTTAAATAATAGGCTTACATATTATCTTAATAAACTTGGATTGCCGCACCAAGTACTATTTCAAAACGATCTAAATGTAGAAATTACACAATTAGGTCAAGACCTAGACTTTGATAACTTGTCAAGGGGTGAACGTAATAGATTAATCCTTGGATTGAGTTTTTCTTTTAGAGATGTTTGGGAAAGTTTATATCAACAAGTTAATTTACTATTTGTTGATGAACTAATAGATAGTGGTATGGACTCAGCAGGTGTTGAAGCTTCATTGAGCGTACTTAAGAAGATGGGTAGAGAACGTAATAAAAATATATACCTTATTTCGCATAAAGATGAATTACAAGGAAGGGTAACTAACGTACTTAAAGTTGTCAAAGAAGCTGGGTTTACATCTTACGATAATGATGTAGAGGTAACACAATGACCGATATAAACGATGATACGCACGACTTACTAACAAAAGCATATATAGAATATTATAAAAATAATGAAAATTTTGAAAAACGTAAAAGTGAAAAGACTAAACGTGCAACTAGAAGATGGTTAAGTGAAATACGTAGGTTAGCTTCTCTTCGAAGAGTAGAAGTTATGGATTCTCATCGGGCACATCATCAGAAACAAGACGACTAATGCCAATTCTATGTAAGTATCTACATGGAGTGGACTTTTAAAAACAAAATTATACAGCAATTACCAGATGATTGCGTAGGGTTTGTATACATTATTACTAATACAACTAACAATAGAAAATATATTGGTAAAAAATTAGCTAGATTCAAAAAAACTAGACCTCCACTTAAAGGCAGAACTAATAAACGTAGAAGTACAGTAGAAAGCGACTGGAAAGATTACTGGGGATCTAGCGACACACTATTAGCCGACATTGAAAAACTAGGTAAAGGTAAATTTACAAGAGAGATATTACATTACTGTCCAAGTAAAGGTGTTACAAGCTACTTAGAAGCAAGAGAGCAGTTTGAACGCAGAGTATTAGAAACTGACGAATACTACAACGGCATTATTAACGTACGAGTAGGCGGGTCTAAGATATTAAGAGAAGCCCTTAAAGGCAAATAAGCCAGATTTACATCTAATAATAAAACTCCACTATAATTATCAGTACAGGCACAACTCTTCCACACACAGGCAAAAAATAAGCAACGCTGTTTGATCGAGGTAGCTCGATTCACCTTGAAGACGTACTCAAATGACGTCTAGATACTGGTGTGTTGCAAGGCTAGACTAACTTTAGGTCTAAAAGATGCTGGCTCTGAGTAAAAAGCAACCAGCACGGTAGAAAATCCCGCTTGATAGGGATTAATACTGTCCGTAACTATGCGAAGGCTGAAGTAGGAGGATGTCGGGTTACCGCCTCCGTGCATTATGCAATCTTCTTTATCAAGATGGTACGCTCATCTCACATGATGGCTATTAAATACTTTGTCCGGAGACGGGCGAAGTATGGCTCAACTATCTACATGATGCAAAAGTGCTTAACGCACTTATTCATCTTAAAGAAATAAAATGTTTGAGCGTAAGCGAAAACAAAGTGAGCTTTAGCTCACTTCAGAACAACCATTAATAAGACTTATATATTAATGTAATTCTGGATCTCTTCCAAGACCTTTAACAGTATACTTGATGTCTGATACTATTTCGTAAATACCATTAGGGTTAGCATCTTGTAGCTGTTGCATAACTTCATATGCTTCTGATTCACTACTACAATCAATTAACTCAACATTCTGAGTAACTGTCTCAATAACCTTATATATAGTCTGAGGCATAAGAGTATTTAAGAGGCTATGTCGAAGGATTATAGCTAAATATAATTGAACAGGGAGTTTATAATGAAAATACACCAAATAATCAGCGAATCTGACGTTAACGAAGCTCCTGGTGGTGGTATTATTGGTAATTTAGCCAAGAAGGCTGGGGCAAAAATAGCTGGCGCTGTCGGCATGAAAGGTACCCAAGCTGGATTACAAGGCAAATTAGACGCCAACTCAAGAGCTAAAGAACTATACCAGGCATTCAGAGCATATATGGGTCAAACAGGTGGCGATCCTAAAAAGCCTACAGCAGATCAACTGAAAGACTTTATGGCTACACAAAAAATGCCAACAGGTAGATTGAATAACTTGTCTGGCGTTTTAGGTAAGAAACAAGTAGACGATATATTACAAGGTGCGGCACAAGATACTTTTAAAGGTGCGGCTGGCCAAGCGGCAGTAGGTGCAGAACCAGAACCAGAGCAACCTTTAGGACAAAAATTTGGAGCACAAGCAGGTGCACCTGAAACACCTAGAGCAAGTGGCGGACCAGGAGTAACACCAACAGCAGGTGCTGGCGCTAAAGCAGGCGGAGGTAAAATTCCACCTAAACTACAAAAACAAATTGATGCGTTAAACCCGCAACAAAAACAAGAACTAGTTAAGTTGCTATAGGATAAGCAAAATGAAACTGCAAGAAGTCTTTGCCTACAATTTAAAAACCCAACACATATTAACTGAAGGTTGGGATACACTTACAGAAAGCCAACGTATCTATCTTGGCAAAGCTGAACGTGAGCTATGGCCATTAATGGAACAGCTTACAAAAGTGTTTGAAGCAGAACTTACAACAGATCAAATCCAAACAATATTCAAAGGCGCTGAAGACCATGCAATGGCTTCAGGTTCAAATAAAACTGCATTAGGTAAAGCAGGCCAGGTAGCAAAACTTCCTGTCGATGTCATGAAAGCCGTTAACGCAAAAATTAACGAGCTTGGTAAGATGGCACAAAATACTGGTCCTGTTAAAAACATGGATGCAAAGTTTGAAGAGCTAAAAAAGAAAATTGGAACCAGTGATGGAAAAATTGTTCAAGGTGTTAAAGCAGTTAGCGACTGGGCAAAAGAAAATCCCGGCAAGGCAAGTTTAGCAGTAGCTATACTTACAGCCGCGGCGGCGTTTGCTGGAGGACCAGTTGGCGGTGCGGCAGTAGGTTTCTTATTACGTTCAAGTAAAGATTTATTACAAGGTGAAAAACTTTCGACAGCGGCAGGTAAAGCGGCTAAAACAGCGGCAGTTGGTGCTCTTGCAGGTATGGCATTTAATGCCATTGGCGATGCTGTTGTTGATAATATTGAAGCAAATGGAATGGCGGCAATTGATGCAACGGCCAAATCACTTGAAAATGCCAACGTCGTTGATGCTGTAGCAGATGTAACAGCTGAATACGGTGATGTAGTTAATACACTAAATGATGGTTACACTCAACTATCAATGTCAGGAAGTATTAATAATTATTTTTACGACTTCAATGTTATTATGACAGGTGACGAAATTCAACAGTATCAAACATTATCAGATGCAGTATCGGCCGCAAAAGATGCCAGCGGTAGTTTTTCTGAACAGGCACTTGGTGCAACTGCAAAATTACATGACTTCTTAGGAACAGTTCAAGCAAGTGATAGTCAAGATACAATGAGAGCGGCAATAGACGCTCTAAGACACGCAAAAGAAACTGGATTAACTAGTGTTCAATTAGAAGAGCTAGTTGGACAAGTAGATAATTTAGAAGCATTCGTTGATAGTGCCACAGAAAAGATACCTGGTGCGGCCGCAGTAATTCAAGGTGCAACACAACAAGCAAACGATTTTGAGAAAGAAGCTATTAAGGCTAAACCACCTAAAAAAGAACCAGAACAAATGGAACTTCCTTTAGAAGAACCAGCAGAAGCAATTGATTATAAAGATTACTTACGTGATAAATTAGCAGAGGTTGGTCCTGATAACTTATGGATGGATGATCCTAAGTATGCAGATCCTAGTAAGCAAAAAGGTGCACAACAAGAATTACCATTAGATAATCCTAACACACTAGCCGCTAAAGCAAAAAGAGGCTTAGGTAATGTTGCAAGTAAAGTTGGCTCAGCCGCCAAAGGCGCGGCAACATCGGCAGGTAAAGCCGTGGCAGGAGCCGCTTCAAGTGCCGCTTCTGGTGTTAAACAAGGTATGAAAGATGTAGGAAATAAAGTTACAGCTAACAAACTTACTAAAGATTGGAAAAAAATGGGCTCACCAACAGATACAGGATCTGTTGTTAATGTATTAGCTAATGCAGGATTAAGTAATGATGATATAGCGGCAATTGGAACAGGTGCTAAAGTTGATTTACCAGTAACAAAGACAACTACTGATGCAGAACCAGAAGCAGGTGCAGAACCAACAGAAAAACAACCAGGTGCTGATGCTGAAGAAACACCCGGTGCAAAGGCTTCACAACAAACAGCAAACAAACTTGAAAAAGGAACTAAAGCAGATGGTCCCGACGGAGATCCTTACACTTGGAAAGGTGGACAATGGATTAATGATAAAACTGGTAGAGTAGCAAAAAGAGATGTAGGAAAACAATTAACTTCTAATGCTACGGAGCCAGAAGATGCAGAAGCAGTTCCATCAGATACTCCAGGAGCAGAACCAACAGCAGAACCAACAGCAACACCAACAACACCAACACCAACAGCAGAACCAACAGCAACACCAACAACACCGACAGCAACACCAACAACAACACCAACAGCAGGCACAGATAAAACTGTAAGCAATCTAGCAAACGCAATTACAAAAACAGGTGTTGGTGGAGAAGTTAAATCACAATTACAAGGTGGTGGAGCAGGTACAGGTGGTGGAGCAGGTGGTGAAGCAAATTTACCACAACTAGCGTCTGATCTTTCTGACGCCGGTGTACAACATATAGCACGTGATCAATTAGTAAAACAGCAGACCGCTGATTACATGAATTAAAAGAATGGTTGTCCGGATTTCTTAGTTGTCTCTAAGTTTTCTTTGATAAGTTTTGAAAATACTTCACGCTCTTCTACAGAACACTCTAATATTTCAGACCAGGTAACACCGCCTCGCATATACCATACAAGTTTTGCAAGTTCGTATTTTAATTGTTTTACCTCGTTGTCTAAGTTATCACAGAATTTTAGGATTTCCGCCAGAGATTGGACGCAAATCCTTAGACGAAAAAATTTGATTGATCAAAAGCAATTGGAATATCATACGTTTTTGGAACGCCTTGTTTAAGTTCTTCGTCAGTGGCTTCTACACGCATTGGTTCAGTTTCAAACTTTTTCTTTTCTTTAGCAACATGATCTGTAATTGCATTATAAAAGTTTTTATCAGCTTTATCAATAAACTCTGAAATTTGATTTTCATCAGTTACAATTTGATCTTCAACTTGGATTTGTACTATACTTTGTTTAACTGTATCAATAGTTAAAGAAGTTAACTTTGTAAAAGCTTCATTAAATACACTAATCTTTTTATCTTCTGCCATGTCTTCGTCTTTAACGGCATCAAAAATTCTTTGTTCTTCAAAAGATTTTAATGCAGTTTTTGTAAATTGTGCATACGTTAGTGGTCTAATTGTAATTTGTAAACCTTCGTGATCTAAAATGTTCTCATAAGTAATATTCATAAATTTATCAAGAAGTGTTCTCATATCTAATGTAAATGCTTTTTCTTCTTGTATAACTGGGACCTTTGATGTTATCTCTAATCGTTCGCCATATGTTGCAATACGCATAGCAATTAAAATAGTATCTAAATCAAGAATAGGTAATAGCCATGCATTTTTAATAGATGGTATACAACTTTGAATAACATCTACAGTAGCTTGACCGTTCATTAAAGCATCTGGTGTTTTAAAACGCATTTCATCTTTTGCCGTCATTGCATATACAGGTATTTCACCATTCTCTGGAATTTCTAAAGTTCCTGGTGCCCAATAAGTTCCTTTACTAGGTAAAGTAATGTATATTTTTGGTTGCCTAAAATATTTTTGGAGTGGGTTAGGTCCCACTTTTGGTACTGGATTTCCAGGTTGATTTGGATTCCCTATTTGTGGGCCAGGTTGGTTGTGAGGTGAAATAGGCAGTTCGCCTAAAGGCACGCCCCCCGGCATCATATTCTCTGCCATGTTTTTCTCCGGATAAATATATTAAAGTTCATATAGATATTTATGGTGAA
>MPLU02278801.1_pt1 | contig 13480 bp, 10 predicted proteins | sample 1617381 | NCBI WGS metagenome assembly MPLU02 (sample SAMN05944801, study PRJNA350692) | marine metagenome | biome: marine; feature: ODZ; material: water; isolation source: 90 m water sample filtered on 0.2 um supor filter | place: Pacific Ocean | collected 2012-04-08 | depth 90m m
CGACTACGTGTTACCGATGGGTCACGCTTCAGAACGGCACGATGTCAATTCCTATGCCACCAGTTCAGGGAAGTGGGTGGCCTTCCGTCAACCTGTACTGCGGGAATATGCTCGTCGTGAAGGAAAGGAAGTATCCTTCACTTACGAGATCAATCCAGGGGAAGTCTGGGAGGAAGACGAGTTCTGGAATGAACTCAGTCTCCGTATCGACCCCGATGGTGAAATGGGGATTAAAAAGCACTTCGAATCACCCTATAGACCGGGCGAATCAATCACAATTGACGAATATTATCAGTACCTTTTCGAACGTGTCCCTGGGTTGCCTGAAGCATCCAAAGAAGAGGGCCTCAACGAGTTGGATTACATGCGCAAGCATGGCGCATTCATGATTGAGCCATCCACTTACAAGAAACATGAGGAGGAAGGCTGGCCTACACCCAGTGGAAAGCAGGAATTCTATTCACAGACCATGATTGACTTTGGTTACCCTGAGCATGCTATTCCTCACTTCAGAATCAAGAGTCATGTTCACCCTTCAAGATTGACTGGTGAGGATGAATACTGTTTATTGCCAAACTTCCGATTGCCTCAGCACATCCACTCCCGTTCAGCAAATGCCAAGTGGTTGGTTGAAATTGCTCATCGGAATCCGATTTGGATTCACCCAAATGATGCAAGGAAACTTGGAATTGAGGAAGGCGACCTTCTCAAAATCGAAACTGAAATTGGTTGGTTTGTCGACAAGGTTTGGGTTACTGAGAGCATCAAACCAGGCGTGATTGGCTGTAGTCACCACATCGGTCGCTGGCGTCGTCGCCAAGACCAAGGAAACCGATTCATGACCAATGAGGTCAGCATTGAAGACCAAGGCGATGGAAAAATGAGAATGCGGACCCTAAGTGGTGTTCAACCATTCGAATCAGATGATCCTGATACCAACCGAATCTGGTGGCGAGATGGTGGTGTTCACCAGAATATCACTCATGCAGTTCAACCGGATCCAATCTCAGGGGCACATTGCTGGTTACAGAAGGTCCGATTGTCTAAACCTGGCCCAGATGAGCAGTATGGTGATGTGGAAGTAGATACGGAGAAATCGTTTGCTTACTACAAGAAGTGGAATGAAATGGCGCTTGAGAAAGAAACCCACCCTCGTGGTGAGCGTCGTCCACTGTGGATGAAGCGACCCTTGTCTCCACAGAAGAAACACTGGTTTATGCCGGAATGAGGTCTATTAGATACCTGAGCAGGCTCAGGCTGACCATGACAATGAAAATCCAGGTGATTATGCCCACAGGTAGGTGTTTGACTGAATATTTCCCTCCAAGGTAAGAAAAAGTCAGTGCAAGAATTGGTGTGAGGATGAGCAATATCATTTCGATATCTGCCAATTCACCAAATCCTCCGGCGAATGAATGTGTGACGATCGCGACAGGTACGACCATTGCTGCAATTGCGAATGATGTTCCTGCAGCTTGGCGCACACCAAGTCCACCCCATCCTCGATTCATCGTAACATAAATCGCGCCTCCACCTATGCCGAGCATTCCACAGACAAATCCACCCACTCCAGTTCCGATTCGGTATCCTTTGGGTTCCAATTCTCCATCTACAACATCCCCTTCGGTTTTCATCCTTCGAATGGTTTGGAATAGTACCCAAGATGTTAGGCAGAGTGCAAGAATTTTGATGGAAACATCACTAACATGTTCAATCACCCAGATGCTGGTGAGTGACCCAACTATGGCAGCAGGTAATGCGGTTGTTGCAGCCAATTTCACACACTTCATTTCGACCAATTGTTCTGCTCTGTGGGCCATTGCACTGCCTGATGCTGTACAGAGTACCATCACCAAAGAACCGAGAATGGCTTCTTCGAAAGGCAATTCCGCTACATAGTGTAGAATTGGAACATAGAGTAATCCACCACCTAAACCAATCGGACTGAATAGAACGACAACCATCAGGAGGATGGCAACCACTCCGAGTGATTCGAGTGTAACCAAGTCAAACCCTCAGAGCGCTTCGATGACCATGGCGATTCCTTGTCCACCGCCAATACATGCTGTGGCCACACCATACTTGCCACCGCAGCGCTGTAACTCATGCGCAAGTGTGAGTACAAGTCGAGTGCCAGTTGCAGCAAGTGGGTGGCCCAGTCCAACAGCGCCCCCGTTGACGTTGACCTTCTCAACATCCAGTCCGAGGTCTTTGACACAGGCCACTGCTTGACCGGCAAAGGCTTCGTTGATTTCCCAACGATCAATATCTTCGATTGTCAATCCGGCTTTTTCCAGAGCCAATCTTGACGATGGTACTGGTCCATATGCCATGATGGCTGGTTCCAAACCGACAATGCCCCATGTGACGATTCTTGCCAATGGTGAATCTCCATCAGAAGAAGCCTGACTGGCTGATTTGACCACAACAGCCGCCCCACCGTCGACCACACCAGATGCGTTCCCTGCTGTGACCAGAGAATCTGGCCCAAAGGCAGTACGCAGTCCAGCAAGTGATTCTGCAGTACATCCTAGCACAACGTGATCCTCGTCCTTGTGGCCAACTTCACCGACTGGAACAATCTCTTGTTCGAAGATGTTGTTGTCAATGGACGCCGCAGTTCGTGCGTGGGACAATGCTGCGAACTCGTCCGTCTCTTCTCGAGTGACACCCTTTCGCTTGCAAATCTCATCAGAGGTTTGTGCCATGAATGAGCCACACATTCCATCGAGCAAATTTGTGAAAAGATAGTCTTCCATGTCTTTGGGCAATTCAATCCCTGCTTGTGGCGGGCGGCCCAATCGGAAAGTGTCGCGCATACCGCGAAGAACGTGAGGTGCTTGTGACATGTTCTCCATGCCTCCAGCAACCACTGTGGCGGCTTCACCCAACTGAATCATTTGTGCTGCATTGACAATAGATTGAACTCCAGAGCCACAGATGCGGGATACAGTTAGCATCGGCACTTCTTGAGGGATACCTGCACCTAGTCCAGCATGACGAGCACCAAAGATGGCTTGGTCACAGGTTTGCAATGCATATCCCATGACCACATGGTCGACATTCTCTGGAGAAGTCCCCGTCTTTTCGAGAGCGCCTTTGATGGCTATTTCTCCTAGTTTAAGCGCTGAAGAATCCTTGAGTAATCCTCCCGGTTGCCCATCTCCTCGCTTTCCTCCGGACCATTCACAGAAGGGGGTTCTTGCCCCTCCGACAATCACAACATCTTCGACCATGAAAATTGCGAAATACAACCGGTTATTCAACAGAACGGATTCGTTTTCACTGTATTTGATTGAAATTCTAATAAAGAAAGAATTCAATACTAGATTGTCAAGCGGTGTCCATGACACTTAGTGAAGACGGTCAATGGATGTGGGACGGAAACCAATGGGTTCCAGCACAAAATGCACCACCAGCAGCACCACCAGCAGCAGGCGGAAATCTTGGTTTTACGGACCCCAATAGCCAGTCTTGGGACGCACCTCAACCGTTTGGTGGCCAACCTATGGCGGATCCAAACCCCGGTGGGTGGGCACCCCACAGCAGTTCACCTTCAGCAAAGAAATCCCTTCCAGTCGCAGCCATTGTTGCGGTTGTAATTCTGATTGTTGCCGGTGCAACCGGCGGCATTCTTTGGGCCACTGGAGTCTTTGGTTCAAGCGCAGATGATTTGGTTGGTGTCTGGTATGGTGGTGATGACAGAGACGGGGCCCAATTCAAAGAAGATGGGTCGTTCATAATCATAGAAGATGGGAACCCAGCAGATTATGAGATTATGTTCGATTCCCTTACTTGGTCAGTTAGTGGTGACAGGGTTATTTTGACTTTCACCATGATTATGCTAACTGATGATTTTGAGTGTGATAATGGTGATACAATACCACCTTATTATGTGAATGATGGTGATGAAGATTGTAACAATGGAGAGGATGAAGGCGTCAACATCCGGAATTATCCACATGAAACAAATTCATTTTCCAGTGAATCAAAGTTTGAAATCGAAGGCGATGTTCTATTCGTCGGCATGTTAAAGCAAACACAAACAGAAGGCGGCACTGTTGAGACAGAAGAAATTCTAGAATCACAAGTTTGTACATCTGGACAAAGTGAATGTGACGCACTGGTTCGTGCTAGTGCGATGGGTGTAGGGCTAAATCACTCCATGATTGTAAGTGGGGCCACAGCTCCAGATTGGTGGGCGGATACCTCAGAAAATTATGACGAAGATGATTATTGACGAATGATTTTGAGGGGACTCCTCCCTCTCGTTATTTTCCAGTCTGGATTGGAATAACAATTCAATACTAGAATGTTATTCGGGTACCATGACACTTAGTGAAGACGGTCAATGGATGTGGGACGGCAACCAATGGGTTCCAGCACAAAATGCACCACCTGCAGCACCACCAGCAGCAGCACAACCTGGTTTTTCTGATCCAAATAACCAGTCGTGGAACGCGCCTCAACCGTTTGGTGGCCAACCTATGGCGGCTTCAAACCCTGGTGGATGGGCGCCTGAGAGCAGTTCATCTTCAGGTGGAAAATCCATTCCAGTCGCAGCCATTGTTGCGGTTGTAATTCTGATTGTTGCCGGTGCAACCGGCGGCATTCTTTGGGCCACTGGAGTCTTTGGTTCAAGTGGAGATGAACTTGTAGGCAATTGGTACGACGTTAACGATTATGATGAAAACGAAGATGGAATAATGTTCAAATCCAACGGTGAAATGTTATCCTTGGAAAATGGAAATCCAGATTATGAGGATGATGAACAAGCAACTTGGTCCGTGAGTGGAGATATTTTGACAATTACTGTTGCCTCATCAGAATCTAATGATGATGAATCCTCATTCGACAACAGTGTTCAGGATTTTAAGTATCAAGTTATTGGTGATTTTCTTTATCTTGGAATGGTATCTCAAACGGTAACTATCGATGGTTCGGAAACGACCACAACAGTTTCTGGCGATATCTGTGAAAATGGTTTTTGTATTGTATTTTCGCGGTCAACCAATGCAGCTGAAGTTGATGCGGAAGCAAACGCCCCCTCGTGGTTCAGTTACGGCGGTGGCTTTGCGACAGACCAGCCAGAGAGTGGCACGCGCAACAGTTACACTGCCGATGATGCAGCCGCAGAAACAACAGACGGCTCAGATGATGTGCTAATCAGCATGCGCTGGATGCATGCAGAGGACGACCTTAACTGGGCGTTCGTTGTATTGAAGCTAAGTATTGGTGACAACACTTACGACTGTGCAATTGACGCAAGTGCAGACTGCATAATTGGACAAGATGGAAGCGATAACAACGTCTGGGAAACCGACGAGTTCCTAACCCTGTCAGAGAATTATGCGAACATTTGTGGTGGCAGTGGTGCATGTCAGATTGACATCTATGTCACATACCGTGGCACAGCTGTTGCTGGTGACAATTCAGTTGTCGTAGCATAAACTCACAGAATACTGCTGATGATTGCACTCCCTGCAATCCATGCACCTGCGGTCGAACCTAGATTGGCCAGCGCAGTCACAAGTAAGACACGACCGACTTTGTTCTTCCAGAACAGGGATAGTTGATCCAGTTTGAGGAATGATTGCAAATCTTTGGTTGAAGGTGCGGCAACTTTCAGTTGAACAAGTCCTGCAAACCAACCTGCTGCGAGCATTGGATTTAGCGATGTAATCGGACTTGCTACCGCAGCGGTCAGAATCGATAGGGGGTGGCCGCGTGCAATTAATGCACCCAATGCTGCCAATACTGCATTAAGTGCCAACCAAGTAATGGCAGCATCTTTCAGTGCGGCTACATCTCCTTGCGAGGCCATCCAAACAAACAGGCCCAGCATTAGAACTGGAATTGCCCATTTGACAACTTTCCATACAGGGTGTGGTGGTTCCAAATGATTCAATTCACTCCATCGATCATTATCCAGTGGCTGATTTTTTCTAAGGTGATTTGCAACACCTTCCAAATGACCAGCACCGATTACGGCCAAAACTTTCCCTTTAGGGCGTAGTTTCTGAATACTTCCGGCTAGAAATTCATCTCGTTCATCAATCAGGACTTCGCCAGCACCGGGGGCAACTTCTCGTAATTCACCCATTAATTCAGTAATGAGGTCGGTATTCTCGAGCAGTTCATCGACATTCAACTCTTCATCTTCATCCTCTTCTTCAAAGAGAAGTGCAGACATTACTTTCCATTTTTCACGAAATCGCATTCTTCGCCAAGCTCTACGGAGCGTGGTCTGTATGTCACGGTCAACCAAAGCCACTTCTTTTTCTGCTAGGGATGCAGCCTCAATTGCGGCCAACAAATCTGTACCAGGTTTCTCACCTTCAGCCATCCCCATTCGTCGCTGTTCAACAGCCAGCATGGATTGGAACAAAACAAGAGGGGCTTTCCCTTCCTTCAGGACCTTTCCTAGGGTCTCATTGTCAAATCGTTCAGGTTGCGATAGTGCATCCAGTCGACTCTTGCACAATTCAATGGCGACGATTTCGGGGTCATATTCAGCCACTTCCCGTCGTGCGGCTTCTGCACTTGTCTTGGAGATGTGTGCAGTTCCCAACAATCGAAGATTTCCGTCAATGTCCACCACAGTCATGAATCCAACTCCGGGCGCAGGGTTGCCAATGTGGTGAGTAAATCATTGTGGGCCTCAACATCGTGTACTCGCAAAAGATCCACACCTTCTAGCATGGCATGGGCGGCGACTCCCAGTGTCCCTGCCAATCTCTGTTCAGAATCATTTCTGCCGAGTAAATGAGCAAACATTGATTTTCGACTGACACCCCAAAGTATGCTATAGTTCGAATCACTACGTTCGTGAAGCAATTCCAAGTTGTGGGTTAGGCTCTTGCCGAATCCAATTCCGGGGTCTAGGCAAATCAGGCTCGATTCATGGCCTTTGTCGACCAATCTGTTTGCAGTGTTTGTCAATGAATCATAGACTTCTTCAAACACATTTTCGTATGTTGGATTTTGCTGCATATTTCCAGGTTCACCCTGCATATGCATGATGCAGACTGCACAACCTTGTTCCAAAACCAAGGCTTCCATTGCCGGGTCACGCAATCCACTGACATCATTGATTAGATTCGCACCAGCATCCAATGCAGCCTTTGCAACCTCTGCTCGTCGTGTATCAATGGAAATTAGACCTGTTGGATTTGCTTTGCGAAGGGCTTGGATGATAGGTATGACTCGGCCCATTTCTTGGATTTCATCTACGGGTTCAGCCCCAGGACGAGTAGATTCACCGCCGACATCGATCCAATCCGCACCGGATGACCACATTTTCAATCCACGATTGACTGCAGAATCCAAATCAACTCTTGAGGCTGCATGGAAGGAGTCTGGTGTGACGTTTAGGATGCCCATTAGTCGACATCGCCCATCAGGGCGGCGGCGCAGAAAGGGTCGCAAGTCGTCCATGTTGACCCCCGGTGCAACGGCATGGTTTATGATGTGTGGAGAGGGCGTTGGCCTCTTGTGGAAGGCGCAGGCGATCCAGAAAGCATGGCACTTGTGCCAATGGGTGATGGGGATGAGGATGGAATGATCTCCTACTCTGATTTGGAATCCTATGGTGGTGAATCCACAGTTCCAACTGCGGACACACTTGAACTGGCAGAGTCAATATTGCAAAGATTACAACCCGGTGACCGGCATGAAATGGGTCAGATGGTGTATCGTAATGCCACAGCAGCGGGAATTCTACTGATGGCTGTGGCTCTATTTTGGTGGCTTACAGTCATTGTATCTGGGGAGATGTTCGGTTCTAAAGAAGCTGAACCTTCACTAATTTTCGACATGAATTTCAGTTGGGTTGCAGCAATGGTTCCCTTCCTTGTTTTCATTGCCACCACCTTGATGAAGTTGTCAAGGGAAAAGAGCCAACCTTGGGCAGGTCTAGTATCTGGTGCAATGCTTATCCTCGCTTTGTTCTTGGCCATCGAGCCCATTGGCCATATGGCGTTTGGCGGGGCTCAGACAGTGATGATTCTACATTCGGCACGATTGTTAGCACTCGGTGTCATGGTACACTACTGTGCCTCAATGTTCCTAGATGCATTGTTACTACGGTGGGTTCGGGATTTACTTGCCAACTTCCCTGTTGACATTTCACCTCTTGGTGGTGCTCCGGCAGAGGGACAGGCTGAAGAAGCGGCATCCTCGGCCTGAATCCGTGCGACCCGACGTCACGGTGGTCCGTCTTGGCCATCGACAGCAACGCGACAAGCGTATCACAAGTCATCTTGGCCTAACGGCTCGAGCCTTGGGTGCAAACCACTTCGTTCTCTGTGGAGATGATGACCAGGGTGTATTGGATACGATGACGAATGTCACAGAAAACTTCGGTGGTGATTTCTCTTCTGAATATCACGGCAAGCCCATGGGTTACCTTCGTCACTTTGCCAAACAGGGTGGCAGAATCGTACATCTCACAATGTATGGTGAACCCCATGATTCAGTCACTCAAGAAATCCCCATAGATGCCCCAATTGCAGTGGTGGTTGGTGGTGTGAAAGTGCCCGGTGAAATCTACAAATTGGCAGATCACAATGTGGCGGTTGGACACCAACCTCATTCTGAGGTTGCTGCACTGGCTCTCTTCATGTCTGAACTGATGGGGGGCGTCGCTGGACCAGAACAGTTCCCAGATGCCCGTTTACAGGTCCAACCACACCCTTCTGGAAAGGTCGTCATTGACCGTGATGAAGATTCGGAATCATCTGAATGATTATAACCGGATTTCAGGGAGAGTCCGAGGGTGCGCGGGTGTCGGTAACAGGGGGCTTCTCTCCCGGTTCTGGCCAATCTGGTGTTTCGAAAGCATTCATTGCCCGAGATGCAGCTGATTTTTTACTGCCAAATACCCCCTCTCAAAACCATCCGGAAGCAAGCGGAAGAGGTGTATTGTTGCTCGCAGATGGTTCTCGACATGAAGGTAATTTATTCGGGGCATCAGTGATTGCAGAAGGTGAATTGGTATTCACCACGAATATGACAGGTTACCAAGAATCTCTAACAGATCCTTCCTTTGCCGGCCAAGTACTCACATTCACATGGCCATTGCTTGGCAATTATGGAATTGCACCGGGGATTTCTGAATCTGCTGGAGTTTGGCCTCGGGGCGTCGTTTGCCGCGAACTCATGATGGAACCCGATCACAGACATTGTATTGGAACCGTTCACGACCTTCTTTTGGCACATGGTATACCTGGAATTTCAGGAATTGATACTAGAGCAGTTACTCGTCGTGTGAGAGAGTATGGGGTAATCCTCAGCATTTTTGGACCGATTGAAAAGGAAGCCGAAATGTCTGCAATATTGGAAAAGATGGAATCTCCTGATTTAGCAGACCTCGCCGATGAGGTCAGCCGAGACGATGCAGTATTCCTCAATGAGGGGGCGACAGATTCGGAAGGGAATCCATTGCCTCGTGTAGCTGCATTGGATTGTGGAATCAAATACAACATCCTCCGAGAACTTTGTTCTCGATTTGAAGTGCTTTGGTGTCCACCTGATATTTCTTGGTCAGAATTGAAAGAGACTTACGAAATTGACGCTCTGTTTGCCAGCAATGGCCCTGGTGACCCTGCACATCCTGGCAAGGCAACGTCTGCGCGCCAAACCTTGGCTCAGGCAACCAAAGAGGGAATGCCAGTCATGGGCATCTGCTTGGGCCACCAATTGATGGGATTGGCCAGTGGTTTGCGGACCTACAAATTACGCTATGGACACCGTGGAGGAAACCAACCAGTTCTCGATTTACAAACTCAAAAGGTGAGTATCACCAGTCAGAACCACGGTTTTGCTGTTGAAGATCCCGTCAAGGGAATGCTTGCACCACATCCATCTGGGGCAAATTCCGGTGAAGTCAAGAATCTAACAGGCTGTGATGTCGAGGTTCGTTTTGTCAATGCAAACGACCGTACAGTGGAAGGTTTGGATGTAAAGGGTCGACCTGCCTTCACCATCCAATATCATCCCGAAGCATGCCCTGGTCCTCACGATGCAAATCCACTATTCGATCGATTTGCAAATCTAATTGCAAGCCATCTGGAGGTGAAAGCCAATGCCAAGACGAGATGACCTCCAAAAAGTGATGATTCTGGGTAGTGGACCCATACGTATTGGACAAGCTGCCGAATTCGATTTCTCAGGGTCACAAGCCTGCCGGGCACTTCGTGCGGATGGTTATGAGGTTGTATTGGTCAACTCGAATCCAGCAACAATTCAAAACGACCCTGAAATGGCCGACCGGATTTACATTGAACCATTGTTACCAGACGTAGTCAAACGCATTCTGGAAATTGAGAAGCCCGATGCACTGCTCGCCGGAATGGGTGGTCAAACTGCCCTAAACATTGCCAGTAATTTGGCTCACAGTGGTGCTCTTGCTGAATTGGGTGTCGAACTTATTGGCTGTAATTTGCGGTCCATTGATGAGGCCGAAGACCGGGACCTTTTCAATCAAGTTTGTGAAGAAATTGATTTGCCTATTTCTCAGGCGATGGCCTGTAATTCTATTGAAGAAGTCCTTTCCGCAGCTGATGAACTTGGAAAGTATCCGATATTGATTCGACCTGCTTTCACCTTGGGTGGATTGGGCGGAGGTACCGCTTGGAATACTGGTGAATTGGTTGAGATTGCCAGTCAAGGTATCCTCCATTCACAAATTGGCCAAGTTCTCATCGAAGAGAGTATTCTCGGTTGGCAGGAATTTGAATACGAAGTCATGCGCGATGCCAGTGATAACTGCACTATCGTTTGTACGATGGAAAATATTGACCCAATGGGGATACATACCGGTGAATCCGTTGTTGTCGCCCCAGCGCAGACACTTTCTGACAGGGACCATCAGGGCCTTAGAGATGCGGCTCTACGTCTAATCCGCCGTCTTGACATCAAAGGTGGTTGCAATGTTCAGTTTACAGTTAACCAGGATACCGGCGAATTCCGTGTAATCGAAGTCAACCCACGCGTATCTCGTTCCTCTGCATTGGCATCCAAGGCGACAGGTTATCCAATTGCTCGGATGGCTGCTCTTATTGCAGTCGGTTATACTCTAGATGAACTCCCCAATCCAATTACAGGTGAAGGCACAACTGCTGCTTTCGAACCGACCCTTGATTACGCGGTGGTCAAAATTCCACGCTGGCCATTCGACAAGTTCCGTACCGCAGATCGAACATTGGGGACGAGCATGAAGTCTACTGGTGAAGTAATGGCAATCGGCCGCAATTTCGAAGAAGCATTCCTCAAAGCAATCGCATCACTCGAGTATGGGCAACCACATCCTCGCCCCCTCACTCTTGCCGATGCAAGTGATGGGGAGTCGATGGATGAACGTGCACACGAACCATTGCCACAAGATGTCCTTGATGATTGGCTGAAGGTGGCCACAGATCGAAGAATGGGGGCTCTTGTCGAAGCCTTCAGACGTGGCATGGGCATCGAAGAAGTTCGCGAAGGTACAGGGAACATCACTCGTTGGTTCTTGCATCGCTTCAAGCGAATTGCTGAAGTCGAAGCGGAAATAGTTGCTTCTAATTGCGACGCAAGTCAAATTACTGAAGCACAAATGAGGAAATGGAAAGGTCTTGGATTTACAGATGCACACATTGCAGATGCAATCTCAGGATTCCCTGCTACTGGATGGAATCGTTTGCCAAAAGGTCGAACAGAAATTGATGTAATGCATCGCCGTCATGAATTGGCAATACACCCACGATTCAGAATGGTAGATTCATGTGCCGCTGAATTTGCTGCTGTTACACCTTACTATTATGCGACATACGAGGGGGGAAGTGCTCCTGTGGGCATTGATCATGTCCCTACAGAAAAGAAGGTTGATCGACGCCGACTTGTCGTTATTGGTTCAGGGCCTATTCGAATAGGACAAGGAATTGAGTTTGATTATGGTGCAGTACATGCAGTTCAAGCAATCCGTGAGGCTGGTCATGAAGCCATTATAGTCAACAATAATCCTGAAACTGTGAGTACAGATTTTGATACATCGGACCGTTTGTACTTCGAACCCTTGACCACAGAATGTGTCTCTGAAATCCTCCTCCGAGAAGGAGCCGATGGTATACTTCTGCAATTTGGCGGCCAAACTGCCATCAATCTCGCATTGCCATTGGATGAACGAATGCCTCACCTTAGTGACCAAGGCCTTGAGTGTTCAATGCTAGGCACCTCACCTGATGCTGTGGATGAGGCTAGTGATCGAGAACGCTTTGAGGAATTTGGCAAACGCAGCATCATTCGTCTTCCAAGGGGTCGAACTGGAAAAACACCAGCTGCAATTCGCGCTGCTGTTGAAGAAATTGGCTATCCTGTATTGGTTCGTCCATCATATGTTCTTGGCGGCCGTGGCATGGAGATATTGACTGATGATGCTCAATTGGAGACATACATGGCGGATGCGTACATTGCTCCAGACAAACCATTGCTTGTGGATGAATATCTTGGTGGTGCAATCGAATTGGATGTCGATGCAGTTTGTGACGGAGAAGATGTTCTTGTTGGTGCTGTGATGGAGCACCTCGAAGAAGCAGGGATTCACAGTGGTGATTCTACTTGTTTTATTCCAACACAGAACGTTAGTGAGGAAATACTTACAATGGTCCATGAGTGGACGAAAGCAATCGGTATTGGTTTGAATATTCGCGGTTGCTTCAACATTCAATTCTGTATTTGCCGCAACGAACTCTACGTATTAGAAGTCAATCCTCGAGGTTCGCGAACATTCCCCTTTGTGGCCAAGGCTACAGGAATCCCATTGGCAAGAATAGCCGCCCATATTACAATTGGTGACCAATTGAAAAATATGGAAATTCCTAGACGTCAAACTGATGCAGTTTGCGTAAAGGCACCGGTCTTCCCCTTCCTCAAATTACGCGGTCTTGATCCAGCCCCTGGCCCTGAAATGAAAAGCACAGGAGAGGTCATGGGTAGTCACGTAGATGCAGCATCAGCATATCTCAAGGCCCGTTTGGCCACTGAACTTCCCGTCCCGACTAGAGGTGGTGTTTACCTTACAGTCAAGGATGAAGACAAGGGACACCTGATCCCAATGGCACGTTCTCTACAAGAAATGGGTTTCACCTTACATGCAACAAAGGGAACCGCCCGTCATCTGAGAGATGTGGGTGACCTCGATGTAGAGACTTGCTACAGAATTACAGAGGGCCAAAGTCCCGACGCTCTAGACTTGATGCGTACAGGTAAAATCAACCTCATCATCAACACGCCTCGTAACAGTGGTGGAGCAGTGCTAGATGGGAATATGATGCGACGCCTTGCTGTCGAACTGAATATTCCCTTTGTGACCACAATGTCTGGTGCTAGGATGGAGTGTGAGGCAATCGCTGTGGCTCAGGAAGGAATGCCTGAACCGAGACGTTTGGTTGTCGATTATATCTGATCAGCAAGCATCGAATGCTTCGATGATATACTTCGTGAA
>MPLU02258754.1_pt1 | contig 13429 bp, 8 predicted proteins | sample 1617381 | NCBI WGS metagenome assembly MPLU02 (sample SAMN05944801, study PRJNA350692) | marine metagenome | biome: marine; feature: ODZ; material: water; isolation source: 90 m water sample filtered on 0.2 um supor filter | place: Pacific Ocean | collected 2012-04-08 | depth 90m m
AGTTGTTGTTCTTTGCGTGCTGATGTGGAGCCTGATCGGCTTGAATGCCTTGGCCCAGACTCTGTGGGTTAACGGGTGAGACACGTTGTACGGTGCTTTCTGATGAACGTATGAAGAGGAGTTTCGCATGTCCGAGATATTATTCGATCCGTACCACAAGTGGTTGGGGATCGCGCCTGGTGATGAACCGCCCACTCACTACCAGTTGCTGGGCATCGCACACCTAGAGTCGGATGTTGACGTGATTGAATACAACACCGATCGGCAAATGGTTGCCCTGAGAACTTTTGAAGCGGGACCCCACGGGGCATTGGCGAAAAAAATCATTCGGGAAGTTTCTAGAGCCAGCAAGTGTCTGCTGAGCCCGGGAAATAAAAAGAAGTATGACCAGGCATTACCTTCGATCGGCAGGCTTCCACGGCCACCCGCGGGTCTGCCAGCATCACCACGTCTGCCGCCCTCGGTGCATGGGCATTCTCCACCACCAGGACCGTTGTCCCCTCTAGTACACGCGTATGGTTCATCGCCTCCGGTATACCAGGCGTTACCGACAGGGTCAGGCGGCAGTGGGTCTGCGGATATGATCGCCCCGGACCTGATCACGCGATCAGTCGTTTCGCAAAGGTTAGGGCGTTATCGTCCCGCAAGAACACGTGACCGGATACTCTCACGGGACAGGAAGTCCTGACCCGGATGCCCCGGCAAAGCTGTCTGGCGATGGCCGGTTAGGGGCGGCTCATGTTACAATAGAACCTGGTTTCAATAACGCGATCGTAACATGGAATGCCCCGGATGTTTAAATCGATCAGTCGTCGGATGATGCTGCGAGGCTGTAGCGTGGCAGTAGGTCTGCCGATGCTTGAGGCGATGCTTCCCATCACCCGCTGCGGACGTGCAGCCGAAAAGACCGTACCCGCCCAAAGACTGGTCTGCATCGGGAATCCGTTCGGCTTTCTGCCCGATCTTTTCTTTCCAGCGGAGGCTGGAGCAAACTATCCGTTGCCGAAGCTCTTGAAGCCCCTGTCCGCTCATAGGCAGGACTTTACCGTCTTTTCGCATCTCGATCACAACCTGACAGGTGGCCACTTTGCCACGGCCGGTTTTCTTAGTGGCGTCAAGGTCGCCGATGCCCCCCGAATGCCCGAGGGGAATATAACGCTTGACCAGAAGATGGCCGAACACGTGGGAGCCAGGACGCGGTACCCATCGCTTAACCTGGCCTGCGGTGGAAACCTTCCCTTGAGTTTTACACGCAATGCGGTGGCGGTGCCCGCCTTGAGGAGTTTGCGTAGCACCTTCGATGCACTCTTTACAGAACCCGAGAAAGACCAGCGGAACAACCGGCGGACTGGTTTTGCCAGCGACAACAGCGTCCTGGATACCATCCGGGAGTCAGCGGGCCAGTTTCAGCGGCAGCTCGGCAAGCAGGATCAACAGAAGTTGGAGCAGTATTTCACGTCGATACGGGAACTCGAACGCAAACTCGAGATGGCTGAGAGCTGGCTGGATCGCCCCAAACCGACGGCAGACAAGGCTGCGCGTAAATTGATTGAATCCGATGGCGGCATCAAGGACCTGGGCAATTTCTATGACCTGATCGTCCTGGCCCTACAAACCGATGCCTCGCGATCCATCACGCTGGGGATCTCCGGAGGTAACCTGGAGGATCTTGGACTCGCCTACGGAAGTTATCACAAGTATTCACACCATGGCCAGTTGCCGGAACTGGTGGACGGTCTGGAGGTGATCGAACAGGTGCAGATGGAGCAGCTGGCTCGGTTCCTTGCCAAGTTGAAAAAGATCGACGATCCTTCCAGTGATGGGCATTTGCTGAGCAGTACACTGGTGTTGTGCGGCAGCGGGTTGGCCAACGGCAGCTCGCATTCGGCAAAAGATATGCCAATCCTGCTCGCGGGTGGCGGCTTTCGACATGGGCAGCATCTGAGTTATCCCGACGAAACTTCTCGGCGGATACCGCTTTGTAATCTTTACGTCTCGATGTTGCAGCAACTGGGCCTGGAAGTTGACGCGTTTGGAACCAGTACCGGTACGTTGCGTGATTTTGCTTGATAGGGTGTATCCGGTTTTTCAAGGTAGATGATTCCCCATGCAGTGTTTGTTGCGGTCTTCCCGTCCTCAAGTTCGACAGTACCCCTGGTTGGCTGTACTAAGCGTGGCAGTGGTAATGTTTCCGGTTCATCAGGTAGCTGGGCAAACACTCCAGGGACTGGCCCAACGGTACTGCATGGAGTGTCATGATGGCGAGAGACCTGCAGGGAACCTTAACCTGGATTCCGTGTTCAAGGGGGTCTCCGGGGAAAATCTGTCGAGGTGGAAAAAGGTCGTGTTCGCCCTGGAGCGAAACGAGATGCCGCCGCCGGATGTCGAGCAACCCTCTCGCGAACAACGCGATGAGATGATCGTCCAGTCCGAACGCCAGGTGATTCGGTATCTCGAAAAGAACCAGGAGCCTGCAGTAACGGTGTTGCGGCGATTGAACCAGGCCGAGTACCGGAACACCATTCGAGACCTGTTGCATCTTGATGTCAGTCAATGGGATCCGGCCGAGCATTTTCCGGATGATGAAACGGTGGATGGTTTTAATAACAATGGCCAGGCGCTGGTCACGTCCGATTTCCTGTTGCGACAGTACCTTGCAACGGGAAGCGAGGCGATCCGGCGATCCACGCACTGGGAAGAACGACCGCCTAGCCGACACCTGAAGTTTTCTCCTCCACCGGTGACAGGCGGGGGCGGGGGAGAGGTTCAGCGATTCGACGTTGTCGAGGGTAAATACCGTCCCCTGATGTCGCGGCCCTGGAAAAAGGGTGGCTTCCACATGCTTGAGCCTCTCGGTAAGGAAGGGGTTAGCATCAGCGGCTATTATCGTTTCCGAGTCGTGGTCTCCGCGCACCAGCACCCCCGTCCGTTCACGGAAATCGAGATCGATCCGCGTGAGGTACCCGTCCTGGCCCTGATGCCGACGTTGTCCGGGTATGGAGACATTCGTCGACCGACCACACGACAGTTTGTCGCCGGTACGGTAGACGTTCCGTATGGCGTGGGTAACGCAGTTTTCGAGGAAACGATCTGGCTTAACGCGGGTGTGGTCCCACGTTTCACCTGGCTGAATGGACCGATCAAACCGTTATCCGAGAAGCTGGTCGAAAAATACGCTCCCGAACGTTTTCAACCCCGTAAGAAAAACTGGGCCGACGGCGAAAAATCACTGTACCTGAGAAAGATGTGGCGGGTGTTGGCCGAGGTCTATCGAGGGCCGGAAATGAGAATCCATGAGCTGGAAATGCAGGGGCCACTGGTAAAAGAGTGGCCGCCACGAGGCCACCAGGTTCTCTATGGTAAGGATACGTTGGCAGGGCAGGATCCCGTGGAAGTCGTATCTCGGTTTGCCAGGCGAGCGTTTCGAGGGCAGGCGACTACGGAGAATATGCGTCCCTACCAGGAACTGGTGCGACGCGGCAGCGTGAATGGCCAGTCGCGGCAACAGGCGGTTGAAAATGGATTGCGTGCCGTCCTCTGTGCCCCGGAGTTTATTTATCGTAAGGAACGGGCAGGTCAGCTTACCGGAATTGAATTGGCTAATCGATTGTCTTATTTTCTCTGGGGATCGATGCCAGATCAGCAATTATTGAAGGCAGCCGAGCGGGGGGAGTTGAAAAAGCCGGGTGCACTACGAACCCAGGTAGAGCGTTTGCTGGCGGATGCGAAGTCAGCAGGCTTCGTGGCTGAGTTTCTTGATCGCTGGCTGGAACTTTATCGGCTCGGTTTAATGCCCCCGGATGAAAAAGCATATCCGCAATATTTTCGCGGTGACCTGGAATCGGCGATGCGACAGGAGACGCAACTCTTCTTTGGCCACTTGTTGGAAGAGAACCTGGGCGTGGAGAATTTGATCGACGGGCGGTTCACGTTCGTGAATTATCACCTTGCCCAGTTGTATGGAATTCGAGGCGTTGAGGGAACGGATTTCCAGAAGGTGATTCTGACGGATCGGCGGCGGGGCGGGCTCCTGGGGCAGGCCAGTATCCTCACGGCCACCGCGAATGGAATCGATACGTCGCCTGTCGTTCGTGGCGTTTGGGTGCTTAATAACCTGCTGGGCACCCCTCCTTCTCCGCCGCCAGCGAACGTGCCTGAGATTGAGCCGGATATACGCGGCGCTACGACGGTGCGGGAGCAGTTGGCACGCCATCGAAACGTGAAATCATGTGCGTCTTGCCACCGCCGGATTGATCCGGCCGGTTTTGCCCTGGAGAGTTTTGGTCCGATCGGTGAAGTACGCGAGCGATACCCTGGGAAACAGAAGATAGAAACGCAGGGTGTGACGGCGAGTGGCGATTCGTTTAAGGATATCGTGTCTTACAAGAAGTTGTTAATCAAACGTAAGCCAGCGGTAGCCCGTTGCGTGGCCGAAAAGCTGATCACCTATGCGATCGGTCGGGAACTGGAGTTCTCAAATCGACCGCAGGTCCAGGCGGTTGTGAATCAATGGCAGGAACAGGGGTATGGAATGCGAGACCTGGTGCACCTGGTCGTGGCCAGCGAGCTGTTCCAGGCCAAGTAGTAAGATGGTGGTACGGTTGCGATGGGCGTCTTACAATGGATGGCGTCAGCAGGTGATGGTGAACGGCATCGATTGGTAAAGCGGAGTGTCTGGAAAATGGGAAAACGAGTTGCTCAAATCCTGCTGGTAACCCTGGTGGCGTGGTGCGCAACTCCTGTTTCCGGTGTGGCCCAGGAGACTGACTCGCTGGGATTGTTGGTCCAGGTGTTGAAAGGGACCGAGGATCCCGCAATCCAGGCCTCCCTGCTGAAAGGGATTCTCAGTGGACTCGAAGGGCGCCGGAACGTACCAGCGCCGAAGGGTTGGAGCGAGGTGAGCGGTAAACTGCTCGAGAGTGACAATCGCGAGGTGCGTAAAATGGCACTCGAGCTGGGACAGGTGTTTGGTGATCCTGCGGCGATCAAGGTGATGCTGGCAACCGTACGTAACAAGAAGGCAGCCGTCGGTGACCGGCGGGCGTCACTCAGGGCGTTACTGGCACAACAAAACAAGCAGGTATTTACCGAACTGCTGGCGTTACTTGACGAGCCTGCCATGCGACTGGATGCGATTCGAGCGTACGGCGTCGTGGAACAACCGCGGGCTGCCGAGTTGCTGCTGAAACTTTACCCGACGCTGGTCGCACAGGAAAAGCGTGCGGTGATCGAAACGCTGGCCACCCGCAAGACCTATGCTCAAGTGCTCCTGGCAGCCATGAAGGCCAAAACGGTGGCCAGGCAAGAGGTCCCGACCTACGTGGCCCGTTCCTTGCAGGCGATCCTGGGAGATTCCTTTACGGAAGTGTACGGCCCGGTGCGGGAGGTGGCCCAGGATAAGACGCAGCTGATTGCCAAGTACAAGCGGCTGTTGACGCCAGCCGCCTTGTCGAAAGCGGATCCGGTGCGTGGGCGAGCCGTGTTCCAGAAGACGTGTGCTGCCTGCCATACGCTCTACAATACAGGCGGTAAAGTTGGGCCTAATATTACAGGGTCGAACCGGGCTAATCTGAACTATATCCTGTTGAACCTGCTGGACCCTAGCTATGACGTGCCGGAAAGCTATAAAATGGTGATGATCACGACCGTGAACGGACGTGTTTTGTCCGGGGTGATTGGCGAAGAGAATGACCAGCGACTGGTCTTGAAAACCGCTGAGCAACCGAGGGTCGTGATCCCCAAGGACGATATTGATTTGCGACGTGTGTCGCCCCTGTCATTGATGCCCGAGGGGCAGTTACTGAAGATGAAGAACCAGGAGGTTCTGGACCTGATCAAGTACTTGCAGACTGACCAGCAAGTGGAGCTACCGAAATGAAGAAATTATTATGTGTCTTTGCGTTACTAGGCTTGGGGATTACCTGGGCACTCATGAGTGGGATCGGGGCAAAAGAACCCAAGACCAGTAATGCGCCGTTTCTGAAGCCGGCCGAGGCGGTCGCGAAGATGTCGATACCCGAGGGCTTCGAGGTTAAGATCTTTGCCGCCGAGCCGGATATCGCTGAGCCAATCGCATTCTGCTTTGATGATCGCGGGCGTATGTGGGTGGCGGAGAATCTCAACTACCGTACGCGGCGACAGCACACCAATGACCAGGTCAGTCGCATCCAGATCTTCGAGGACACCGACGGAGATGGAGTCTTTGATAAGAAAAAGTTGTTTACCGACAAGCTCACCTTTACCTCCGGGATTGCGGTTGGCCATGGTGGTGTCTTTGTTGGGTCACCACCTAATTTTAGTTTTATTCCTGACGTGAACGGGGACGACAAACCAGATGGACCACCGCAACCGATCCTGGATGGCTGGGGAATCAATGACCGGCACGAAACACTCAATAGCTTTATCTGGGGTCCGGATGGTTGGCTTTACGGTTGCCATGGCGTCTTCACGCACTCCTGGGTTGGAAAGATAGGTGCACCCCGGGAAGAACGTGACTTCATTGACGCCGGGATCTGGCGTTATCACCCGATCACCGGCAAGTTCGAGATCTTTGCCCGGGGCCTCTCCAATCCGTGGGGATTTGATTTCAATGATCATGGGCAGGGTTTTGCCACCTGTTGCGTGATTCCACACCTGTTCCACGTGGTGCAGGGTGGGGTCTATCACAAGCAGAGTCGTGCTCATGTGAATCCGTTTATTTATGATGACATCAAGACGATTCGGGATCACGTGCACAAGTCAGCCCACGGTGGCGCGAGTTTCTACCTGGCGGACACGTTCCCGGCCAAGTATCGAGACCGACTCTTTATGTGTAATATCCATCAGCACATGGTGCTGACCGATATCATGGAACCCAAGGGGTCCAGCTACATCGGTAAGCATGGTGACGACTTCATGCCCATCAACGACCTGGCCTGGGTTGGCTTCAGTGTCGAGACCGGTCCCGAGGGCGGCGTCTATATCCTCGACTGGCACGATACGGATATCTGCGGTAATGCGGTTAATTTCCCGCAAAGTGGTCGTATTTACCGGATCATGCCCAAGGATGCCAAGGTTACCAAGCGTCCGGGGGGACGCCAGGGATTGCGGTCCTTGTCTGATGCCGAGTTGGTCGATCTGCAGATGCACTCGAATGACTGGTACGTGCGGCAGGCACGGGTGCTGTTGCAGCAGCGCATGGCAGACGGGCGTCTGGACACGAAGAATGTCCATGCGAGACTTAAGAAGGTGTACGATCAGGCTCCGAATTCGGCCAAGAAACTGCGTGCCCTCTGGGCCCTGCACGTGACCGGTCGCTTCCAGGGCAAGGATCGTGCGATCCTGGAGCGGTACATGCTCGGGAATAAGAAGGACGAGTACATCCGGGCCTGGGCAATTCAGCTCTTGTGCGAGGATGGAAATCCATCGGAGGCAGCACTGAAACGCTTTGCGGAAATGGCAGAAAAGGATTCTTCGCCGGTCGTGCGAATGTACCTCGCCGCTGCCCTGCAACGGTTGGACTTCGACCAGCGGTGGCCCATACTCGAAGCTCTTACGAAACATGGTGAGGACGTGGAGGATAATAATATTCCCCGCCTGCTCTGGTTTGCCCTGGAGCCGATGGTACCCAAGCACGCCCAGCAGGCTCTTACGCTGGCGGTCACAAGCAAGATGCCGAAGCTTCAGGAATTCGTCGCCCGTCGCATCGCGGGCGGTGATGCCAAGTTGAATATTCCACGGGCACCGGGAGCGGTCAGCGCCCAGGAGCAGCGTAATATGCAAACTGCGGCACCTGGCTTTAAGGTGGTCGATGTCGGTGAGAAGGGCGTCGTGAAACATTCGGTATTTCGAAATGTCACGGCCGTTCAAACACACCCGCTCAATCAAAAGAAACCGTGTTACCTTGTTCGTGAACTTGAAATTCCGAAGGGAAAGAAAACGCACCTCCAGTTGAAGGTCAGTCATCATCCTCATGGAGATTGGCAATTGCGTGTGTTAGCAGGCAAGGAAGTACTGGCAGACCAATTGGTCAGTTCCAAGACGGTCAAGGACGAGTGGCTTGATGTCACCGTCGACTTGTCAAAATACGCGGGGACCCAGATTCAATTGCGGATTGAGAATCGGGCTAACGACTGGCGAAATGAATGGGCCTACTGGCATGCTGTGAAAGTGGTGAGTAAATGAGACGTTCGCTGATAATTATCGTGGTGGCGTTAGTTTCCCTGGTTGCTGACGTTCGGTTGCAGTCTGCCGAACCGGCACAGCCCAACGTCATCTTGTTTCTCGTCGATGACCTGGGTTGGTCCGACGTGGGATGTTTTGGAAGCTCGTTTTACGAGACTCCGAATATCGACAGACTGGCAGGGCAGGGCGTCCGATTCACCGATGCCTATGCGGCCTGTCACGTCTGCTCGCCAACGCGAGCCAGTATTCTGACGGGGAAGTACCCGGCAACACTCAATCTGACGGATTGGCTGCCCGGCCGTCGAAATTTCCCGTTTCAAAGGTACTTGAACGCGGAGATCAATCAGCATCTTCCCTACAAGGAAACCACGATCGCCGAGGCACTGAAATCACGCGGCTACGCGACGGGGATTTTCGGCAAGTGGCACCTTGGGAAAAAGCCGTCGACACCGCTCAAGCACGGGTTTGATATCCATGTGCCGAATGTCCCCTCCAACTGGCGCACGTTCTATGGGCCGTTTGGGATGAAGAACCTCGCCAGTAAGAAGGGGGATTACCTGACCGACCGGCTTACCGATCAGGCTATTGAATGGATCGGCCAGAAGAAAGACAAGCCGTTCTTTCTCTACATGTCTCATTTCGCTGTACATGATCCGATTCAGGGCCGACAGGACCTGGTGGCTAAGTATTCGAAAAAGCTCGCCAAATCAGGCAAGAAGAATACTCCCGATTTTATCCTGGAGGGCAATCCGGATAGTCCGGACAATCCTTCGCCAGAAGAACTTGCCCGTTTGATCAAGACACCGGAGTTTGCGCAGCACAAGGCGCTTCCCCGAGGCACCATTAAGATCCGGCAGAAACAGGACAATGTCCAATTCGCCGGGATGGTGGAAGGTGTGGACGAGAGCCTGGGCCGAATCGTCAAGAAGGTCAAGGAACTGGGTATTGAAGAGAATACGATTATCATCTTCTTCTCCGATAACGGTGGCATGTCCGCCATGAACGTGGGAAACCCGAAAAGGGTCATCCCCGAGGAGAAGATCGATGCGGCTTACTCGACATCGAACCTGCCGTTAAGGGGGGCCAAGGGATGGCTCTATGAAGGTGGTATCCGGGTGCCGATGATCGTGAAGTGGCCCACCAAGGGACAGACGGGGACCGTCTGTTCGACACCGGTCAGCAGCATCGACTTGTTTCCCACCATCATGGAAATGCTGGGGCTGGGAGACCATGTGGGAGAAGACAAGGAGGGCGTCAGCCTGACATCACTGGTTAAGGGTGACGGTAAGCTGGACCGAGATGCAATTTACTGGCACTTTCCCCACTACAGTAACCATGGGATGCATTCTCCCGGTGGCGCTATTCGTGCCGGTGACTATAAGTTGCTTGAATATTTTGAGAACAACACGGTGCAGCTCTTTAACCTGAAGGAAGATATTGGTGAGCAGCGGGACCTGGCCGCTTCGCAGCCAGCCAAGGCGGCCGAACTGCGTGACATGCTACACGCCTGGCGAGAAAAGGTGGGAGCACGCATGCAGCAGCCCAATCCGGATTACCAGTCGCCTGCCAGGTAGGCGTGGCTAACGTGCTTGTATTGTGCAGAACTAACCGTCAAAATTGGTGGTCAGACAAGTCGTTCCCACCCTTGCCGGAGATCTCGCCATGCACCGCTCCTGGAGCTTCATTTCTCTACTGCTAATCTTTGCCGCCGGCAGTGGCTGGTATCTCTTGCCTGATAGCCGGGCAGCTGAGGATCCCGCCGCCCGCAAGGTCACGAAGGCCGATATGCCGCGGATCCCGCATACGCCGCTGGCAAACGTCATGGATACGTTCCAGCAGGCTCGGGACTTCGACCTTGAACTGGTAGCCGGTGAGCCACTGGTGGGCGATCCGGTCGATGCCTGTTTCGATGAATACGGCCGCATGTACGTCGCGGAAATGCACGGCTACCCGTTTTCCCAGGAACCGACCAGGCTGTACCCATCTGGCGGTGGTAAGCAGGATGCCGGGATCATACGACTGCTCGAAGATACCGATGGGGATGGTCGCATGGACAAGAGTCATGTTTTTGCGGACAAGATCAGTTGGCCAACATCCGTGACGCCCTCAATGGCGGCGTCTTCGTGCTGGCGCCCAGTTACCTCTACTACTTCAAGGATACCGATGGTGATCACAAGGCGGATGTCCGTGAGGTGATCCTGTCTGGTTTCGGGCGTGATAACGTCCAGGCAATTACGAATGGTTTGCGGTGGGGCCTTGATAACCGGATCGTGTTTGCTGCTGGACGTAATCCAAAGAAACTGAAGCACCGGGGCAAACCCCTGTTTGCAGTCAATTCCGCCGACCTGCGTTTTAACCCAAAAACCGAGGAATTCGAACTGGCGACCGGTGGGCTCCAGTACGGACATACCAGTGACGATTGGGGTACGCGGTTTGTTTGCAGTAACAGTAATCACATTCAACAGGTCATTTATCCCCGGCGTTACCTGGGGCGTAACCCCTACTTTGCCGCGCCGGCCCTCATTCGCAGCATTGCCACGGATGGATCGAGTGCACCGGTCTATCGCCTCAGTCCGCCGGAACCGTGGCGCATTATTCGCCAGAAGTGGCGAGCGGAAGCCAAGGGATACAAGCTGGTAATCAATGATGATGGTGCCTGGGAATTCTTGCCGCTGGATCCGTCGAAGAAAAAAGGCGTTGTTCCCACCGAGTATCCCATCGGTTACTTCACGTCAGCCACGGGAATCACGATTTATCGGGGTGATGCCTATCCGGAGGAATTCCGAGGAAATGCCTTCGTGGGAGACTGTGGTGGGAACCTGGTGCATCGCAAGACGGTGAACCGCGACCAGGTCGTTTACAGCTCCGCACGTGCCGATGCAAAGACGGAATTCCTACGTTCACGAGACAACTGGTTTAGGCCGGTTAATTTTGTCAATGCACCTGATGGGGCACTCTATGTGCTCGACATGTACCGGGAAACGGTTGAACACCCCTATTCGATTCCCGCGGAGATTAAAAAATTTCTCTACCTGACCAGTGGCAGCGATCGAGGTCGGATTTATCGACTGGTAAGCCCGGGTATGAAGCGTAAGGTGGTACCCCGGCTGGGCGATCTGAGTTCGGTGGAACTGGTAAGCCACCTCAGTTCTCTAAATGGGTGGAACCGGGACACAGCGCAACGTTTGATTTGGGAGCGACAGGACAAACGCGCTGTTCCGGCGCTGGTTAAGACGCTGACTCACGCGGTGCCGCAGGCCCGACTCCATGCACTCTACGCACTGGCTGGACTGGATTCGCTGAAAGCAAGGCATCTGCAAACGGTTTTGCGTAATGACAAGCATCCTCGAGTACGTGCCCATGCGGTTGGCTTGGCGGAGCGTTTCCTGGATGGCAAGGAGAGCGGCAAGCTGTTAGAGACACTCTTACCACTGGCTGATGATGCCAGTCCGCATGTCCGTTTTCAATTGGCCTTCAGCCTCGGAGAAACCGATGATCCACGTGCTATCCAGGGCCTGGCAAGGTTGGCAAGTAACGGGCAGAACGGAGCTGAAGTACAGACCGCGTTACTTTCTTCCATTGGTGGTACAGCGGATCGCCTGGCAGCCTCATTGCTTGCGGACAAGACGTTCCTGGCCAAGCAACACGCGTCTGCCATGTTGACCCAGGTAATGCTAATTGTCGGGGCCAATCCGAAACCAGCAGTGTCACTGAACGTTCTTGCTACGCTTACCGAAAATGATGTACCGCCGGCCGTTCAGCAGGTTGTCTTGGCTGGCTTGGGTGAGGGATTGCGGAGGCGCGGAGCGTCACTGCAGAAGTTACTTGCAGACAAGGCTACTTCGCCAGACGTACGGTCCCAGGTAGGTGATCTTTTCAACGCGGCCCTGCGATTGGCCAGTAGCCAAAAAAGTACCCTGGCTGAACAAGTCGCTGCGGTGGGAGTGCTGGCCTTTACAGACCTAAAAACGGCAACGGAGAAAATGCCAGGATTTCTGACACCCCAGGTTGCCCAGCCACTTCAACGGGCTGCGGTTGCAGCATTCGTTAGCCAGGATTCCGACCAGGTGGCCGAGACTCTACTGGCCGGCTGGCGAACTTATAGCCCGCAGGTGCGGCGGGACGTGGTCGATGGGTTGGCGAGTAAGCCGGCTCGTATCAGGGTTTTACTGGCCGCTGTGGAAGCAGGTACGGTAAAACGTGGCGATATCGAACGGACGGCGAAGCAGCAGTTGTTGAAACATCCAACGGCCAGCATTCGTAAAAAGGCCATCGAAGTGCTCGGTGGTGACGTCAGTACGAATCGCGCTAAGGTTGTGGCGGATTACCAGGATGTCCTCACGTTGACAGGGGATACGAACCGAGGACTGGCGGTTTTCAAGAAGAAATGCGCGGTCTGTCATCGCGTCGGTGAAGTGGGGCACCAGGTGGCCCCGAACCTGGCTTCGGTTCAGAATAAGTCGGTTGCCGACCTGTTGATCGCCGTCCTGGACCCAAATCGCGAAGCACAGCCGAATTATAATGTCTACACCGTGATCACGTTGCAGGGCCGTGTCCACAACGGGATCATTGCTACGGAAACGGCTAGTAGCCTGACCTTGCGTCGTGCTGAAGCCAAGGAAGACGTTATCCTGCGAAGCAATATTGATGAGTTGCTGTCGACCGGTGTCTCGCTGATGCCGGAGGGTTTGGAGAAAGAATTGTCGAAACGGGACCTGGCAGATGTTCTCAGTTTTATCAAGTCGATTAAGCCTAAATGATTGTACGCGAAAGAAGGGTGTTATGAAAAAGTGGACTCCGCTGCTCGTAGGTGTTTCGGTGGTGCTGTTTGCAGCAGCATCGGGGGAGGCACAGATCTTCCTTGGCCAGGGAAGCATGGTGGGAGAAGTGGACCAGACCAGCGCGATCCTACAGTCGCGACTAACGTCCACGAGCAAACTCGTGGAAGAAGACGTTCCTGGCGCGGCTGGGGTGGCACGTTTCGAGTTGAGCACCAGCAAGGATTTCAAACAGTCGCAGCAGACACCCTGGCTCAAGGCCGAGGCAGACGGTGACTTTATCGTGAAACGGAAGATCTCCGGGCTCAAGGCAGCCACGCGGTACTTCTATCGTGTTGTATATGGCCCCAGCGTGACCGAAGCGCGGCCCGGACCCATTGGTTCTTTTTCCACGTTGCAAAAACCGACAGGGGTGGATGAGGTTAGTTTTGTCGTGGTCACGGGGATGAATTACGTGTCCTTTTATCATGGGAAGCTGGGTGCAGACA
>MPLU02251396.1_pt1 | contig 13362 bp, 10 predicted proteins | sample 1617381 | NCBI WGS metagenome assembly MPLU02 (sample SAMN05944801, study PRJNA350692) | marine metagenome | biome: marine; feature: ODZ; material: water; isolation source: 90 m water sample filtered on 0.2 um supor filter | place: Pacific Ocean | collected 2012-04-08 | depth 90m m
CAAATCGGCCGCGAAACCGCTGCCATCGCCCGCGCGTTTGGCATGCGAGTGATCGCGCACAACCACCGCCCGCCGCGCGAAGTGCCCGACGGCATCGAGATGGTTGGACTTGATGAACTTTTCGCTGGGAGCGACGTGCTAAGTCTGCATTGTCCGCTCACCAACAAAAACCATCACTTGATCAACACCGAGCGCTTGACTCAAATGAAGCCAAGCGCATTGCTCATCAACACCGCTCGCGGGCCGCTCGTCGATACGGTCGCCCTCGCCAAGGCGTTGCACGGCGGTGAGATCGCCGGTGCGGGATTGGACGTGATGGAGACCGAACCGCCGCCCGCCGATCATCCTCTGTATTCTGCGCCGAACTGCCACATCACCCCACACATCGGCTGGGCCACCCAAGCCGCCCGTCGCCGACTGATCGACATCGCGGTTGATAACGTCAAGGCGTTCCTTGACAGCCAGCCTCGTAACGTGGTCAACACCGACAAGTTGGTTTAACCAAGCGGTGCTTCACTGATCCAAAGAAGAGTGCCGGTGGGTGTCCGGTCGTAGAAGGGTAGAAGGTCAACGGCAGCAAGATGGATGCAACCGCATGATGCCGGTTGACCAAGCGTGGATTCGTCCCCAACGCCGTGGATGTACACGTAGCGCGAGTGGGTATCGACGGTGCCACCACGGTTGAAGCCCGACTCGAGGCCGTCGAGCCAGAGGATACGGTGCGCGATCGCGGCGTCCGCGCGCTCGGCAACGGTACCGACGACTTCGCGGCTCTCAAACACCGCGCCGGCGGGCAGGCCGCCTCCGATTTTCTCGGCAACACGATGCAGACCAAGCGGCGTGTTATTTGAATGTTCCTCCTGGCCGATACCGTAGCGCGAGGTGGAAATAACCAATCGCCGTTCCTCGAGGAAATCCCATCCGGTGACCTGCCTGTACTCAGCCATGCGCTGGTCAGCCACGCTGGCGCAAAGCAGCGTCGGCGTTGGTTCGATACCATGCCGCTCGCATGCCTCACGGACTGACTGGAACACGTCGGCACTCACTCGAGTAATTTGAGCAGCACTTTTGATCCTCGACCGCTTTCGTCCGCCGCCACGCGGCGCGCCTCGGGCAGGTCATCGAGCGTGCCCTCGGTAAATCCGGCCTTGGACTGGAACCACTTGAAAGTCTGCGTCGATAGCAAGAACAACCTGGCCAAGCCGTGGTCACGGCCGAGTTTCTCAGCATACTCGACGAGTTTGCGCCCGATACCCTGGTTTTCATGCGCAGCGCTAACGCACACCGAGCCCAATTCGGCGGCGTTGAGCTCGGGAAAAACAGTCAACGAAAAACAGCCGACCGGGTTGCCATCGATCTCGAACAAGTGATACTCGCCGACGCTAGCCTCAAGATCAGTTAGGCTGCGATCCATCAGTTCCGCCGATTCGATGGCATTCTTTGTCAGTGCAAGGATATTGCCAAGGTCGGACTTTTTTGCCGGGCGAATCTGCCGGTATTCGTTGGCATAAACTAGCGTGCCGATGCCGGTATTCGAGAAAACCTCCGCAAGCAGGCCCTCGTGGACGCTTCCGTTGATGAGGTGCACGCGAGAGATGCCGGCATGGCACGCGGTGGCGGAGTTATGCGCCTTGGCCAGTTGCTCGGGCTCGAAGCTGGACGACTGATGCTCGAGAATCTGGTCGAGTTCACCGTTGGGAATCTGCCGGATCACTTCTCCATTGCGGATCAACCCATCGCGAGTGGTGACATAAATCAGCTTGGTCGCGCGCAATCGGACGGCCACCTCACGAGCAAGGTCATCCGAGTTGACACGGTAAGTATTGCCCTCACCGTCAAAGCCAAGCGGCGGGATCACCGGTATACTGCCCTGTGTCAGGAGGCTCTCCAAGTGGCCGAGGTCGATCCGCTCGACCTTGCCGGCAAACTGGTGGTCGATTCCGTCGATGATGCCGCGAGGGTGCGCTGTGAGAGCGTTGGTCGAGACACCGCGCAGTCCGTTGGCAGCGAAGCCCTCGAGAATTTCGTGTGTCAGCCGGTTGGCCGCCGTGAGCGCCAACTCCAGCGTGGAGGCGTCCACCGGCTCGGTGCCGTCGAGGTCGGATGGCTCAATACCACGCTCCAGCGCCATAGACGCAATCTGGCTGGCGGCGCCGTGCACCAATGCCACGCGGATATTCAGCGATCGCAGCACGGCGAAGTCGAGCAGAAGGTTCGAGAAATTCTCGTCGCTGACAATCGCGCCATCGACGCTGACCACAAAAATCCTGTCCCGAAATTTCGGAATATACTGGAGAATTCCCCTAAGATCAGTCGGCTTCATGCTGCTCCTTGCGCGCTTGGCCAAGCAAGCAGCGCCTGCAACAGATAAGAAAAGCGATTTCCCGCCGGTTCAACCTATTTCTGCTCCACCACCAACGCCGCCGTCTCAGCAGGCTTGGACTCTGGCTTAAATGGGAGAATTTTTGAGAAGGCAAGTGTCTGCACCAGTCCCAACAACGAGATCGCCGTTAGTAGCACACTCCACGTTTTGAGAGTCTCCTTCTCCGTAAATCCACTGAGGCGCTGCACCACCCAAAAACCGCTGTCATTCATCCACGACAACGTGATCGAACCGAAACCAATCGCGAGGAAAATGTAAAACGGATGATAGTCCAAATCGCAGCCATCACCGAGAATCGCAGCCATCAAACCGACGCCGGTGATCATCGCCACCGTGGCGGAACCCTGAGCAATCCGAATAATCGCGGTCGCACCCCAAGCGAGTAGGATATAGGAAATACCATAGCTTTGTGCCAAAGCCTCTATGGTTTCGCCAATACCAGCCAGACGAATCATGCCTCCAAATGCACCGCCCGCACCGGTGATCAGGATAATAACACCTGCGGTCTGCAACGGATCTTCAAGCGCCTTAGCCAATGTGCTCATCAGCTCACCCTCCAACGGTCGGCTCTCGCAAATTATCCGCGCGGCGAGGGTGTAGATCGCCAGCAGCGCAGCAAGCAGCATCGCGATATTCGGCGAGCCAAAAAACTCGAGATACCGAAACCAAGCCCCGCGTGTCCTACTGATCAATAACGTCCCGGCAGCAGCGTTTGTTCCTGATGGTACGCTGAAGGTGAATGTATTGTTACCTGTTCTGGTGATTGTAAAGTCAGCATTGTAGTTTCCTGCATTACCACCTGTTGCACCGCTTATGTTGAGTTCGTCCCCGGTCTTGAAAGGATGTGGATTGGTAGTCGTAGCTATAGCTGTACCACTTGACTCTGTGATCGAGGTAACTGGAACAGTCGTAGCAAGTAGATTTAAAATCGAGACGAGCGAGATCAATACGACCGGCAGTGCGATCGGCAAAGCCGACAGGAACAGGTTAGGGAGCTCGGAATCTTTTTTATCCACAATCGTCCGAAGCTCGCTCGTCGATGCTCCAGCCGCCTCACGCATTGGAATGTTGAACTTGGTGTCGAACCGCTTAGCCAAAAACAGCACGAGCCATGCTGGTAACAGGCTCGAAGCCAAGCCGGCCATCATCGCAATACCCAAATCCAGCTGGAGACCTTCAGCTATCATCAACGGCCCCGGCGTCGGCGGTACCATTGAGTGCGTGATCGCACCCGCACCCGCCATCGCTATCACGTAAAGAGTGTAGCTCTTTCCCGTACGCAAACTGAGCGCCCGCGCCAGCGGGATTAGCAGGAAAAAAACAGTATCGAAAAAAACAGGAATCGACAGTAGAAACCCGCTCATCAACAGCACCAAACCGGCCCGTTTCTCGCCGAAGATGCCGAGTAGCCAGCGCACCACACGATCCGCTGAACCGCTGCCGAGCATGCACGTGCCAATGATCGCCGCCAGCGCCACGACAAACCCGATTCCCGCAGCCGTGTTGCCAAAGCCAAGCAGCGACCAGTTCACCGCCAGCAGCATGTCATTGGCGGTATCAGACGGCGTATCGTTCAGAGCCACGCGGCTCTTGAACAGGCCGACATTCTCCGTGGTCATCCCAGGCAATTCCCCAGTGAGCAAACCAGTCAGCACCGCAGCGAAGATCAATGCCAGAAACGGATGCAACTTCAGCTTGATGATCGTAAGAACAATGAAGCCGACACTGATCGCTAGGATGCCCAGCGGCCAGTACGAGATGGGGTCAACGGCTTGAGCCAGGAATGAGTGGGTCATGATTTTCCAAGGTAGGTTGCTCGGGTGCCGGTAGTCCCTCAAAAAAACACCCTCCGGTCAAGCCCCCACCCTGTTGGCGAAACAGCGACTATTCCCTGCTCCAATCAGGTGTACCAAACCAGTCGTGCATCTCCTTGGTGAACGGGGCGACGACTTCCCTGAGTTCGGGAATGTGGCCACGGTCCTGAGTGGAGATCATCCAGGTGTCCAGCGCGGCTCGCAGGCGCTTGAAGGCGGCCAGGTGGGCGGGATTTTGGGAGGAGGCCAAATTGCGGATTTCGTGCGGATCGGCCTGTGTATCGTAAAGCATCTCGCGCGGGAACGGTTCCATTAGGTCAGCAGCAGGACCGGTGAGTTTGCCTTGCGCATGCAGGCGGCGCATTAGCGGCTTGACCAGAAAACATTTCTCCTTGTAACGATTGAGCGTTGGGAAGCCGGCGCCGGGTGTATAGTTACGGATGTAGTGAAAGCGCTCATCGTGAACGGAGCGCAAGCGCACCTCCGTCTCATCAATACGATCGCGCGCGGCAAAGGCGTAGGTGCGCGCCGGCCCGGCGTTGGCCCCAAGGAACACGCGACTCTGCATGCCGAACGGCTTGGGGATGCCAGCCATCCAGAGCGTGGTGGCGGAGAGATCCAGTAGACTAAGCACCTGTTCATCCACGCGATCGGCGCTGACCTGACTTGGCCCGGTGATGTTCTTGGGCCAGCGAATAATCATCGGCACGTGCAGACCGCTATCCCAGCACCAGTGGATGCCACGGGCATCAAGCCGGCCGTTATCGGCAAAGAAAATGACAATCGTGTTTTCACTAAGGCCGTCCTTCTTCAACTGCTCCAGAATCCAGCCAATGCGGACGTCGGTGCCGGTGACGGAGTTGAGGTAGCGTGCCCATTCCTCGCGGGTGATTTTGTGGTCAGGATAATACGGCGGCGGCGTGACGTTCTCCGGCGTGGCCACCTTGGGATGCCATTCCTCGCCGACCCATTTGACCCGAGGCTTCTCAGCGGATTTGCGGTCGTAAATATCGTACTCGGCCTCAGGCATGTTGATCTGTGCGAAGAACGGTTGTTTCTTTTTCAGGTCGGCCCAGTCGCTGCCCGCGTACACGGGGCCTTCCTGGGCAAAATTCAAATCCAGTTTGCCCGTGCCAACCTCGCGCTCACCGATGTGAGTAATGTTGGCGGTATGATAGCCGGCGTCCCGAAGCAAATGCGTGATGGGCCGCACGCCGGCTGGCAGCCGAAATCCATCCGAACGATGGCTGCGCATATGATGCATGTCGGTGGTGGTGGCATACCATCCAGTCATCAACGCCGACCGACTCGGCGCACACACCGGCGAGGTGGAATACACGCGTGTGTACCGCGTGCCCTCCGTAGCCAAGCCATCGAGGTTCGGCGTGCGAACGTTCTTCTGTCCGTAGCAGCCGAGGTCGAGGGAGAAATTCTCGCCGACGATCCAGAGGATGTTTGGCTTCTTGGCGGCATCGACTTGGTTAAGGGCGACCAAGCAAAGCAAAGGGAAGCCAACCAAACGAAATGATTTTGTTAAGTTGTCAGATTGGTGAATCTTTGGAACGGGCTTCATTGCATCTGCCATTCATACTCTAACAGAAATCGTCACAACAATGAAACCCAAACCCCATTGGCCCAGTTGACTGCTTGGCCTTGGATCAAGAGTGGCGTAAGTTCAGCGCATGCCTTCCTGCAACTTCAGTTTCCTTTGTCTGCTGCTTGGCTTAGGGACCGTTATTACTCAGGCATTTGCCCAAAAGGCGAATTCACAGGATACTCTTCAAGTATTGGAGGGGGATCAGCGGCAGTTGCTCTGGAACCATCTCGCCTATCAGTGCGATCTGTTGGATCAGAAACGAGCCGAGCGCCTGTCCAAGTCACTCAAGTCGCCGGCCGCGCTGGAGCAGCACTTAGCCAAGTTGCGAGATGATTACCGCAAGATTTTGGGATCCTTCCCCGAGAAATCGCGACTGAACGCCAAGGTCACTGGCAAACTGGACGGTGGTAGTTATCGCGTGGAGAAAGTGTTGTTCGAGAGTCTGCCGAATCATCACGTCACCGCCCTGCTCTATCTGCCGGTAAAAGGCGATGGACCTTGGCCGGGGGTGTTGTTCGCCTGCGGTCATTCGGCCAACGGCAAAGCCTACCCATCCTATCAAATCGCCTGTGCGTTGCTGGCACAAAACGGGTTTGTGGTACTAAGCTACGACCCGATCTCACAGGGCGAACGGACGCAACTGCCCAAAGCGGCGCGCTACGGCACCACCACCCACACGCTGCTCAACCACGGAGCACGGCTCACCGGACGCAGCGTGGTTTGGTACTCGGCATGGGACGGCGTGAGGTCGATCGACTACCTGCTTTCACGGCCGGAGGTGGATCGCTCCAAGCCGATCGGCATGACCGGTACCAGCGGTGGCGGCACCCAGACAACCTTCCTGATGGCCATCGACGACCGGATCGGACCTGCTGCGCCTTCCTGCTACACCATGCAGCGCACCGACAAGTTCCACGGCAAAAGCGGCCCGGCAGATGGTTGCCAGCACCTGGCCGGCGAGGGACTTCATAGCATCGACCACATCGATTACTCGTTGATGCGGTTCCCTCGACCCACGGCCATCCTCGCAGCAACCCAGGATTTTTTTGAAATCAATTCCACCCGCGAGACGGTGCGTGACGCGAAGGCGGTCTTTGGCGCGCTTGGCCAAGCGGACAGGTTCGCGTTCTTCGAGGCCGACGCGATGCATGGCATGCATGTCGGGCACCGGCAGGAAGCCACTCGCTGGATGCGCCAATGGCTGTACAACGATCCGAGCCCAGTCACCGAGCCGAAGGATATCCGACTGTTCACCGACGCCGAACTTCAGGTAACCCGAACGGGGCAGGTACACAACGATTTCGCCAACGAAACCAATGTCGCCGATATCAGCCTGCACCTGGCCAGGCGGTTGGAAACCAAGCGGCAACGTTTCTGGGCTGGCAACCCTGCCAAAGCTCTGGCCAAGGTGCGTCAATTAATCGGCCTGCCCAAGAACCTCCCACAGCCCGCGGTGGAGCGTGGTAGCCAAATCCAAACCGACTGGGCGCGTATCGACAAATTCATGCTTCAGTGTCCCGGCGACATGCCGGTGCCCGCCCTGCTCTTTCGGTCGCCGGATAACACGAGCCAAGCGCTTGATGTGGTCGTTTATGCCGACGGCCGAGGTATGCGAAGCGCCGCCCACGTCAACGGACCGATCCGGAAATTGGTGAACGAGTCGACAGCGGTGTTTGCCGTAGATCTGCGCGGTCTCGGCGAAACGCGTGACCAGGGTAGCATCGCCAAATACCACAGCCACTCACACCGGGTGGGTAACATAGCCACTCACATTGGGCAACCGCTGCTTGGTCAACGCGTCCGCGATTTGTTGGCGATCGTTGATTACCTCAATAAAGTCGGTAGCGAACGAGTTCGCAGTATTCGCGTGATCGGTATCGGTGCCGCCGGGCCGGTAGCACTGCACGCCGCGGTGTTGGATGAGCGGATCAGCCAGGTCGAGCTACGCGACTCGGTAGTTAAAAACTGGGTGGACGACGTTGTGGCCCAGCCGCTCCGCCGCGAGATGGTCGACCACGTGGTGCCCGGTGCCCTCGCCTGGTATGACCTCCCGGACCTCGCCCGCCAACTCGACGCCCGACTTAGAACTCGATGAATTTTGCGGTGATTGTACCGTCGTCGATGGTTAATCGAACCATACTTGGTCGATAATCCCCGCGCGGTTGCGTCACCGATCCAGGGTTAAGGAACAGGACACCACCGAGGGTCTCGCAGAACGGCATGTGCGTGTGGCCAAAAACAACGACGTCCGGATCGACACAATTGAGCCGCTCGCGCAGCGGCGCCTGGAGTTGGTGCGGATCGACGATGTGCTGCACGAGAAACTTTTTGCCACCAAGCGTTGTCACCGCCGTCTCGTTGATCGGCATGTCGCCGTCGGTGTTGCCCAGGACGGCGGTTGTGGGCGCGATGGCTTCCATGTCGAGCACGAGGTTGTAAGGGCCGATGTCGCCGGCGTGGATGATGGCATCAACACCGAAGAGCGACTCAGTGATGTGCGGCGGCCAATCGCCATGATTGTCCGAGAGGATGCCGATGGTCGTCATGCAGCCTCGGGACTGGGTTCGGGCGGGGCTTCGGTCTCCTTGTCGTCTTCGATTTCCGGCTCTGGCTCTGTGTCAAGCGACTCACTCCATTTCATTGCCCCAGCGAACAGGCCGGTGAACAGCCCGGTACCAAGTAGCGACTTGAGGCCAAACCACCACGTCGGAGGAAAGCCAGGCAGGCCGACAGTTAGCGCCTGCACCCACCCAACGATGGTCTTGGAGTAGCTCGGATCAGTCATCCACGAGATAGTGTTGCTGACAAGGTAAAACAACAGGGCACCAACCAGCGTGCCGAGAAAGACCCGGCCATAACTCCGACGCCTGGCCAGCCACTTGGCGAGGATGACGAACAGTCCGAGAATCGTCCAGTTTGAGATCAACTCCGGAACCATCACCGATTCGACGTAGTAGAACAGGTTGAGCAAAATGTCGGTGATGATAATGGTGGCCATCGGCAACACCCAGCCCATCCAACCCGGCAACCAAAACGCCGCACAAAAAAGAAGCGCATGCGCAGCACTGAAGTTTTGCGGCATCAAGCCTGGCCAACGGCTCGCCGCAAAGACGAGCATCAACACCAGAGGCAGGCATGTTTTGCGCTCCACGACCCGATGCTACCCAAGTGCTTGGCCAAGCGCAAACCGCCCGCTTGCCCGCGCATTCGGCTGACGTTAGGTTGCCCCGCGATATGACAGATAACACGCCACCCGTGATCCCTTCCGCCCCAAGGCCGGTACAAGCCAAAAAAAGCCGTGGCTGGATGTGGTTATCCCTGTGCCTGATGAGCTGTCTGCTGTTGGGCGGTTTCCTGATCGCCTCAGTAGCCATCGGCTCCGCTGGCATGTCGATGTCGACCAACGACGGCTCCAGCTACGATGAAGTCATCCTCCGGAACAACCACAGCGATAACAAGATCGCAGTGATCGACCTCTCCGGATTAATATCCAGTTTCAGCGTTGATGCCAGCGGACATAACATGATCGAGTCTCTCCGCCGCCAATTTGAATGGGCGAACAATGATGACGACGTGAAGGCGATTCTGTTTCGCATCAACTCGCCTGGTGGCGAGGTATTGGCATCGGATAAGATCGCGGACATCGTTCGCGAGAGCAAAAAACCGGTGATCTCCGTGATGGGTGCGCTTGCGGCAAGCGGCGGATATTACGTGGCCGCGCCTAGCGATTGGATCGTCGCCCACGAACTCACTATCACCGGTAGCATCGGCGTGATCATGTCCGGTTACAGCATACGCAACCTGATGGACAAAGTCGGCGTGCAGCCGATCGTGTTCAAAAGCGGCAAACACAAGGATATGCTCAGTTTGGGCAAACGCGAAGAGGACATCACGCCGGAGGAACGAAAGATCGTGCAGGGCATGATCGACGAAACGTTTGAGCGTTTTAAGAGAATCGTCCGCGAAGGGCGTGACATGGACAACCGAGACACAGAGGACGGCGAGTCACTTGAGGAGAATTGGGAATCGTTCGCCGATGGCAGAATCCTCTCCGGCAACATGGCACTCGCTCAGGGTTTCGTTGATGAACTCGGCGATCTCGACACTGGTTATGAGCGTGTGCTCAGCTTGGAGGGTATTCCAGACGCGAACCTGACTCAATATCGTCAACCGATGAACCTGGCCAATCTTTTTAGCCTGTTCGGCAAGAGCGAGACCAAGTCGATCAAGATCGACCTTGGCGTGGATCTCCCCAAGCTCAAGGCCGGCCGGCTCTACTTTCTCTCACCGAGCCTGCTGTATTGAACGGCGCAGCGCTTGGCCAAAAGCAGGTCCAAAAGAAACAAAAACCGGCCAAGCGGCCGGCTTCTGTTGTTCGAGTCAACAGGTTGCTGCGAAATCTACTTCTTCCGTCTTGACCGAGGTCGCGTTGAAGGCGGATCCTCGGCAGGTAACCTGTAACGGTTTCGGAGCTGCTGCAACTCTTTTTCGAGCCGTGCCTGTGTCCCTGCGTATTCCGTTCGACCGTGGAGGCTTTTCAACTCGTTCGGGTCAGCAGTGAGGTCGAACAGCTCCCACTCCTGGTTTTCGTAAAAGTTGATGAGCTTGTAGTTACCATCAGTCACACCGTAGTGGCGGGCCACGCTGTGGGCGCCGGGGAACTCGTAGTAGTGGTAGTAAAACGCCTTTCGCCAGTCAGCCGGCGTCTCGCCCTTCATCAGCGGCACAAGGCTGCGACCCTGCATATCTCCTGGGATCTTCGCCCCGGCGATCTCGAGAAATGTCTCAGCGAAATCCAGGTTCGACACGATGTCGTTGTTGATGCTGCCAGCCTCAACCACGCCGGGCCAACGCACGATGAACGGCATCACCAGCGACTCCTCGTACATCCAACGCTTGTCGTACCAACCGTGCTCGCCGAGGTACCAACCCTGATCGGACGAGTAAATCACGACCGTATTGTCGGCCAGGCCGGAGTCGTCGAGGTACTTGAGCACACGCCCAATATTGTCGTCCACCGACTGCACGCAACGCAGATAATCCTTGATGTAACGCTGGTACATCCATTTGACCCTAGCCTCGCCCTGCAGGTTGGCCTTGCGGAATGCCTCGTTCTTCGGACCGTAAGCAGTGTCCCAGGTTTTTTTCTGCTCCAGCGTCAGGTTGTTCGGGCCTTTGTTGAGCTTGAGATCATTCTCAGAAAGATGCCGTGCAACCGTCATCGCCTGGTTTGCTGCGGCGGAGGTTCGGCCGGAATAGTCGTCCCACAGCGTCTCCGGCTCGGGAATTTCCACGTCATCGAACGTGTTAAGGTGAGCCGGACCTGGCTGCCAGTTTCGGTGTGGCGCCTTGTGCTGGAGCATCAACATGAACGGCTTGTCGGCGTCGCGATCGCTCTTTAGCCACGAAAGCGCCTTGTCTGTGACGATGTCCGTCGTATAGCCGGTGTTTTTCTCGACGACAACTTCACCGGCGTCGTTGGTTGTGCGCATTGGCGGATTGTAATACGGGCCCTGCCCGATCAGGACATCGAAGTAATCAAAGCCGGTTGGCACACTCTTGAGGTGCCACTTGCCGATCATTGCCGTCTCGTAGCCGGTTTTACGCAACAGCTTCGGAAACGTCTGCTGCGAACCGTCGAACGGCGTGCGGCCGTTCAGAAAAAAACCGTTCAAGTGACTGTATTTGCCGGTGAGGATCACCGCGCGGCTTGGACCGCAGATCGAGTTGGTAACGTAACACTTGCGGAACCGCATACCCTCCTGCGCAAGGCGGTCCATGTGAGGCGTCTGGTTGATGCGCGAGCCGTATGCGCTGATCGCCCGCGCCGAGTGGTCGTCGGTAAAAATGAAGAGGACATTCGGTCGCTTGGCCGCCTCAGTCTCCGGCCCGGCCACCAGGCCACAAACCAAGCCAAACGCCATCAGCGCCACGGTTTTTTTGATCATGTGTTTCATAGAAAATAAATCTCCCGGCCAAGCCATCAAACTTAACGCCGGTGAGGACCGCACTCTAGCCAAGCTGCACCCGCTTGGCCAAGCGCAAATGCTACTCGACAAACTCTAATTCCGGCATCACGGACACGACACCCATCTCGTAGCCGCGACGCAGAAAACGGCGGATCGACTCGCGGCCGGCTTCGCCGTAGTCGAGCGTCCAGTCGTTGACGTACATGCCAACGAACTTGTCGGCCAAGTCGATACCCATGTCGCGGGCGTACTGCAGCGAGTGTTCCACCGCCTCAGCCCGGTGTTCGAGGCTGTATCGAATACTGCGCTCGAGTACGGCGGAGATCACCGTGCGCTCCTTCGGCTGGATCCGCTTGTGGATGACATTGCCGCCCAGCGGCAGCGGCAGACCGTCGTTCTCGCGACCCCACCAGACACCGAGATCCTCGCAGCAAACGAGCCCTTCGTTCTCAAATGTCAACTGACCCTCGTGGATGATCAGCCCCACATCGGCCTCGCCCCGGTTCACCGTCGCAAATATCTCATCGAACGGCACGACCGTGTAGTCGATCCGCTCGCCCGGCCTATCAAGCCAAAGTTGCAGCCCGAGAAACGCACTCGTCATCGTGCCCGGCACAGCAATGCGGCGGGAGGCAATTTCCTCTTTGGAGAAATTTTCACGCGCCACCAGCATCGGCCCGTAGCCATCGCCCATGCTCGCGCCGCTAGGCAGCAGTGCGTACTCGCCGCACACGTTCGCATAGGCGTGGATGCTGATCGCGGTGATGTCGAGTTCGCCGCGGCTCGCCCGCTCGTTCAGCGTCTGGATGTCCTGAAGTATATGCTCGAAATCGTAGCCGCCGTCATCGACCAAGCCCTTGGCTAAGCCGTAAAACATGAATGCATCGTCCGGATCAGGGGAATGCCCCAGCATGAGTTTTCGTTTCTCCACGGCGCGGACGGTATGTGTGAAACCCCGATTTGTCACGCCACTGCTAAGCGGGTGCGCCCTTAATCAATTCTTCCCTGTTAGAAAAAAATCGAGTAATAGTCGCGCCGCGAACAACACATCTGATGCCCCCCGAAGTCTTCATCAGCTATGCTGCCAAGGATCGCCTGCGCGTCCTCGACCTCGTCGAGCGCCTGCGCACCGCCGGGGTGTCGGTCTGGATTGACCAGATGGGCATCGAGGGCGCCACGATGTGGAGTCAGGAAATCGTCTCTGCCATCCGCGGCTGCAAGGTGCTCATCCTTGCCATATCCAAAAACTCCGCAGGCTCCGAGAATGTGGTCAAAGAAGTCGCTCTGGCCTCGGAGGGCCGCAAACGCATCTTGCCAGTATACATCGAGCAGGCTGAGGTTCCGGAATCGATGGCCTACCAGCTCGCCGGCATCCAGCGCGTCGAGTTTTACGAGGGCGATGAGGAATTGGCCCTCAAGGCGGTCATTCGTGCCCTGAACAAGCTGGGCGTCACCGTGCATGACGATGCCAGCGCCGATGCCGCAAATACAGCGGGCTCTGCCTCACACAGACCAAGCCACCCCAACGACAAAACCGAAGCGAAGGGTGAAGCCGCCGTTTGGCTGAAAGTGGCCGCTGCGGTTGTTGGCCTCGCAGCG
>MPLU02142325.1_pt1 | contig 13310 bp, 8 predicted proteins | sample 1617381 | NCBI WGS metagenome assembly MPLU02 (sample SAMN05944801, study PRJNA350692) | marine metagenome | biome: marine; feature: ODZ; material: water; isolation source: 90 m water sample filtered on 0.2 um supor filter | place: Pacific Ocean | collected 2012-04-08 | depth 90m m
CATCTTTGACACGCTTAAAGCTCTGCGTATTGATGAGGACACGATCGTCATCTACGCCTCGGACAACGGGCGTGGGCCGGGGCGCACCCCGCAACAGAAGATTCGCGGGCGCAAGCTTTCAACCTATGAAGGCGGCATTCGCGTGCCGGCAATCGCGTGGGGGCCGGGACTGGGATTGCAGGCAGGCAAGGAATCGGGGGCTGTCGTGCGCGCGATGGACTGGTATCCCACTCTGGCCACCTTCGCAGGCATCAAGGTTCCCGAGGGTCGAGTGATTGACGGGCGCGACATCAGCCCGCTGCTAAAAGGCGAGAGCAAGGTCGTGCCGCATCCGGCAGTGGGGAATTCACTCAACGCATCGGTTCCACTTCGGCGTCGATGGGATCCACCCGGTGAGTGGAAGCCCTTGATTCATCGTAATGAATATAATGAAGCGTTTTTCTATCACGGCAGCCAGGGCGCACTGGCCGCGGTACGTTGGCGCAATTGGAAACTTTATTTGAACCCGAGCCTTCAGCTCTATGACCTGGGCAAAGACACGGGAGAATCGAAGCTTGTTCGCAATCGGGACATCGCCCGCAAGCTGCGTGGTATGGCGATCCTGTTTCAGGAGGAAATGCGGCTCGACGCTCGTCCGGCGGGAGAAGCTCCAGCAATTCCAAGAAGTAAAAAACTATGAATCGACGCGAATTTTTATATGGAATCAATGGCGGGCTGGGGGCCTTGGCTTTTCATTCCATGCTGCAGGCTGAGCAGGCCAAGGGGCCTTTGGCGCCCAAGGTGGCGCATTTTCCAAAGGCCAAGGCCAAGCATTGCATCTTCCTTTACATGGAAGGCGGGCCTTCCCATATCGATACCTTTGATCCCAAGCCGATGCTGGACAAGCTGCACCTGAAGGAGTTCCAGCGTTCGGGCAAGGAACAGAGCGCCATGAGCTCGGGCAAACGGTATTACGTGAAGAGCCCGTTTAAATTCCGCAAGGCCGGCAAGTCGGGCGCGGACATGAACACGCTCTGGGAAAATCTCGCGGGCGTGGCTGATGATCTTTGTTTTTATCGCGGATGCCAGGTCGAGTCGGTGAACCATCCCACCGCCAATTATCACGTCAATACCGGCAGCCGCTTCGGTGGCGACCCGGCAATGGGTTCCTGGGTGACCCATGGTCTTGGCACCGAGAATGATGATCTGCCCGGTTTCATCGTGTTGCCCGAACTTTCCTTTCCGCAGGGTGGTCCGGCCAACTGGTCCAACGGTTTCCTGCCCACCCGCCTGCAGGGCACCGCGCTGCGGCCCAAAGGCTCGCCGCTGTTGGACATCCATCCGCCGGCCGGTGTCACCCGCGCCCAGCAACGCCGCAATCTCGACCTGTTGACCCAGCTCAATGAGCGTCATGCCGAGCGCCATCCGCAGCATGAGGGGCTCGCCGCACGCATGCGCAACTACGAGCTCGCTTTTCGCATGCAAATGCAGGTGCCTGATATCATCAATCTCGACAAGGAAACCGAGAAGACCCGGGAGATGTATGGGATTGGAAAGGAACCCACGGATAATCTCGGTCGTCGTTGTCTGCTCGCCCGCAAGCTGGTGGAGAAGGGGGTGCGGTTTGTGCAGCTCTATGCCAGTACCTGGGATAGCCACGATTACATCTCCAAGGCCCACGGTTCACTGATTCGCACGGTGGACCGCCCGATCGCGGCGCTCATCAGGGACCTGAAGGAACGCGGCCTACTTGAGGAGACGCTTGTCGTATGGATGGGGGAATTTGGCCGAACACCCGATAACGGCATCCGCGGCGGCATCAAGTATGGCCGGGATCACAACCCCGATGCCATGACCGTTTGGCTTGCCGGCGGCGGGGTGAATGCCGGCCATACCATTGGCGCCACCGACGAGATCGGGGCCAAGGCGGCGGACAAGATGCACCATGTTCGCAACCTGCACGTCACCCTGTTGCGCCTGCTGGGTCTTGACGACAACAAGCTCACCTACTTCCATGGCGGCCGATTCAAGCAGCTCAGCCAGATAGGCGGCGAGGTGATCAAGGAATTGTTTGCCTAAAACGCCGCGCGCGCGTTGAATTGGTCCAAGCCGATTTTATTATGAAAACATTTTCTACTAGTTTGTTTCTTTTATTGGGTTTTTGCGTCGTGCATGGGGAGGGTAAAGACGGATTTATTTCCATTTTCGATGGTAAAACCCTCAAGAGTTGGGAGGCGATGCCTGCCAAGACCGCGTCGGCTTGGACGGTTCAGGATGGCATGATTGTGGGTAATGGCGACAAAGGCCGCGGTTATCTTACCTACAGCCCGAACAAGAACGTTGCCAATCTGGAATTGAAGTTCAGCTACCGTTTTCCTGGCAAGGGCAATAGCGGGGTAAGTATTCGCGCTATTGTCGACAAGACCGGTAAACGCGATTTCCAGAGCTACCATGCGGACTTGGGTCACCTCGGTATTGGTAAGAACGTGATGGGGGCTTGGGATTTCCATACCCCGGGCCGCAAGGAGCATCGCTGCTTTCGTGGTGACCAATTGGTGATTGGTGAGGATGACAAGCCGACCATTACTGCAATCAAGGACGCTCTGACTGCGGCCGACATCAGGAAGGGCGACTGGAACTCCGTGCACATCATTGCCAAGGGGAACAACTTCAAGCTCTACATTAATAGTAAACTTTCCAGTGAATTCACTGAGCACCTTCCACAGGCTAAACGTCTTAAGAATGGCATGATTCAGCTTCAACTTCATGACCCGGGCATGATCGTCCATTTCAAGGATTTGTCCTTGAAGATCTTGAAATAAATTGGACAAGAAAAGAACGGCTGATTTGTCACTTTCCGGGTCTGATATGACATAGACTTTTAACTGTTTTTTTTGGTAGGATGTTTCTAGTCGGCCTGATGATTGTGCCCTTGAAAATTTTTACGCTGCTTATTCCCGGAATTCTTGCCGCTACCCAGCTAACGGCCTTTGCAAAGGAGAGGCCGGATTTAAGGCAGGAGGGTGAGCGGCTGTTCTCGCTCAAGGTGAAGCAGATTATTAGCAGTAAATGTTTTTCCTGCCACGGTGAAAACCCCAAGAAGATAAAGGGCCAGTTTGATTTAACGACCCTCGAAGGCCTGCTCAAGGGCGGGGAAAGTGAGGAACCGGGAGTGGTGCCGGGTAAGCCTCAAGTCAGTCCGATTGTGCTTTCCATTGAAAGGAAGGATGAGGATTTCCTCATGCCGCCCAAGGAGAATGACAAGCTGGCTCCCTCACAGGTTGATGTAATTAAACGCTGGGTTGCGCTGGGGGCACCCTGGCCGGACGCAAAAACACAGGCCAGGTACATCAATGAGGATCGCAGCAGGGAACGCACCGAGGAAGGCATCCTGATCAAGACCGCCGGGGGACTCTCCGGCGAATGGATTCACCGTCGCTACAAGGACGAGGATGTATGGGCGTTTCGCCCGTTACAGAAAATTGATGCGCCATCTGGCAAGGGGAACCCGATTGATCGTTTCATTGAAGGCAAGCTCAAGGTCGTCGGGTTGAAGCCGGCTCCATGGGCTTCCGCGCTTACGTTGATTCGTCGTGCGACCTTTGACCTGACCGGTCTGCCCCCGACACCCGAAGAGATCGATACTTTCCTAGGCGCATGGAAGAAGAATCCGCATCAGTCTTATGTGAATCTGGTTGATCGTTTGCTGGAAAGCCCGCATTATGGAGAGCGTTGGGGCCAGCACTGGCTGGACGTCGCCCGTTACGCTGACACCAGCGGTTTCTCGAACGACTTCGAGCGATCCAACGCCTGGCGTTATCGTGACTACGTTATCCGTTCCTTCAATGAGGACAAACCCTATGCCCGGTTTGTTCTTGAACAGGTGGCAGGGGAAGACCTGAATGCCAACGATCCGGAGATGATCGTGGCCCAAGGATTCCTTCGCATGGGACCATGGGAGCACACTTCCATGTCGCCGCCAGTCATCAGTCGACAGAACTATCTTGATGACGTGGTAAATAACGTTGGGCAGGCCTTTCTCGGGACGCCATTGCGATGCGCCAAGTGCCACGACCACAAATTCGATCCCATCCCGACCCGCGACTACTATCGGTTTTATGCGGCGTTTGCCACCACTCAACCGGCCGAGCTCCACGCCGGTTTTCTTGAAGTCGAGCATCGTGATGGGTTCGGGATCAGCCGCAAGCGTGTGGAGGAATTGCTCGCGATCGCGCAAACGAAAGTTGACGTCCTTTATCTCAAACGCGAGGAAGCCGCAAAAAAATGGTATGCCGATCGAGACCGTTCTGATGAGTACAAACCGTTCAACGTGCGCCGCGGAATGAAGAACGATGACAAGCCACCCCGCTTTGTTGGCCTGAGCACCGAGGAGGAGGGTCGGGTTAAGGTTCGCGAGCAGGATGTTCGTATCTGGACACGGCGACTGGAAAGGTATGAACCCCTTGCCCAGGGCGTCTACTACGGCGGCGATCTTCACAAGAACTCCAAGCAATTACGGATTCCGAACTCGCAAAAGAAATCCGAAATGAACAAATCTAGGATCGCTCCGGTCAATCACATCTATACAGGCGGATCGGTATTCAGTCGTGGTGAACCCGTCTCACCTGGCGTTCTGAGTGCTCTGGCAATCCAGACCCTTTCGGGGGAAGCAAATGATCCATTCAAGCTTCCCAAATCCATCAAGGGCCGCCGCCTGCCGCTGGCCCGGTGGATCGTCCATCCTGACAACGGATTAGCCTGGCGCACGATTGTGAATCGCATATGGCATTATCACTTTGGCCGTGGTCTTGCCGGCAATCCGAACAATCTCGGCGCCACCGGCAAGAAGCCGACATATCCCGAACTGATCGATTGGCTGTCCCGGCGCTTCCAGGAAAACGGGGGGTCGTTCAAGAAGATGCACAGGCTTATCATGATGTCTCGTGCCTACCGTCAGATGAGCCAGCATCCCGATATCGACAAATTGCGGGAGAAGGATCCCAACAATGATTTGCTGGCTGTTTTCGAGCCGCGTCGGCTTTCCGCTGAGGAACTGCGCGACTCCATGCTGGTTGTCACCGGCGAGCTTAATCGGACCATGGGAGGGCTACCCGTTCATCCGGAGATCAATATGGAGGTGGCCCTGTCTCCCCGCATGATCCAGTTTTCGCTGGCTCCGGCCTACCAGGCATCCCCCACGCCTAAGGAACGCAACCGCCGCTCGATCTACGCCTACCGCACCCGCGGCTTGCGCGATCCGCTGATGGAGGTGTTCAACAAGCCCGGTTCGGCTGATTCCTGCGAAGCACGCGACTCGGCAGCGGTCACTCCTCAAGTGTTCACCTTGATGAACGGTGATGCAGCCACAAAGCGTTCCATCGCCATGGCCATCCGCCTTCAGGAGGAGAAGCTGTTGCACAAGCAGGTCACCAAGGCTTTCAGGCTCGCCTTCGGTCGTCATCCGAAAAAGGAGGAAACAGAGGCAATGCGACAGCACTACCACGAGATGGTTAAATACCATCGCGGTGTAAAACCTGAGCGGGTGACTTATCCGACCGAGATCCGTCGTTCACTGGTCGAGGAATTTTCCGGTGATCCGTTCGATTATCAGGAAAGCCTGAATAACTATAAGGACTACGTCCACGACAAGACTGCTGCCGATGTCAGCCCCGAGACGCGGGCTCTTGCCGATATCTGCCTGAACCTGCTCAACACCAATGAATTTATCTACGTCTACTGATATGAAGGCCCCCTTTTCATCAGAAACCGCTACTTTACGACGTCGTGACTTCCTTTACGGCTTGGGTGCCTCACTCGGCTCGCTGGCTTTTTCTGATCTTATTGCCAGTGAAACCAAGAAGCCCGGTCCATTGGCTCTCAAAAAACCTCACCATACTCCGAAGGCCAAGGCGGTGATCATGCTTTTTATGGAAGGGGGGCCCAGTCACATCGATACATTCGACCCGAAGCCTTGGCTGCAGGACCTGCACATGAAGAGCTTCGTGAACGACGATGAGAAGGTTGCGGGCAGTGGCCTGAGCGGTGATCGTTTTTACGTAAAAAGCCCATACAAGTTTCGCAAGACCGGTCAGGCCGGCATCGATATGTGCGAGCACTTCATTCACATGGCCAAATCTGAGGTGGCGGACGAACTGTGTGTTTACAAGGGCTGCCAGGCCTTTTCCGTGAATCATCCCTTCGCGCTTTACCACATGAACACCGGCAATCTTTTCGGGGGTGACCCTGCCATAGGGGCCTGGATGAATTATGGGCTCGGTTCGGTGAACCAGAATCTGCCAGGCTATGTGGTGATGACCGAACTTGCAGCGCCTCAGGGAGGAAGCGGTAATTGGAGTAACGGATTTCTCCCTGCCCATTACCAGGGCACCCAGTTGCGTTCCAAGGGTTCGCCGATCCTCGATCTGACCTCGCCTAAATGGAAGAGTCGCGAGCATCAACGGAAAAATCTGGATGTTTTGAAAAAGCTCAACCAAAGCCACTATAGGGATCATCCGCAGCATGGGGATTTGGCGGCCCGCATGGAAAACTATGAGCTCGCTTATCGGATGCAAATGGAGATCCCGGACATCATTGATATCAAGAAGGAGTCGCAAAAGACCCGTGAGATGTATGGCTTAGATAACGAGGACACTGAACCCTTTGGCCGCAAATGCCTGCTCGCCCGTCGACTGGTTGAGAAAGGGGTGCGGTTCATTCAGATCTTCTCCGGAGGCTGGGATTCGCACGACTTCATCGAGCGAGCACACAAGAAACGCATCCAATCTGTTGACAAGCCGATCGCCGCGCTGATCAAGGACCTCAGGCAGCGTGATATGCTCGATGACACCCTGGTGATGTGGACCGGAGAGTTCGGGCGCACTCCAGACAACCAACGCCGAGGCGGTGAGATTGCCCTTGGCCGCGACCACAACGCCAATGCAATGGCGATGTGGTTTGCCGGTGGTGGCGTGAAGCAAGGGGCCGTGGTTGGTTCCACTGACGAAATTGGAGGAAGAGCCGTCGAGGTCGTGCATCCAATCAAGGATATGCACGTCACCCTCTTGCACCTGCTTGGGCTCGATGACAACAAGCTCACCTATTTTCATGGCGGTCGTTACAAGCAACTCAGTCAATTTGGCGGTCAGGTGATCAACGAATTGATCGCCTAGGCCAAATTAATTTTGGACATGGCGCTGCTCACATCCTTTCCTTATTTCACTATGAACCTGTTACCAAAGCTCACCGTGGCTGTCTTCTTAAAGGTCGTTATTTCCGTAGGGGCCGATTCACGACCCAACGTGCTTTTCATCATGTCCGACGACCACACAGCGCAGGCCGTGGGTGCCTATGCGACGGTGTTAAAACCGCTCAACCCGACCCCCACGCTCGACAAGCTCGCGGCTGAGGGTATCACCTTTGATAATGCCTTTTGCGTGAACTCCATCTGCACACCTAGTCGCGCCTGCATCGTTACCGGGCAGTACCCGCACGTCAACGGTGTCTTCGACCTCGGTGGTCGCATCAAGCCCGAGAACCAGACTCTGCCTATTCTCTTCCGTCAGGCCGGTTACCAGACCGCCATGATCGGCAAGTGGCACCTTAAGGCGGAACCGAATTTCGACTATTACAAGGTGCTCCCCGGGCAGGGGGAATACTTCGACACGCAGTTCCGCATCCAGGGCGACAAGCCGTGGCCCAAGAATACCGTCACGCATACCGGCGAACATTCTTCTGACGCCATCACTGATTCCACCCTCAAGTGGTTCAAGACCAGGCGTGACCCGAACAAGCCTTTCTTTGTCTGCCACCAGTTCAAGGCGCCTCACGATTATTTTGAAAACGCTCCGCGCTACCAGGGATACCTTGCCGATGTGAAACTCCCCGAGCCGCCGACGCTTTACGATGTGCCGTCGAGCTTTGGCTCCATCGCCACGCGCGGTTATAAAGATGAACTGATGCAGCACATCGGCACCTCCATCGGCAAGCGCAACCCGCGCCGTTCCTATGCCGTCGATCTCAAGCAGCGGTTTCCCGAGGAACTGCCCGCCGACTACGATGTTGCCAAGCTTTCCGAGCGCGAGACTACCCACCTCGCCTATCAGGCTTACCTCCGCAAGTACCTTCGCTGCGTGAAGGGCGTGGACGACAATCTGAAACGCCTGTTCGACTATCTCAAGTCCGAGGGGCTCTACGACAACACTGTCATCATCTACACCGGCGACCAAGGCTTCTGGCTAGGCGAAAATGATTATCAGGACAAGCGCTGGGCCTACGATCCATCGATGCGCATGCCTTTCATCGTGCGTTATCCCAAAACCATCAAGTCTGGCATCCGCTCTGACGCCATCGTGGAGAACGTCGATTACCCAGCGCTCATGCTCGACTTCGCCAGTATCCCTGCGTCCCCCTCCATGCAGGGGCGATCCTTCAAGAGCATTTGCGAAACAGGCAAGGAGCCCGAGGGCTGGAAGCGGGCGGCCTACTATCGGTATTGGATGCACATGGCTCATCACGATAATCCTGGTGTACTGGCCATCCGCACCAAGACGCACAAACTCATCTACTACTACGGCTGCAACTACGACGGCGGCTACCGTACACCACCAGGTTGGGAGCTTTACGACCTAAAAAAGGATGCGGCTGAAATCAACAACGTTTATGATGACCCTGCCTATATCCCAGTGCGCGATCGGTTGAAGAAACAGCTAGCTGCTTTGCGAGAGAAGGTTGGCGACGATGGAAGCCACTATCCTGCCGCGGAAAAAGTCGTGCAGGAATTCTGGGATTACGATTCGGTTGACAGGGAGAAGGCCCGTAAGATATCTCGCGAGTACCTCAATCAACGCCTGAGGGAACTTAAGGCGGGTAAACGAAACCCACGCACCTGGCTGGGAAAATAGGTCTATTGGCTTTTAAAGTCACGAAGCCTAATCGCTATACATATGAATAGAAATTTCCGCCATCTGGCTTTCCTTATTTTCTTGGTTCTCTTTTTGGTATCCCGGATACAAGCGGCTTCTAACCCCAACGTGCTTTTTATCGCAGTCGACGATTTGAACGACTACATCTCGCCGCTGGACAATCATCGGGGGGTGAGGACGCCGCATTTTGAGCGATTGGCCAACCGGTCAGTTAACTTCGCTAACGCGCATTGTGCGGCGCCAGCATGTCATCCTTCGAGGGTGGCTGTGATGACTGGAGTGCATCCTGTCCGTTCTGGCATTTACCGGAACATGTTCGGCGCGCACGGGCCTCGTTGGCGGCATGAGTCGCCGGTGCTGGAAAAGGCTGTGGTGTTGTCGCAGCATTTCCGAGATCACGGTTACCGTGCGGTGGGCGGTGGCAAGATTTTTCACACGCTGCAATGGACGCCGGGCGACTCTCAGAACGATCCCGATGCATGGGATGCGTACCGTGGTGATCCGCTCGATCCCATCTCCGCCGATTGGCCAAGACCGAAACTGGTCTCCGATGAAGAGGCGGGGCTGACGAAGGGCCGTCCTCTTGGTGGCCACGCAACCAGTCAGCTTTTTGGGGCAGCGGTGCTCGAGAATCCTGAGGAAACCTATGGGGATCACCTGGTCACTGACTGGGCGATTGAACAAATGAAGAAACCTGGTGACAAGCCACTCTTTCTCGCAGTCGGACTGTTCCGTCCGCACATCCCGTGGGAGGTGCCACAGCGTTGGTTCGATCTTTATTCTTTGGACGCTGTTGAGTTGCCGAAGCATCTTGACGGTGACCTGAACGATGTCCACAACCACGGTCGGCAGGGTTGGCACAAGTGGGTGACTGACAACGGGCAATGGGCAAAATTCATGCGAGGCTATCTTGCCAGCATCAGCTATGTGGATCATCAGCTTGGTCGCCTGCTCGATGCTTTGGATGCTTCGCCGATGAAAGACAACACGATCATCGTGCTTTGGAGCGATCACGGGTTTCACATTGGCGAAAAGGAGAACTGGGAGAAGTTTGCCTTGTGGAATCAAACGACGCGCGTGCCGCTTTTTATTCACGCGCCTGGATTCAGTAAGGACGGGGAGGCGACGCGCCAGCCCGCGACACTTACCGACATATACCCGACACTTTGCGAGTTGGCCGGACTGCCAATTCCCAAACTTTGCAATGGCACATCGCTGGTGCCCCAGTTGAAAGAACCAAGCACACCCAAAAAGCAACTCGCGCTGACTTCGTTTCAGTTTTGGGGTGAGAAAACCCCGTCACTGGCGATTGCCGATTTTCGCTATCGTTTCATCCGTTACGGCAATGGCTTTGAGGAACTGTATGATCTCAAAAACGACCCGCACGAATTCACCAACCTTATTGGTGATCTTCGCTTGGCTAAGGTGAAGGCGCGCTTGGCCAAGGCGCTTCCGAAGAAGGTGGCACCAATGCGAACGATCCCGACGGACTCTCCATTTCATCGGGGCCGGAAAAGAAGAAAAGCCTCCAATTGACATCACCAAGATGCTCGTTCTAAATGTAGACTGGCGTTGTGATGACTGAACCGATAATGTCTTTCCGCTTATTTATATTCTCCCATTGTCGTGAGAAAGTGATCAACCATATCATTGCATGAAACGTATTCTGTTCATTTTGTTATGTTTCTCCGTGTCCTTGAAGGCCGCCCCGGTGAATCTATTGATTATTACGGTGGACGACATGAGTGCGGACTCTGTAGGCGCCTTTGCTTGCAAAATCCCTGGAACCACGCCGAACATCGACCGCTTATCCAGACAGAGCCTGAGCTTCGCGCACGCGCACATGACCGTCGGCAACTGCATGCCCGGCCGCAACGTCATGTTCTCCGGGCTGATCTCACACAACAACAAGATTGAGGGCTTTTACCAGGTCGAGAATCCTGGTTGGCCGCACTTGGTGGACTTGATGAAGGCGGCCGGCTATTTCACCGGCATCCGCGGTAAGGCCACCCATTCCACGCCGTATCAACCGTACGCTTGGGATATCCATCTCGACACGCTGCCGGACGGAACGAAGGCGCACATCAAGGATGCACGATCGTACGGAATCTCTACCAAGCACGGTATCGCCAAGGCCAAGGCGGCCGGCAAGCCGTTCTGCCTCTCGGTCAACATCTCCGACCCGCACAAACCGTTCTGGAGCATCGTCAAGGGCGACGGCAAAGATCCACACGTGCCGTCGCGCATCTTCAATGCCGACGAAGTGCCTGTCCCCGGTTTTCTTTTTGACGATCCCGAGGTGCGAGAGGAACTGGCTCTTTACTATTCCAGCGTGCGGCGGGCCGACGATTGCGTGGGGGAAATTCTCCAAGCTCTCGAGTCCAGCGGCCAAGCCGGCAATACTGTGGTGATGTTCCTGTCCGACCACGGCATGCCGCTGCCGTTTGCCAAGACGCAGTTGTACCATCACAGCACCCACACGCCGTGGATGGTGCGCTGGCCGGGGGTGACCCGTGCCGGCACGGTCGACGAAAAACACATGATTTCAGCAGTGGACATGCTGCCAACTTTGCTGGACATTGCCGGCGCCAAGCACCCGACTCGGCTTGATGGCCGATCGTTTCTTCCTTTGATTCACGCCAAAACACAAACTGGTCGCGATCGCATTTTCAAGGAGTACAACGAGAATGCCGGTGCCTCACGTGACCCCATGCGGGCGGTTCAAACCAAGAGGTATCTTTATCTTTTCAATCCGTGGTCGAATGGCAGTCGAGTTTTTGCCACCGCGACCACCGGGACCATGACCTACCGGCGCATGGTCGCCTTGGCTCAGCGCGACGAACGTTTGGCGAAGCGACTGGATTTATACAAACACCGCGTCCCAGAGGAACTGTACGACGTGGCCAACGACCCGGATTGCCTGCACAACCTGATCACCGAGCCAAAGCACCAAGCCGCTCTGGCGGGCTTGCGAGCCGACTTGGATGGGTGGATGAAACGCACGAAGGATCCAATGCTTGCGGTGTTCCATAAACGCGAAGATGCCGCCTACCGTGAGGCCTACGTGCAAAAAGTGGAAAAAGAAGCCATCCAACGCCGGAAAAATCGCCCCCCAAAGAACAAGCGCACCAAGAAAAAAAGATAACCCGTTTTGCCATCCATGTTTATTCGTTACATATCGATCCTGTTCTTTTTGACTGCCATCTTATCAATCGATGCGGTGTCGCAAAGACCCAACATGGTTTTTATTATCGCTGATGACTGCACTTTTCGCGATATCGGCTGCTACGGGGGGCAGGCTAAGACGCCCAATATCGACAAACTAGCGAAGCAAGGCATGCGCGTTACCCGCTGTTTTCAGGCGGCGTCTATGTGCTAGCCTACCCGTCATAATATTTATACTGGTCTCTATCCGGTGAAGAGCGGGGCCTGGCCCAATCACACCCGGGCCTATCCGCATGTGAAGAGTATTGTGCATCACCTCAAGCCTCTGGGGTATCGTGTGACCCAGACAGGCAAGACACACATCAATCCGCGAGAGGTCTTTCCATTCGAAAATTTGGGAGGAGGAAAGAATCCGGACATGAAATATATTGACCGTCTCTTTTCCGAAACCGCCAAGGGAGGTAAACCCTTCTGTCTCTTTGCCTGTTCCAATGAACCCCATAGCCCGTGGAACAAGGGGGATGCATCAGCATATCCTCCGGCCAAAATCAAACTGCCTCCTTACATAGTGGATACGCCGCGGGTCCGGGAGGATTTCAGTAACTATCTGGCCGAGGTGACCTATTATGATTCGCAGGTGGGTGAAATTGTTGAGTTGCTGGAAAAACACGGGCTCAGTGATAATACGCTGTTGATGGTGGTGAGTGAACAGGGCAATTCATTTCCCTTTGCCAAATGGACCTGTTACGACCACGGGTTGCAGTCTGCCATGGTTGTGCGTTGGCCGGGTAAAGTGAAGGCTGGCAGTGAGACTGATGCAATGGTCGAGTATGTGGATGTGACCCCGACTTTAATTGATTTGGCAGGAGGTAATCCGGTGGTGCCGGTGGATGGGAAAAGTTTTCGACCGGTTTTGCAGGGCAAGGCTGATGCCCATAAGGAACATGTCTTTGGGATCATGACTACGCGCGGGATCATTAATGGAACCAATGCCTACGCCATTCGCTCAGTACGTGATACACGTTACAAGCTGATCCTGAACCTGAATCACGAAAGCAAATTCACCAATGCCTGCACCAAATCAGCGGCCTTTCAATCGATGGTCACCAAGGCTAATGCAGGTGATAAGACAGCCAAAAGACTGGTGAACGCCTATCAACACCGGCCGGCGGTGGAGTTTTTTGATATGGAGAAGGATCCCTTGGAAATGAAGAACCTGGCTGGTCACAGTGATTACCAGAAGCA
>MPLU02185997.1_pt1 | contig 13265 bp, 19 predicted proteins | sample 1617381 | NCBI WGS metagenome assembly MPLU02 (sample SAMN05944801, study PRJNA350692) | marine metagenome | biome: marine; feature: ODZ; material: water; isolation source: 90 m water sample filtered on 0.2 um supor filter | place: Pacific Ocean | collected 2012-04-08 | depth 90m m
ATATGGTTGTTTGGTCAACGTACCAATTGTGTTTAACATGGCATGGCCAAACTTGCCATGCTCATGATCTAAAGTCTGCCACCCTTCCGGGCCTCGTCTTTTAAGATATTCTATGTTACTGAGATGTTTGTTTGAATAATAATATCCGCACATCTCATTCTATTCAGATGCTTTACCTACGTTGTTAAGCATTTTGTAGGCTGTATTAAGTTGTTCCTTTTTGCTAGAACCAAGCATCCACGGAGTATAAGTGATATCTCGTGTTCTGTTTTTCCATGCATCGCTTTCAAATACTATTGTGTAATCGAAGTCTGTGTTGCCTGCAACAAGATAACTGTATCCCATGTCAGCAAACACGTGCCCTGGTAACAAGTCTTCACCTGTCTTCGCGCCGTATTGGTTTTCACCTAACACAACGATAACTGGATTATCACCTGGGAAAGAAACTAGTTTGTAGTCTACTTCTCCACTTGGTAAGGCAGTTCTAAAAGGTTTACTTTTATATTTGATTACTTTGATATTTGGATTTAGGTCTTTAAAGAATTTGGCCTGTGCCGCACTCCAGAATGCACTATCCCAAACAGCAATCTTGATGTTTTTACCTTTGAGCAAATGATTAATATCGGATGCCTCGGTATTGCCATCAAAGTATACCAAATGGTACGGACTCTTTACAAACGTTCCTAGCACATACTTGTCGTCTAGTGTACATTTTTTGCCACCATATTGATATTCAGTTGACCATGCTGTAACAATCGGGGCAGTAGAATTTTCAAGAACTTTTTGTGCTTCTACACAATTTTTAACTGTTATCATTTCTCCAAAGTCGTCACCTAAAGCATCAACAATCAATTGTGACATCCTATCGGACAAACCACCTGGTCTGCTATATTTCAACACATTGATCTTTTCAGCATATGCACTGAAAGAAAACACTGTGATTAGCAAAGTGAGTATTATTTTCTTTATCATATGATTTCCTTTTTTAGTTAACTACTTTATTTTATAAAATTTATAGGTAAAGGTCAACCATTCTGAGCCATCCATCAAACAATGGTTCATGCAGTAGATATCCTATTACCAAAGGTGTGGGGTCTGTTTTACGAATTAAAAGTCCTATAGGCAACAGCATCAGTGCTACTAGCACATGATCCAGTCCTGCGTATTGCAATGATCCTGTGTAGTAGATAGTAAACATTAGAAAAATCATGATACCAGCATACACATAAGATATTTTTATTCCGTTTATTAATTTAATGATGTTGACATATTTTGCAGAAAGCAGTAGGCCTATTGTTGAACTGGCTACAAAAAACACCACCACAGTTTGAAACGTTTGACTGAACCATTCAATCGACACCGGCAAGTTACGTGCTTCAAGCACGTAATATATCATTGCTTCACTGGCAGTAATTGGTATTCCGAGAAACAGCAAAGGTATTAATTGTGTGAAGGCTCCGGCATTGTTGGCGCTTTCTGCCGCTATCAAACAATTCATATCGCCCGGTTTGTATGTGTTTCTTTTTCGTCTTAGCCAACGTTCAGATGTGTATGCAAGAATACTACTGAAGCCGAATGTTAGGCCCGGAACAAATCCTCCAATAGAACCAAGTAAACCGCTACGCATCAGCGTTGCAAAATATTTTTTCATTTGTTTTATACTCTTGATGTAACCTGCAATCGAAACTCCAGGAAAATTAAATGTGCCTACTTTTGTTTTTAACAACATGGGCAACACAAAACATATTGCCATCACCGGCATTATCGGTATGCCTGAATACAAAATGTCCAACCCAAATGTTCCAAATTCTTCAAAGGTAGAATCATTGAATCCAACCTTTGCTAGAACACTTCCTATACCAAATAATATTAAATTTGTTATAACATTGTTTCTGGACACCATCAATATTACAAATACAGCAAAACTAAACATCAATGCTTGTGAAGTTGTGGTCCAAAGTCCATACAGTGACCAAAGTATTGGTAACATTACTATCATCAGCAACACACCAAACAAACTGGAGAACCAACTACCAATTGCACTGTACATTATTGCTGGTCCACCTTGGCCTTCACGAAACAATTTGTGTCCTTCCACCATGGTGGGAACACTGGTGCTACTGCCGGGTATACCGAATACTATTGCTGTGATTCCGTTAAAATATTGATCAACACTTACTAGGCAAACATAGAACACCAATATGTTCACAGGATCTAAGGTCATCAGCCACGGAAGAGCCATGGTCATCAATACTATACCGCCCACACCTGGAAGAATACCACAAACAACTCCTCCGAAGATTCCGACTATAAAACAAATTGCTGTTTCCATATCTCAATTATAAACTATTTTTGAAATATTTACTGTGGTAAATTGGATGGTGTTAATTTTTAGAGTGTGGTGGTAACTTCTTTTCAACCCACCAACGATGCTTACGAGTAACTGGATCGTATTTTCTTACTCTAAGTTTTTGATTTTTCTTTTCACCTTTACCGGGTTTAAATGCGTAATAATAAAATGCGTGATCCTTTGAGTCTGCGTCTTCAGGAACTAGTCTTACTTTGACGTACGGTCGTTTTGTTTTTGGTTTGTCTTTCGCCATTGCCAATATCCTTTAAGCCACTCGCTATGCGAGGTATCTTTGTTAGGGTAGTTTATTATAGGACCAACACTGCCTCCATGTGCAACAGTTGGTTGTTTTAATGCTTTCCATAATTTTGCTTTTGATTTTTTAGTTGCTTTTGCTTTTTCACCATATTTGAAACCTAGATAATATGCTAGTCCAATGAACCCTGCAATTAACAATGTGTGCCAAATATAAAACATTATGTTGCCTCGTTGTCGTCTTTTCTATTAGAAACTATCTTGTCTGCTAATCCGTATGCTACTGCTTCTTCTGGAGTCATGAACTTGTCTCTTTCCATGTCGTCCTTAAGTTTATCTAAAGGCTGACCTGTAGTCTTCTCATATATTTTAGTTAGTTGATCTTTCCATCTTAATAGTTCGTTAGCTCTTATTTGTACATCTGTTGCTTGTCCCGACGCTCCACCTAATGGTTGGTGTATCATATGTCTTGAGTGTGGGAGCATCATACGTTTACCTTTGGTACCTGCTGATGCAAGTAATGATCCCATTGAACAAGCCTGTCCAACAACTATTGTTTGTATGTCTGTGCTGATGTACTGCATAGTGTCGTATATGGCCATGCCTGCAGTTACTAACCCGCCAGGGGAATTTATGTATAATGTAATATCTTTAGACGAGTTTTGTGATTCTAAAAACAATAGTTGTGAACATAACAAGGATGCCGTATGCTCACCAATAGGACCTTCTAGAAATATAATTCTATCTTTAAGTAAACGAGAAAAGATGTCATAACTTCGTTCGCCTTTGCTTGTTTGTTCTATTACTATTGGTGTTAGTGGCATATAGTTCTATTGTATATTAAGAATCTTGTTTTGTCAACGGCCCTTCTTTTCCAAAAATTCTAACTGTTCTTTTGTCAACACCTGACGCTTAACATAATCATATGTGATACGTAACCCGTATTCTAATGGACAATTTGGTTTCCAATTGGTAAGTTTCATTATTTTGGTATTATCAGAATTTCTTCTCATACATCCTGCAGGGCCGGAGGGTAAGTATTTCTTTTTAATTTTTTTACCGGATATCTTTATTAACATATCTGCAAGTTGTGTCATTGTGATTGCTTCGTCTGATCCCATATTAATTGGAATATGAATATTGTTTTCTATAAGTTTATCAAGTCCTATCATTAAGTCGTCTATATAACAGAACGATCTAATCTGTGTTCCATCTCCCCATATTTCTATTTCGCTCATGTTTGGTGCTTTTACTATCTTAACACACATCGCGGCAACTACTTTAGAGTTTTCAAATATATCACAGTATGGTCCATACATCGCATGGAATATAGGTAACGCAACTTTCATATCATAATACTTTGCATACTCTTGTACTAATTGCATATTGTAAAGTTTTTCCATTCCGTAAATGTTTCCTGCCGGATTGGCTGGCCATATATGCTCATCTTCATTTAAGTCTGGTCCGTTGTGTCCTTGATGATCTGTGTTGTACATCATAGCCGAACAGGCATAAATGAAATGTGATTTATTCTTTGCCGCAAAGTCTAATGCGTGAATTGATTGTATTGGGTTACTTCTTCCTGTTGCCATTTGTCCTGAACCAACATACTTAGAATTTGGTACGTCTGCTGACAAATGATAAACTCTATCAAAGTCGTTTTCAATTGTAATTTTATTCTCCATGTTGTGGCCAATAAACTCATCAACAAACACTGGATCACCTGTCTTAAGTTGTTTGTCTAGACCTACAACGTAATGGCCTTGCTTCTTTAAATGCTGTGCTAAATTTTTTGCTATGAACCCTTGACAACCTGTAATAAGAACCTTCATGCCCATATTTACAAACCTAATCTTTAAGCGTCTTCCAATATGGGTGGGTTTGTTTTGTGGTAAGGTCTCGTTTCTTTGAACTCATTTGTGCTTTTCTATCATAACCTTTCATATGATCCATGTATTGTCCTAGTTCAGAATTAATAAACGGGTGTCTTGCTTTTCTTTCTCCTGCCCATCTACCATCATTTAAGTCTTCGTTTTTTATTTTTCCTGCTTGTTCCATCTCAAGTCGTACTGCATCAAACGTAAACGAATCTGTATATCCTGCTATTGGAAAGTGATTTAGGAATCCTTTTTGTATATTAAAGAATAAATCTTCAGCATAATATTGTTCCCACCTTTCAAAAAACTCATTTGCGTACTTGTGGGCAGTATTAAAAGCATAGTATCCTGTTTCAGAAAACCCTTTTTTAGGTCTACCTAGGTATGATGTAAACGCACTGTCGGGTATAATATGTTCAAGCCACGACATAGGAATCTTTTCAAACGTAACAATATCTGCATCTAAGAACCATAACATATCGGGTTTTGTTTTTTGATATGCGTCTATGCAGGCAAATACTTTGTAACTAAATCTAATTGCATCGTATTCAAACTTATATTGTTGTGGTTGCCATTTTGTAAGTCGGGGATTGTTTTTGTTTCTTTCAATAAAATCTTTTAATACAGGATGCTCTTTACATAAATCATAATACTCTGTTCGAGGCAACGTTAGTTGTTGTGCCATATCGTCTGGATACAAAAGTATCTTTGCATGGTCTGGCCAATTCTTTATTGTGCTTTGCAGTCCTGCTTGTACAGGACTAGGCCAATATTTTGTTCCCCATGTTGTTACAATCGTTAATGATTTCATTTTACAAAACTATGTATTACTTCGTACAGTTTATCAATACTTTCTTTGATGTTTTCACTACCGTTTCCTACAAAGAATCCGTTGTTGTGTATATCGTCTGCGGCTGTCATTTGTTCCGAAGCTAAAAGAATTTTATTTGGATTTACCCATTGTCCTGAAACAATAAAGTCTAAATCTCTCATAACAGGTTGTTTTAAAAAGTTTCTTGATGCTAATGGTCTGTTTTGTATTCCGGCTTTGCTTAATGCGTCAATAACTTCTGCCCTACGTCCTTTTAACTCTCCATCTAACACTATTCCAAATGTAAACCAACTGCTTGTACCTATTTCTTTTTGAACTCTGCACCATGATTTATTAGCAAATAAAGAAAGGAAATGTTCTTTGTTGGCTAAACGTGTTTCCATAATGCTATTCCATTTAGTTAATTGCACAGAACCAATTGCTCCGCTCATCTCTAATGGTCTAACGTTGTATCCAGGCGTAGCAAAAATAAAGTTATCGTCAAATGCGTTTCCTGTTTTCTTATATAGATGTGAGTCTGCTGGCAAGTCTCTAACCCAACCGTGTGCTCTCATACTTCTCATATAGTCTGCATCATCTTTATCTGTGCATAATATCATTCCGCCTTCCATTGTTTGTATGTGGTGTGAGAAGAAAAATGAGAACGATCCTGCTAATCCTATTGTTCCTGTGTATAATCCGTTGTACTTTGCACCCATACTTTCACAATTATCTTCTATTAATAATAAATTGTGTTTGGTGCATATATCTATTATCTTACTATAATCGCAACTGTTACCTAACAAGTTAACTGGCATGATAGCACAGGTTTGAGGGTTAATTGCTTCTTCAATTTTGTTTACATCAATGTTCCACGTATTAGGATCAACATCAACAAAGTTAATTTTAAATCCGTTTTGTACAATAGGAAAGTATGTTGTTGCCCAACCAACTACTGGAACAATAATGTTTCCGGTTAGTTTATACTTCCATTTTAATAAACTTAACATTAATAAGTTTGCTGATGAACCTGAGTTAACCATTACTGCATGGTTACTTCCAAACTGCTTGGCGAAATCGTCTTCAAACTGCTTGACGTGTTTACCCATTGTATACATATCGGAATCAATAACTCGTTGTATTGCTTCGAGCTCTTCTTTGCCCCAAGTTGAATATGCTAATGGATATATCATTTAGTTTTATTGTATTATAATGAAAACCGTATGTCAATCTAAATAGTACGATGAAATGGGCATTAGTTGTATATTTTTTTATATGCTGTGTGGATAGCGGCGGGGGTTGGAAAACTGCTGAGGAATTGAAGCACCACGGCTGGTATAGGATCGTTTACGACAGTGCTGAAGAGTGCATACAGGCTCAATGGGCATTTACCGAAAACCATCAACAACACAAGGATAAAATACGAGCTAGTTGCGAACTAGTTGGGGACTATGACTAGTATAGAACAGCAACTATATGACTTGATGCAAATATTGTTTTATTGCAATTGGCAAGCCTCAGTTACAGTTGTAGGACGTGAATTAGCAGAGTATTGCTCGTGGGCTCATACTACACTACTAAATGACTTCTTTGCTGGTGATTACGAAACAATGAAAGAGATCTATAAGCAGTACGAACACCAGTTTCTTAAAGAGCTTAACAATTATAAAGATTAATTCAAATACAGGACTTTACCAGGCCCTTTAGACGTTGGTATATTGATTGCTCGTTCTATAGGAAATAACAGCACATTATCCATTCTCTCCATGGCTATCCTAAAACGTATCCAATCAACTATACTCATTCTGAGAATCCTATTGCAATGAAAATAAAGGCCAGTCCATAGTAAGGCCAATACTGTTTTACATGGCGCCATAGTACGGGCCAATTTTCGTGCTGTGCAAATTTTTTCAAAATGAGGTACAGTTCTTTATGGGGTTTTTGCCCAGCTCTATATGATGATATTACACCCATTATAGTCCCTGGAATAGCACAGAACAGTAAGAAACCAAATACTACTTTAAAGATAGTGATCATTGGAATATTGGCAAGGCTCCTATATAACACATGGCAATAAACATCACTGCCCAAAATAACATAGTTTTAAGTATGAACTTCATTATAATACTATATGTCCTTTAATAAACCCCAAGCCTATTGATATCCCTGCAATTATTATCCAGAACCATATAAACTCCCACATTGTAGGTCCTTTGTCTTTATGCGGATCACTTGGCATTGTACGATCTCCATGCTACCCATATACAAAACGGGATTGCTATTGCATAGTATATGACAAATATCCATTCCATTACTTTGCCATAGCCATTAATATTAATAAAGCAATGGCTAACCCAAAGTATAGTAATATCCAAAACATTGTTATATGCATTAGTAGACTCCGTTAATGAAGTTTAAACCTATTTGGATTAGTACTAGTATGCATAGTGTTATTAATATGCCTAGTATTATGTTAATAATCCAGTCGCTCATTGTAATAGTATTTAAGGGTATACAGACCGGGTAATGGTGGGTGTTTTGTAGTTGTGCGTTTTTTTTAATATGGGGGTATTTTATAGGCCAGGTGGTGATTTTTTCACCATTGCCACTTACCATTTTTCCATTTGTTCTTTTTTTTACTAGCCTGGACCCCTGACCATATCACCTCTTGAGTTTGATCGACCTCTTCGGGTCCCCATCAACACCACCGTGCCATATGGCTCTTTCTACTCTCTTATAGTGCCTACCACCTACACGCTATCCAATCATGATGCCACGCTGTCATTATAACCCATTACAACTCAAAAGGATATGCTCAATTGATATATGCTATGTAAATGAATACCTAATGCTCGTCAGTCGCCGGCGGCTTGACACCTATTGACTTATGTGTTATGGCAGGAGATGTAATGGTGATCTGACAATCGCCAGGCCTCCTGAAGGGAGGCCAGATGACATTCAAAAGATTATAGGAGAAGGGGATTACCAAACATTACCAATCAATACCATCACCGTTGGGAAGCATATCGACGGCCTGTCTATGCTCACCATGCGAGCTATTGGTTGGAAAGGTCATTACCAAACCTTACCAAATGTTATTGGCCTTTACCAATCTCTACCATCTCCGTCGTGGGCCCGTAAGAATGGTATAATGTTGGGCAGATAGGTACCTGCTCCCTACCAAAAGAACGGTGGGCGTAGATTAGGTTCATACGACAGGTATCTATAAAGCGAAGCAAAGTATTTCCAATAAAAATTCTTAAGGATGGCCGGCTATGCTAAAATGCGATCCGCTTTTAAATCGCCTAACGACACTATCCTTATAAGTACCACTATGCCAACCGAAAGAGAATATATTAAAGAGAATCCAGAACTCAAAGAGGATAGTCCACCAGCCAATCGTTTAGGTTGGTTAGATACTGCCTATGTAATGTACTCTAACTTCTGCCTACCGTGCTTCTTAATGCGAGCTATCATATTCGCATTAGCCATATATGGATTGTACTCATTACTCAATAAGATATAATATCCTCCTTTATAATCACATATAGTTAAAAGGGTAAAAAGCCTTATGCCTATAAGAGTTATTACATTAGGATAGGGTAAAGAAAGGTGTCAAAAAAATGTCTACGCTAGGGCCTAAAGGCCATTTGGGTCTCTGAATTTTTTGCTGACGCTCTGCTCTAGGGTCTTTGGCTCGCCAGTTCTTTGGCTATTGTCTTATGGTGCTGTCTATAAAGCTCTTGATTGTGGGCGGTGTATTGAGCTTGATCTTTATCCCAATTGATGTTTCGTCTATTGTCATTAACTATGCCTATTAATCTTTCTATATGGCTAACCCATCTTGCCACTGCATCTGCTTCTGTTTCATTGGGCTGTCTTACTCGTTCTAAATTAGGGAGGTGGAAGCCATAGGATTTAAAGTAGTCTATTTCGTGATCGTTCCAGATGCATAGGGAAGGGGTATTGGTTATTAATCCCCACATAGGCTTCTCGGATATATTATCAGTATAATCATTATAAAATGGGTTCTCGGTTATGCTTATTACGAATCTACTCGTTTCAATTGTGGGTATTAAAGCCTTAAAATTCTTGGCGAGATCATACCTATATCGCTCACCTATTTCTCTTTTTTGTAGGGGTTCTAGAATACCATTCCAATGATATGGGTCTGGATTAAATGCTAACTTATCACTGCCACGGGTTGAGTATTGGGCATTGTCTAAATGACCTAGAGCCTGTAGGACTTGGAATAAGTGGCCTTTGCCATGGGTAGGATTATAGGCTGTACAGGTAAAAGTATGTTGACAATCTTGTATGTTTCTGTCATATCGTATAGGAATTTGGTTTGATAGGACACTGGCTCTATATGTTTGATCTGGAACATGGATTATTCGTAGATTATCTGGATAGTCTAATTTGGGCATAGGGTTCTGAGATAGCCATATTCTGGGTTCTTTTACTTCAGCAACTAGGCTAGCCAATTCTTCTATTTGCCAATGAAATAAGCCAAATTGGATGGATAATATTGGGTGATTTTGAACAAGATTCCGAAGCATTTCTTTGGTGAACCATACCATACTTTGCTCATCATCCCAAAAGCATGAGTGGGAGAGTGTTGGCATTTCACCAAACCGTTCTTTGATATATGGTACACTAAAATCACAAACCTTATCCCATTCTGCCCAATAAGATGCTATTTCTATTCGTTCTGGGCAATTGAGCCTAGGCATACCTTCTTTAGAGAGGTTATAATACATATACTTGATATTTAGATAAGAATTAGAGTGGGTGGTTGAGGACTGAGTATTAAAAAGTCCCTTTCCACCCACTATTCATCAAGGGAGGTCGATGAATTCTATAAAACTACCAGCCATTAGGTCTTCCTATTAATAAGACCAGTAGTGTGAAACAGGTTGCGAATACAATTACTTCAACTCCCATTATGGCAACTTCCTTTCGGCTATTGCCTGTAAGACAATGGCACCATATTCTGGGTTGGTACTCCAAGCAGATAACAACTCCATCAACTTTTTATAATCCCACTTGCCGTCATCTAATTGTTTAGATCTTTCTACTCTGAATTCGGTATATGCCCTATGAGTGTTTAGGTTTCTTATCATATCTTTAACACTATCGCATTTCGTAGCATATTTCTTAAGACCAAAAGTTGGATTGTCTATGCCTAATGGTTTCATATGATCAGAAGTTAAATCCCAAGTTCGTATGCCAAATAGGTTATTTCCTTCATTAGCAAACCGGCTTGTTCCCCAACCTGATTCAATCCCTGCCATTGCTATAATAATTGATGTAGGTACTCTACTTCGTCTATCCGTAGTGAAGTTCAAATACTCTACACACTTATAGGTCGCATCTATAAATGAATTGGCGTCGCTATACATAAATTCTGGCTGTACCAATCCTAAATTTAATATCTCATTCAGTTCTTCGGAATGAAATTCTTCTTTCAATTGGGTTATTGTCTTTTGGTTAGGTTTAAATGTGCCATAAAGATATGCACCGCCTACCATTCCCATAATGATAAAGGCATAAGTCAATCCTATCCATAAGTCTCTTAATCTACTTCTTGGTTTCATTGTCCTCCATTCTTCATACAAGTCTGTTCAGCCAACATTTGATATCTATCTGGACTCATTTTCCATAAGTCAGCAATCTTTAATACCATTCTCAAAGATATCTCTCTCAATTTATGCTTATTTTTAAATATGAATTGAATTAGTTCTTCTTCTGTATCTTTAGGCATATTATACTTCTCCAACATACCTGCTCCACATATTTGTCTAATTCGTAGCATTCTATCTCTCATACTATCTATCGTAAGGTCTAAATAATGACATCTTGATTGTAAGGCTTGTAGGTGATCTTGCAACTTCTTAGACTTGACATTGTCAAATTTGATGTTCGTGATAAAGATAACACCACCGTGGAATTCAAACGAATTTGGCATACCTTCTGCCATTAATGTTCTAGACTCTGTGTTCCAATGCAGACTTCTCTTCTTACCTGTATCTAAGGCCGCCTTAAGCAAGTTCAAAGCCAAATCATCATATAGGATAGCATCACAGTCGTCAAAACATACCACACAACCCTTGCCACTGAATTCATATAACTTCTTATACAATCCTATGGCACTCATCGCACCTTTAACCATTTCAAATTTTCTTTTTGATCCAGCTATGTCATCAAACATAGATCTTTTCTCTAAAGCTCTTTCTACACCGTATGACTTACCTATTCCTGGAGGTCCACTTACTATCATTGCTCTAACTTTGCCTTCGTTTACTGCTTCAGCCATCTCATCTAATATACTAAATCTCGCCGCGATTCTTTCAATCGCTTGTTCATCTGTTTCGTTATTTTCTTTTGGATTTTCTACGGTTGTGGTGCTTTTCAATTCATCAATATGTTTGATATATTCACCTTCGGTAGTAATTGTTATTTTAGATATATCTGGTACATTGATTCTTGCCTTGTCCTTACCTGTGAACCCGCCTAGTTCTTTCACATCAACGGTCACAAATCCGCCTGGCTTACCACCATCAAATTTTTGATAATCTTTGAGTAATAGGAAAATCCTACCGCTCATATCATTGCTTCTGTATGAGCCTTCTTCTATTTTTACGAATTTTTTCAAGAATTCCTCCCTAAATTGTTATATTCATTATAGCATATTTTCGCAATTTGTCGACTGGTTTTGGTAAAATAATGCATCATAATTTTGGTAGAACAGGCGAGCGAGTTGAAATGTTATGAAAGGTACTCGCCTGTCCTTATTCACACCCTTAATTGGATGAGAATTTGTTAAACAGATTGGATAATTGAACTTTCATTTTTGCCCAACTAGCCTTCTGATATTCTTTAGTTTTTTCAATTTCGTTAGATATATGATTCCCTACTTTGACAGGAATCTGACTAACGGAATGACCAAACTCTTGGAATGTATAAGTCTTTTCTTCTGCTGTCGCAACTCCAGACAACCCTAGACTCAATACAACCACTGCCAATAGTTTTTTCATACTATCCTCTTCTATTCAACCTTGTTGATTGAATTCTTAATATATCCAATTATAAATCGGACAAAATCGTTTTTCATTAACCAATAAATTCCAAACCCCAATAATGGTGGCATCACGAATAATATAAAAGCATCCATATCTTTATATCGCATGAAACAAAATGACAGCGACTATCAAGCCTATGGCTGTCCATTTTGTCAATCTAAGTAAGTATCTATTTTCTTCTCTCATAATTAATCCAATAATATCATATATTCTTTTGGGTAGTGCTCACGGAACCAATCCAAACCTTTTCTAACCTTATCCCAAGCCGGATCATCTCCATTCAAAGGATCTGCTAGGTATTCTGCTCCCTTAATGCAATCATATACCGCGACTGCCGTTGGCTGTAGAGTACATTTCTCACCTGAGAATGGATTTTGAATTTCTGTAGGTTCAGTATCTACTATCTCAACCGTGAACGGTGGGTTAGGTTCTTTACCTGAATTAAAAGGTTGATCTAAATTAACTTCTTTATCTAGATTTTCAAATTTAGTCATGATATCTATTATTCAATCTCCTGTTCTTCAATTGCCTGTTTTAGAGCATTGTTTAAGAATTCCCTAATGTTATATTGAAGGTCATCTATTTGTTCTTGGTTATTAGTCAAAGGTATCATTATATTTGGGTCTGGAAATACCTTGTCCTGCAACTGCTTCACAGCGACTGATAGGTATATTAACAGCGCCAATATAGATAAATTGATAACCATGTTTATCTTATTTGTCATTATACTTTCTCCTTTAATGTATGAATTGGATCATCTTGATATGGTTCCCAATGAAGTTCATTGTCTGCTTCTAATTCATACCATTTGTTTTCTATTGCTTTATATTCTTCTATCAATTCACTTGGCTCCATATTTTTAAAGCCTTTGAATCCACCTTCTAAAATAT
>MPLU02142572.1_pt1 | contig 13238 bp, 10 predicted proteins | sample 1617381 | NCBI WGS metagenome assembly MPLU02 (sample SAMN05944801, study PRJNA350692) | marine metagenome | biome: marine; feature: ODZ; material: water; isolation source: 90 m water sample filtered on 0.2 um supor filter | place: Pacific Ocean | collected 2012-04-08 | depth 90m m
GACATGGGGCCAGGCTGACTTTTGCAGTGGACGGCACACCCAGGGTGGACTGTCGAAACTGCATTTTGTGAACCCCCAAGACAACACCAACTGAGGGGGAGTGGGCGGGTCAGAACCACATTCTGTGACTCAAACTGCGGATGGAGCCTCTCAGACATGGGGCCGGGCTGACTTGTGCAGCAGGAAGTGATTCGGAGACAACCAATCAGCGTATGGAATTAACAGCTGCCTTGGAAGCTGTTAAAACATTCCAAGAGGAAATACTTATTGTCAGCGATTCGACCTATGTGGTCAATTGTTTTCGTGACAAATGGTGGGAAGGGTGGCTACGGAGAGGTTGGGTAAATTCTGCAAAAAAACCTATTAAGAATAGGGACCTTTGGGAACCACTAATTGAAAATTATTGCGAACGTGACAATATTTCTTTCAGGTGGGTTAAAGGTCACTCAGGTGACCGATGGAATGATGAAGCCGACCGTTTAGCGGTGAAGGCAGGTGCTGAGCAGAGTTCATTAAAGGGAAATCTCTCCTTTTAGCAACTTAAAAGATTGTCGAAATTAATGACCTCTTCTTTTTTCGCGTCTATAGTCGGAATTACCGAGGAGAGGAGGTGGTCCAGATTAGTAGTAAACGTTATGGGACTTCGGAGGTGGGTGGCCGCTAGGCGGTTCTGGACCATCTGGCGAAATTCCGCCAGCCACCCTCAGGTTTGATTGCTAGTTCTGGTCCCGACTGGCGAATAGATCTATCTGAGAAATCCAGAAATAGTTCCAATATTTCATTTTCGGGGATGTGCTTAGGCACATCCCCGAAATGCTTTATACACAGATATCATCATTTCTAATGAAGCGCTTGAGTGTTTTTGAAAACAACAGATATATAGGTGATAAGCGAACTCAGGAGGTCTATGACCTTGACGAGTCAGATGAAACTGAATCCATGCAGGTTCTTATTGATGAACTTATCGAAAATGAAACCTTTATTTGTTTCGCTCCTGACACACTTGCTGAAGCTCGCAACCGAGGGTATCGGCTTAGAAAAATCTAACCGATCGTTTTTTGGCGTATTAAATTAAGAGCGCTCCCTGCTCTGAACCATTCAATCTGATCTTCTGACATTGAGTGGTTTGTTTCTACATTGGTAACGTCACCTTCGAGAGTAGTGACTGTCACCTGCACAGGCTTATTTGCACTCAAGTCTTGAAGCGCAACTACTGAAATTCTGTCTTCCTGCCCGATTAAGTCATAGTCACTAGGATTAGCAAAAGTCAATGGCAGTATCCCTTGTTTCTTCAAGTTGGTCTCGTGGATTCGTGCAAATGAGCGTGCTATTACTACACGACACCCTCGGAACCTTGGCTCCATCGCAGCATGTTCCCTAGAGGATCCTTCACCGATATTTTCATCGCCAATTGCGACCCACTCAATTCCTGCTTCGTGGTAACGCCTTGCTATCTCAGGAAAGGGTCTTATCTCATTGTCAGTGATGTCTATCCCAGTTCCGATTTCTCCGGTGAATGAGTTAACCACTCCTAAATAGAGGTTCCCGGAAATATTTTCTAGATGTCCTCTGTATTTCAGCCAAGATCCTGCCATCGAAATATGATCAGTAGTGCACTTTCCTTTTGCCTTCATCAGGATAGGTAAATTTTCAAAGTCATTTCCATCCCAAGGGGCGAAAGGAGTAAGAACTTGAAGTCTTTCGCTTTCCGGAGGTATGGAAATCTCAATTTCAGAATATTCAGATGGGGGAGGTTTGAACAAACCTTTTTCCCCTGAATCGAAACCTTTAGTTGGGAGTTCCTCTCCAATATCCACAGAAAGCTTTACTTCTTCACCGTTTTCTGTGGTTAATGAATCAACTGCGGGATCAAAATCGAGCTTTCCTGCGATACTCAAGGCGACAACAGTTTCAGGTGAAGTAACAAAAGCGAATGTAGAAGCGTATCCATCATTTCTTTTTGGAAAGTTACGGTTATAGCTAGTGACAATACTGTTCGGCACGCCATCGTCTAGATCTTGTCGGTCCCACTGACCTATGCATGGACCGCATGCATTTGCAAGAACTGTAGCTCCTATAGCTTCAAGGTCTGCAAGAAGACCGTCTCTCTCGATCGTTGCTCGAACTTGTTCTGAGCCGGGAGTGACTAGAAGAGGTATTTTTGATTTCAATCCTTTAGAGAGAGCATCTCGTGCTATTCCAGCTGCTCGAGTTATATCTTCATAACTCGAATTGGTGCATGACCCAATTAAGCCGGCGCTCACCTCTAAAGGCCAACCATTCGCGGTTGCTTCTTCTTTGAGATCACCAACAGGTCGAGCCAAATCAGGTGTATGAGGGCCATTGATATGAGGTGTCAGATCGGAAAGATTTATTTCAATAACGCGGTCGAAGAAACTGTGGGGGTCTTCTTCCACTTCCGGGTCGGCCTGTAAGTTGCTGCTAACAGCTTCGGCAGCTTCAGCAGTATCTCCACGATTAGTTGCATTGAGGTAACGAGAGATGGCTTCGTCATATGGGAAAAGAGAGGTAGTGGCACCAATTTCTGCACCCATATTACAGATGGTTCCTTTACCTGTTGCTGAAAGTGTTCTGGCTCCAGGGCCGAGGTATTCCACTATTGCACCAGTACCACCTTTAACAGTAAGAATTTCTGCAACCTTTAGGATCACGTCTTTAGGTGATGCCCATCCGCTCAACTTTCCTGTCAAATGGACACCGATTAATTTTGGCCACTTAATATTAAACGGAAATCCTGTCATGACATCAACAGCATCAGCTCCTCCAACGCCGATAGCTATCATTCCTAAACCTCCGGCATTTGGAGTATGACTGTCAGTGCCGATCATCATCCCGCCTGGAAAGGCATATTGTTCAAGAACCACTTGATGAATAATGCCAGATCCGGGTTTCCAGAAACCTGCTCCGTACTTTGCACAAACTGATTCGAGGAAGTTGTACACTTCGGAATTGTTATCGACCGCAACGCTCAGATCAGTTTCACCGTCTATGCGAGCTTGAATCAAATGATCACAATGAGTGGTTGTAGGAACTTGCACTTCTTCAAGACCAGCGGTCATAAATTGCAACCAAGCCATTTGGGCAGTGGCATCTTGCATTGCAACTCGGTCGGGATGGAGATCAACATATGAGACCCCACGGTTCATTTCTGTGGAACCTGGATCTTTTAAGTGATTAATCAGAATTTTTTCTGCTAATGTCAAAGGTCTACCCAGGGCCTCTCGACCTGCGGATAGACGATCTTCAAGATTTGCGTAAACGCTCTTTACGAGTTCTGTTGGAGTCTGGGATTGAACTGTCATGATCCCAGTCTACAAGATTGATTTTAACCTATTGATAATTGTGACGAACTTGATCGATCAGAGTACAGGCCAACGACGTCGACGTTTTCTCGTTTTTCCATCATTATCACTTAACGCCCAGGATCTTCTCCAAGCTCCGATTTCAGGTCCCATAAGAGATGGTGAGGAATCTTTATAGGATCGCTGCCTAGCATCCCACCAACTGGAGGCTGTTTCATCCGCAAGACTTCTAACCTCTTTTTCAATTCGAGTGTTGAAAGATCTAGCGCTTTCATCATTATTGGGTTCCATTGGGTTTCCAAAAGTTACGGTACTTTTAGAGCGTTTTGGCAGATTTCTTCCTTTTCGAAGAATCTTTCCTGTTCCGGAAATATGTATTGGTACAACTGGCACGCCGCATCGGATAGCGAGATAGGCGGCGCCTCCTCTGAAAGGTTGGCCCCATCCGTCTGGACTGCGTCCTCCTTCGGGATATATCAGCAGACTCCATCCTTCGCCTATTAACTCTGAAATCATGTCACCGGATTGTCTACTAACTTTGGTTCGATCTATAGGGACTGCTCCGATAGCTAATGCTGAGATTGCGCTTGTTGCTTTAGTGTTGAAGAAATAATCAGCAGCAGCACCAATTACGAGTTCGTGTCTCCATGGTTCAGGAATTGAAGTAATCAGAAGAGGAGTGTCTGCATGACTCTGGTGATTAGCAGCAAATATTGCTGGACCTTCAAGGTTCTCGAGGCGATCTAAACCTTTGCGTGTAGGTGTAGCTAGAAAAGACATTACTGGCCTCATTAAAGTTTCCACAATGGCTGCTCTGACTAAGCGAGCAGCGGGTCGACGTGCCCATTCGGTGTCATAATTAGCACCGAGCGATTTATGTTTTGATTTCGAATCAACGCCTAAAGGAGTTGAGGCCGGGACCCAAGGAAAGCCAAGTCTTAAAAATTTATTTTTAAAACCATCGGCAAGGGAATAAACGGATTTCATTTTAAATCACGTCTGCCATAACGAGTGGAGGAGTCTTTAGGTGTGTAATGGTTGGTTGAGGTCCCACGACATCTGAAGCTATTTCTAGTGCATCTTGAAGGGTCGATGCAGATTGGAAACCTAAACGACGAACAGCTTTTTGATCACCGCCAACGATAATGATTCTCCCTAGATGTTGCATTGCATGACTGCCCCAGTACCACATGTAAAGCGGGTGAACTCCGTGGTAGGCGTATGAGTTTCGATAAAGATGGATGTACCATTCATCTTCTGCGAATTGCTTCTCATATCTTTTTTCAATTTCAATTGGATCGGTCGTTTCGGTTAGGACCTGTTCAAAAAAATCTATGTAACTAGGGTGATGAACAGGGTGAAACTCCCAAGGTGTTGGGTGGCTCATTATGAGAACTCCACCTTCACGAACCAAAGGTTTCCCTTTGTAAAGATTAAAGAAGTACCCAAGCCCAAGACACATAACCAGGATGGGGTTCATTATTGAGTTCACGTTGTATGGACAGATGTAGGGGAGGCCCAACGTGAGTATGTCGGTTTGGCCTTCAACAGTTACGAGTTGTTGGGCGTACACATTTTCAATAGTTTTTTTATGTACGGCTTCTACTTCACCTGCCTGAACAGACGTTAATTCATAAGGTGATTGCCACCCTCCGAAAATACGCCTTTTTGCTTTAACTGGTAATAGATCTAAACCTCGCTGCATGGCTATGAACTGGCCTCGGTCTCTAGCATTCCACTCCCATTCGCGTTTTTGGAGAAGAGCGAGAGGTCCTTCACGGCCGAAAGTATTGTTATTTACAGTCGTTTCTATTTGAAAAATTTTCACTCCTGCATCTTTTATCACGTCTCCCATGCGCCAGTTCGAAGCATGTAGTGCAGAATTTTCTCTATCCATTATTGATTTTGAATTTCTTAGGGTGTGAACGTTGTGGTGATGCCGAAGACCTGTGTATCCAGCTAGTCCAGTTGCTGTGCTTTTATGTCCACCATCCATAGAAACTAGATTTATATTCACATATATGAGAAGGTCGCTCTCTGCGGCTCTACGACAGAAATGGACTTCTTCTCCGTGAGGAGTCTCACCAAGTACGACCATTCCTTCTGGGTCTTCCGCATCAAGGTTGTACAGCAATCCTTTTGGAGCAAAAGAATCATAGACTCTGTCTCCCACTGCATGGCGAAGTTCATCTTCAGTCATTCTTCTATGTAAAGCAAGAGCAGCAATAAGGTGCACATCGTCTACACCTGCTTCCGCCGCCATGTCCAGTACAGCTTCGATTATGCGCTGTCTTATATCTGGTTTACGCATAGGTGGAAGAGGTAATGAAATGTCGTCAAACGCAATCGTAAGTTTCATTCCTGGCTTAAGAAGAGAGGGGAGTGGATCTGAATCACCGAGTGGGTTCAAAAGGGCGTCTTTTATCGCACCTTCTGGATCTGGAAGTCCTTCTAACGGTTCAGACGGATACACAACCCGTGATCTTCCAGCAGGAAGTTTCTCTAAATGGAAGTTCTCCCCGTGATGAAAAACGATGGGTGGAGTATTTCTATCCACATCTAACACAAACCCTGGTCTAGGGGAAGGGCGTGAGGTTTCTTTATTGTCGGTATTCATTTGATATTTTGCTCCCGTTCGTCTCTAAGATCAAAAACAATCTTGAAGGCACCTCTTACACCTGCGTTGGCAGCATGTTTTAAGGCTTCTTGATAGTTATTAAGTGAGTAACAAGCTGAGACAAGTTCCTCAAGTTTTGCGGTTTTCACTAGTTCAAAGGCAAGGTCGAAAGTGCTTGTTGTTTTTCCATCAGGTAGTTTTTCAGTCCCATAGGTGTAAGCACCGATTAGTTGTAATTCACGATGCCATAGGGGGGTTAGTTCCAGTTCCACTGTCGCGGGCATTCCTACAAGGACAACTTTTCCGTTTGGCTTTGTTATAGATAAAGCGTCACTAATACTTTTTGAAGATCCGACACAGTCGATTACGACATCTGCACCACCGGTCAGACGGTCCACGCGACCGTTAGGAGCCTTTTCTGAAACATTTGTGATTGCTTTTGTTCCACAAGCTCTTCTGACTGCACGGTGGATTTCTTCAGGACTTACAACAATGTCAGATCCGAGTTGAGTGGCTACTCTCTTTTGCTCTGGGTAGCGGGCAGTTGAGATAATTGTTTTTGGGTTGGTGAAATGTCTTAGCGCTGAAAGTGTTACTTGTCCTAGAGTTCCACTTCCTAGTATTGCGACTACTCCTTGGTCTGGGATTTCTGCTGCTAGAGCAGCGTGCACTCCACATGCGGTTGGTTCAACCATTACTGCTGCTTCGTCTGAGAATTCATCAGGCACGGAATGCAATTGGCTAGGGTGCGCATAAAATTCGGTGGCCCAACCTCCCCCCGTGTCATGACATGAACCGGTTTGAATTCCAGGTGATATTTCACCAAGAGTCACATTTTCACAGTTTCCTATTTTCCCCTCGCTGCAAGGGGTGCAGGGTGGCGAAATGTTTCGACTGGTACAGCTGAGAACTGGTTCAAGTACGACCCTGCTGTCGTCGTCAAGATTGCCTACTACCTCATGTCCAGGTGTGAAGGGAAAAGAAACAAGAGGTTCAAAATATCGAGCTGATTTGCCATCTACTGTTGCTAGATCTGAACCACAGATTCCTGAAAGTCTTGGTCGGACTTTTACCCAATCTTTTCCTGGTGATTCCGAGTTTTCTTCTTGAATCAGGTCTATAGGCCCGAAACTTGCTCCAGAACCTGGCATTATATTTCCGGCAATCTTGGCAGCTGCATAACGCGGAATGTTTCTTTTGAATCGAAGTGCCTTCATGCTTTACTACCTCTATGAGGGGCTAAAGGTAAAATCTTGTTGCTTATTCCAGGCGACTTGCTGAAGTCTTCAACGAGCCACCCACGTTTTCTGGCGATACTTGCGAGGCGAACCTCCGGGTTTACAGCGACTGGAAAACCAACTGCCTCCAACATGGGTAGGTCGCTGGCAGAATCAGCGTAAGCGACTGATTCGCGCAAGTCGAGTTGATTCGCAGCAGCGTAGTCGGCTAATGCTTGGTATCTGGATTCTCCTGTAGGTGGTACATCTACTAGTCGACCATCATAAGAGTCACCATTGTGTCCAAGTTTAGGGCAAATTATGTCGTCAAAAAGAGGTTTGAGTGGTTCAACTATGAAATCTAAAGCACCAGTTATTAGAACAGTTTTATGTCCTAAATTTCTATGCTCTCTTACTCTACGGATCCCTTCGGGGAAAGATTTAGAAAGTATAAGGTCACTAAATTGTTCAGCTGAATCTTCAGAGATTTGAGAGATTGGAGCCCCTTCGTAGCGCCTGTAGAAATGACGCAAAAAATCGCCTCGATCTTGTTTGTCCAAAGAGAGCAATTGTGGTACTTCTGCCAATGTTTTTACTACTAGCCGAATACGTTCAGCCCTGCTTAGTCGTCTGCTTGCGAGCCACGCGAAAGAAGAAACTACGTTTGAAGCAATAAGAGTATTTTCTAAATCGAAAGCAGCGATATGACGGTCGGGTGAAAGAATTTGATTTCTTAAACGTGTTTCTCTGTCAGGTCCCTTTTTCGAAGGCGGACTCATGGGAACTCTGCCTGCTTTAACTACTGAAGGGAGGTGAATTTCGTTTGCGTATTGATTCCAATCAATTATTCCAGGATCAAAACAGAAATCGTCCTTATCTTCTTCGTCTAAAGAGTCCCAAAGTTTCAAAAGGCTTTCAAGGCCATAGATGGCTTGGCATTCGACATAAGCTCCATATAAGTCGACGTAACCTAAGGCTTTTTCTATCTGATCGCGTTGTTCTTCGAGTTTTGCAATTACATCAGCTCTAGAGCCTCTAATAGGTAGTTGGTCAAAAACCTTTTGCGTTTTACTTAAAAGCGTTTGGCCTCTTTCAAGTTGCTTTCTAACTTTACTTATACCGGGAAAATCCCAACCAGGCACTGCAATTGGTTGACCTATTTCGTCGTATACAGGGTGGAGTGTGAACCAAGCGCGAATCATGTCAAAGAGGTGACCGTATCTGAGAGGGTTGATGCTGCCTGATGCAATTTGAACAATGTCTGGTTGTTCAGCTGGCCCCCTTGCGGCAACTGCACAAATAGCAGCTGTAACCATATCCACAGGTATTACGTCGATTGTTCCTTCGGGAATTCCGGGAAAATCTTTTAATAGTCCCCTTGCGTAGGAAATGATTACAGGTTCGGCCATTCGGAAACCTCTTATCCATCCCGGGAAGGGTTCCGCTAAGGCAGATTCAATAATTGAAGGCCTCACAATGCTTACAGGGATAGTGTCAGCAGTTTCGCGAAGCGCAATTTCTCCTAATGCTTTCGTGTAGGCATAAGCATCGGGAAATCCCAAAGAGTGTGCTCGCGAACGGCCAGCTTCTGCCATTCGGTCGTTAACCCAACGTGAACGCAATTGTTCAGTTTTTGATGCAAGCGCAGGAATACCAGCTGCCCCTAGCTCTTCGCGAGCTTCTTTGCGGAATCCTTCCAGACGTTCAGGCGTACGACTAGCAGTTTCTGTTTCTTGCCGTGTTCTCCTCGCCGCATCGACTTCGATTCTCCAATCAACATCAACAAAGAATGGACTAGAATCTACAGGTTCTTCTGGTGCGGCTCCTCTTCTACTTCCCGCCACGTAGCAAGTGGATATAGAAACAAGATGAGGTGAGACAGCAAGTTCGTTTAGAGTTTGAGCGATACGAACTGGTCCAAGGAGGTTAACTTCCACTGCTTGATCCAAAGGTGAATCAAAACTGACTACTGCTGCGGAATGAATAAACAAGTCACATTTAGCCAGTTGAATAAGGCCGTCTTCATCAAGTCCTAAACCATCTACGCCTACATCTCCTGATATTGCGGTAACTCTTTTTTCACATAATTCCTTAAAACCGTCGTTTCCTAATTTTTCACGAAGGTTATCAAAAGCATCGTTACGGAGGATGTCCCTTTCTGCCCGTTTTTCTGCACCTCTTCTACCTGGGCGCACGAGTAAGACGAGCTCACAGTCAGGTATGGAGCTGAGTAAGCGTTCGACTAGAGCAGTGCCAAGAAAGCCTGTTGCCCCAGTAATAGCTATCCGTTTTCCGGATAAATTTTGCTTTATCATCAATATTATTTACCAATTGGTAAGTTAAACTTACCAAACGGTAAGTAATAAGAAACGGTATCCGATGGAAAAGTACGAAAAATTTGGAACAAAAGAAAAAATTCTTGATTCTGCACTGGAATCCTTCAGCACATCTGGGTTTGATGCCACTTCACTAGACGTTATTGCAAAATCTTTAGGAGTAAGAAAGCAAACTATTCTTTATCACTTCGGAACCAAGAAAGGTTTATTAAATGCAGTAGTTGAGAGAGCGGCAGAGAATCTGATTAATTCAATCGAGGAAGTTCTAAATAGTGAATTGAAAGGTTGGGAAAGAATTGAAGCGCTAGCAAGGATGATTTTTCGACTTGCCTTACGTGAGCCACTACTGCTCGGCCTTTTGAGGGAGGTAAGTAGACCAGGGTCTGCTGGTTCAGAAAGATTAAGGATATTAATGACTCCACTTATGGATAGAGGAACTTTATGGATGCAATCAGAGATGGAAGTTGGAAGAATGCGTCGAACCAACCCAAGACTGGTTATTTTAAGTGCCTACTCAACTGTTGTGGGACTGGCTACAGAAATTGAAGTATTGAGAGCAGCTGGCATCGAGCAGGCACTACGTCCTGTGACCATAAGACGGCGTGAGCTTATTAGGTTCTTAAGAGTTTCTTTAGACCCTGATTATCTGAAGTCTAAATAACAGTGTTACGACGCTTTCGTGAAAATTTTTCCACCGCAATGTCTGCAAGGCGATCTACTAGTCCTGAGTAAGAAAGTCCAGCTTTCTGCCAGAGTCTCGGGTACATAGATATAGGTGTAAAGCCTGGAATGGTATTAACTTCATTAAGTATTGGGCCTCTTTCAGGATGAAGGAAAAAATCCACTCTCGCCATTCCAGAGCAACGCAGCGATAAAAAAACAAGGGCTGCTATTTGTTGCAGTTCAACAACAAGGCCCGCTTCAATATCTGGTTCGTCAATCAATTCAGCACTGTCATTTTGATATTTTTCAGCGTAATCATAAAAATCACCCATAGGTTTTATCTCACCTGGGGGTGAGACTTGAGGAACTAGGTCACCCAGAACAGAGAGTTCTATCTCTCTTCCTTCTATGGCTTCTTCGACAATCACCCATTCGTCGTAAGCGAAAGCTTTTTCGAGAGCTCCTTTTAATGAATTATGGTCATTGGCTCTGGAGACTCCTATTGATGATCCTAAATTTGCAGGCTTAACAAAAACTATTTGCCCGAGTTCATTAAATAATTCATAAAGCATTGATTCCATGCCTTCGTTATCTAAATCTTCAAATAGTTTGGAATGTACACTTCGATAAAGTGCTTGTGGAATTTTGTGATGGGTCAGGATTTCTTTTGTGGCAATTTTATCCATAGCTAAAGCAGACCCTAAAACTCCACTGCCTATATAAGGCACATCTACTACTTCGAGTAGTCCTTGAATAGTCCCATCTTCACCTAACGGACCATGTAGAAGAGGGAAAACAATAAGGTTTTTTTCAGAACTAAGTTTCCCCAACTCGATTATGGGATTCCACACCGGACCAGTCGGTTCAAGTCTTTCTTGGAGGTCGTTATTTTTAAGATCTTCAATAGCTTTTTCAGCGAGATGCCAGTTTCCGTTCTTGTCTATACCCACTGGTATGACTTCATAGAGTTCAGGGTTTGCGGCTTCAATCACATGACGGGCTGACACACACGAGACATTGTGTTCAGCGCTACGACCACCAAATAAAACAAGAAGACAACGCTTTGAGTCCATTTTGACATGTTAGGAGAAGAAAAGGTGGAGGTGATGGCACTATATGTTCAAAAGAATTTAAAAATTTGTAAGTGACCCACCTGTCCTACTTACTGCTGAAAGAATGTAAACATGGAATTCACCACTTCACAAATAGCACACGTCACATCTGGCGAGCTAAAAGGTGAAGAGAAAGTAATACAAGTGGCTACACAGGATTCTCGAAAAGTGACACCAGGGTGTCTTTTCATACCACTAATTTCAGAAAGAGATGGTCACATCTATATTGACGAGGCTCTTTCACTAGGTGCTGCAGCGTACTTAACTGAGCAAGAGCCAAAAGAAGGAACATCCATACGCGTCGAGAACACCGCAACTGCTTTGACACAACTCGGCAAGTCAGCGCGCTTTTCATCCCATGTTCCAGTTGTGGGTATAACTGGATCTGTAGGCAAGACTTCGGTTAAAGACATGACAAATGCTGTTCTAAGTCAGCAGGGAGAGGTTCATGCCAGTCTTAATTCTTACAACAATGAGATAGGCGTCCCTTTAACACTCTTAAACGCTCCGGAGAAGTCCTCATTTCTGGTAGTTGAAATGGGGGCTAGAAAAGAGGGGGATATAGAAGAGCTTTCCAAAATGGTCTATCCGGACATCGGAGTTATAACCACTGTCGTCGAGTCTCATACCGAAGTCTTCGGTTCACTTGATTCAATTTCAAATACAAAAGGGGAAATACTAGAACGCCTTCCTTCAGAAGGGTGCGCTGTGCTGAACGCCGATGTTGATGAAGTGATGCGACAGTCTCCAAGAACCCGAGCCCACAAGTTGACATTTGGTCAACTAGGCGAAGTGCGAGCCTCTTCTGTGGAATTTGATAAAAATCTGAAACCATCATTTGTGATGGAGACTCCATGGGGAAGATCTGAAATAAAATTGAATGTTGCTGGCGAGCATATGATTCCCAATGCTTTGGCAGCTGCATCTGTAGGTTTAGCTTCGGGGCTACCACTCGAGGCGGTGGCTGAAGGTTTGAGTCGCGTCGAGCTATCACCATTAAGAATGGAAATAGCCACTGGTCTTAATGGAACAACTGTGATTAATGATACGTATAACGCAAATCCGACTTCGATGAAAGCAGCGATAGATTCTTTGTCGCTACTTCCCTGCAATGGCAGGAAAATAGCCTTCTTGGGTCTCATGGCTGAATTAGGAGAGAAAACCTCCATGGCGCATATAGAAGTAAAAAGACATGCCGAAGAATTAGGAATCGAAGTGATAGCGGTTGAAACTGAACTCTACGGTGATCCACGAGTTGTCAATTTAGACAGTGTCTTAAATGAAATTGAAGGTATGCGACTCGATAAAAATGATGCACTTTTATTTAAAGCGAGTCGCGTTGTCGGACTTGAAGAAGTTGTCAAAGAAATAATTATTTGAAATTTTTTGACAATTAAGAACTTCTGTTTCGGACTCTGTAGCGACAAATGAATTGTCGATTTCATTTGTGATGTTTATTATGTTACACATGGAAACGTTTCCAAAAAACTTATACTGGATCTATGATTCATTTAAAACTTGCCATTTGTTATGGCCAACATTAGTTAATTAGAGCTGTTTATGGATAAAAATGTAAGAGAACATTTCACAAAGATCGATTTTAATACTCAAGATAATTTGTCGACACTTAAGAATGTAGAAGAGCGAATTCTTTGGCTGTCGACAAGAATGATTGACTGGGCAAATAGAAGGGATGACGTCGACGTAAAAGTCGGTGGACATCAAGCTTCTTCAGCATCAATGGTTTCGATTATGACGGCACTGTGGTTTGCTTACATTAATGGTGATGACAAGGTTGCCGTTAAGCCTCATGCTTCTCCTGTTTTTCATTCGATTAAATATTTAACTGGAGAGTTAGACAAATCGTATTTGTACAGGCTGCGTGAATTTGGTGGCCTACAGGCGTACCCATCTAGAACTAAAGATCCTGATGTCTTCGACTACTCAACTGGGTCAGTGGGATTAGGAGC
>MPLU02224561.1_pt1 | contig 13227 bp, 10 predicted proteins | sample 1617381 | NCBI WGS metagenome assembly MPLU02 (sample SAMN05944801, study PRJNA350692) | marine metagenome | biome: marine; feature: ODZ; material: water; isolation source: 90 m water sample filtered on 0.2 um supor filter | place: Pacific Ocean | collected 2012-04-08 | depth 90m m
CCTTTTTGAGGTCCACGGGCAGCCGGAATCGGTGGATTCGAATAAAACGGAGTCGGCCAGTCCAGAGTCGGCATCTGAATCGGGTGGCAGTGTTTTGGAGGTCATCAATAAAGTCCTCAATTATCCACTCATCAAAATGGGCAAGGGTAATCTGACCCTCCAGAGTCTGCTCATACTGGGCTTGTTATTTATTGCGGTGATTATTGCCGAGAAGATTGTTCGGGAGCGCGTTATCATGCGTGTTTTTGAAAAGACTGATTTTCCGGAATCCCTCGAGTACGGTATTGCACGGATTCTTGGCTACATATTTTTGGTTATTGGTTTCTACATGGCGTTCCAGATTGTGGGGATCGATCTCAGTTCGCTGACCATCATTGCCGGCGGCATTAGTGTGGGTGTGGGTTTTGGACTGCAGAATATTATCAATAACTTTGTCAGCGGCATAATCATCTTTGCCGAACAGCCCATTGCCATTGGTGACCGCGTTGAGGTAAGCGGTATTGCCGGCAGGGTGGAGAAAATCAGCCTGCGCAGCACCATGGTGGTGACCAGTGATAATATAACCATGATTGTGCCTAACGCGGATTTTATTTCCCAAACGGTGACCAACTGGAGCTATAGCGATCCCAAGGTGCGCATTCGAATACCCATCGGGGTGTCTTACGGTAGTGATCCGCAAAAAGTGAAAAAGTTACTCCTGGAAGTGGCCGAAGAAGATTCAAGAACCCTGAAGGATCCCGGGCCCAGTGTTATCTTTCGGGCGTTTGGTGCCAGCTCGTTGGATTTTGAGCTGGCTGCCTGGACCAAGGAAATGTCTACGCGGCCCACGAGTTATATCAGTGGTATTAATTTCGCCATCGACAAGAAATTCCGTGAACACGACATCGAGATTCCGTTCCCACAGCAGGATTTACATATACGTTCTGGTGGGGTGGAAATAAAAAAAGCGACCGACTCATAAGAATCCGCCGCCAGTTAAAGCTGTATTGCCAACTTAGGCGTCAGAGCGATTTTTGCCGTCCTTCTTTTTCGGCTCAGGCTTGGCTTTCGGATCGCCGCGCCGGAAATTGAAGTCGAAATTAAACTTCCTTTGCCCTTCACCATTGAATTGGAATTGACGGAACTGAAGGCCGCCCTTGCCTCCGCCCATGCCTTCGAGTTGTTCGAGTTTCTTGATGAGATTGCGGTCGAGCGCGTCGCGCTGTTTCTCGGTGTCCACCGGGCCGGTGAACAGTTCGTCCCCGTTTTTATCCTTGGCTGAAAAGATCTTTTTACCGTTTTTTGTTTTCAAAGTGTAGGAGCCTGTTTCATCGGCGACAGTGACACTGCTGGCAACCTGTGCGTTGAAGTTAAAATTTTTGCGACCACCTTGTGGAGGTTCCGGTATCTCAAATAACTCATTATTGGGGAATATATCCATTGGTGGTCCGCCGGGACCAAATTGGGGAAGGTTCTGGAGCTGCTTGCGAAGTTGCTCCATTTGTTCCTCCATTTGCTTTGGATTGCCGGGCCTGAGTTGGAACTGGTTGAAGAGACCAAGACCGCCCGGAAGATTGAATCGTTGCCATTGACCATCCTGAAGGCGTAACCCTTCGGTTTTGGGTGCGTTATTTTGCTTCATTTCACCTTGGCCAAGTTTAATCTTGGCAGTTTGTTCCTTGGCTTGGCGGTAATAGGTGAGAGTGACTTCATCGCCCGGTTTCTTGGTACGAATAAGTGCCTGTAATTGCTCCGGATTAACGATCAGTTGATCGTCCATTTGCGTAATGACATCATTAAATTTCAGTCCGGATTTTTGAGCGGGGCTTCCCTTGGCAACATAAGAGATAACCACACCGATGCCTTCGGGCAGATTCAACTGGGCCCGGGTCGTGCCGGTAACCGGATCCATGGCTATTCCAAGGAAGGCACCCGCCTTGGCCTGCGCTTTCCCCTTTTGGTTTGTGTCAGGCGCATCCTTTTTCTTTTCCTGGCTCAGGAGGGGAAACGCGAGGGTTGCTATCAGTAAAAGTATTAGTTTGGTATTCATGTTGATGATTGTAGTGTTCAAGATTTAATAAATAGTAGCCGGCACAAGGAATCGTTCCTCGCGGGGAACTTGATATTGTACCCGTGTCACTCCATTGGGTTGAGCCCATTGGTAAGAATCAACGACCTGCATCCGGACACTCCGGTAGGGTTGTCTTCCTTCAATATGAATAATGCCCTCATTGATTGCTTCGACGACCTGGTTTTTCCTGGAAATAGGGAAAAGTTCGATAGGTTCTTCCTTGGTGGGTTTGTTTAAAGACTTGGTGGCAATTTCATCCGGCTGGTTATCGGTTTTTTGAGGGGAAAGGGTCAGCGCCAAAACAATGGCAGTTGCAGCAGTAAAGGGGACTAACCATAACCACCGGCGGGATCGCCAGGTTGATGGTTGGGGTGCTGGTGAACTATTTTTCACTGCGTGGTTGATGCGTTCAAGGAGGGTTTCATCCATCTGTGCGGGTTTGACTTGGCGCAGTTCCTCCTCTTGAGTCGGATCAAATTCAGGTTCGTTATTCATGATTCCTTCAGGTTTGCGTCGCGTTTAAGAATCTCCAGCCCATAACGATAGCGCGAGGCAGCTGTGTTAAGCGGGATATCAAGGGTTTGAGCTATCTGGGCAAAGGTAAGTTCGCTCCAGATTTTTAACATCACTACTTCCCGGAATTTCTCAGGCATGTTTTTTATGGCCCGCTCAATGAGCCGGGCGGTTTCCTTTTGTTCTATGGTGTCGTCGAACCAGCAGTCCTCTGATCTTTCGGTTGTTACCTCTTCACGGGCTGTCCGGCGGTCGGTTTTCCGGGCAAGATCAATGGCCCGCCGCCGGAGGGTGGTATACACCAGAGGAAGGTCCGGCGGGTTACCTTCACTCTTCCCGGAGGACTCAATCACGGCCTCCTGTAATAAATCCTCTGCATCGGCTTCACAGCGGGTTTGGGTCCGGGCAAAGAGCAATAATTGAGGGCCATGTTTACCCAGCCAATCATTCCAGTTTAACGAATTATCACTCACGAATCTGCCGACATACTAGCCTGATTCCGAGCCATATGCATAGATAAAGCGTTGAGAGAAAAAGTTTTTGTCTAAAAAATTGCTCAATCTTCGTTGCTTGGCTCATAATTGCGCATGCGCCCGTTTTTACTGACTCTAGCCTGTGTTATTGCTTTCCCCCTTCAGGCAGCTCCAAAGGAGTTGCTGGTTTATATCGGTACCTATACCAAGACCGAGGATCAAGGGATTCATTGGCTCAAACTGGACATGGAAAGTGGCAAGCTTACGCCGGTGGGGAAACTGGCCGGGCAAAAGAATCCTTCCTTTCTTGCTATCCATCCTAATAAGAAATTTCTCTATGCGGTCAATGAGATTGGAAATTACAAGGGAGAGAAGGCTGGTGGCGTGAGCGCGTACTCAATTGACCCCAAGACAGGTGCCCTCACTTTTCTCAACCAGCAATCTTCCAAGGGTGGGGCACCCTGTCATCTGGTGTTGGATGCCTCTGGACGCAATGTGCTGGTGGCCAATTATACGGGCGGAAGTGTGGCGAGTTTGCCCATTTCACGAAAAGGGCGTCTGCGAAAAGCTTCCTCGTTTATTCAGCATGAGGGTTCGAGCGTGCTGAAGCCAAGGCAGGCCGCCCCTCATGGTCATTCCATCAATGTCTCACCGGATAACAAGTTTGCTGTGGCCGCAGACCTCGGTCTAGATAAGGTTCTGGTTTATGGCTTTGAAGCGAAGGGAGGCAAGTTGACCCCGGCAGGCTTTGCTAAGGTCGCACCCGGTGCAGGCCCCCGGCATTTTGCGTTTCATCCGAAAGGAAAGTTCGCTTACGTGATCAATGAGATTACCTTGACCGTTACGGCTTTCAGTTGGGATGAAGGCAAAGGTAAGCTAAGTGAATTGCAGACAATCACCACCTTGCCGGTTGAGCGGGGAAAGGGGATGAGTACGGCAGAGGTGCAGGTGCATCCTGGCGGCAGGTTTTTGTATGGATCCAATCGCGGGCATAACACAATTGCGGTTTTCAGTATCGATCAAAAGACAGGGGAGCTGAGTGCCGTGCAGCATCAATCCACTCTGGGTAAGACGCCACGTAACTTTGGGATTGATCCCAACGGTAAATTCCTGATTGCGGCCAATCAATCCAGTGGAGATGTTTTCACCTTTAGGATTAATCAGGACACAGGTGAATTAAAGCCTACGGGTCATTCGGTGAAAATCCCAATGCCAGTTTGTGTAAAATTTCTGGAGTGGTGAACCCTATGGGCATTGCATCATTTAATCTCTGCTCCAAAAACAGTGCTATTGCAGCAATATACGTTTTGACAATGAATCAATTCCAAACTAAAGATGCATTTGATGTGCATCTTATGCATATTTAGAGATGCGACTCTCTTTGCATACCGATTATGCCCTCCGGGTGCTGATGTATCTGGCTGCGGCGAATTCTCGTGCCAAGGTGGCGGAGATTGCCGGATATTTCGATATCTCGCGCGATCACCTGGCCAAGGTAACGCAACGGTTGGCCCAGTTGGGATACATTCGGGCCCTTCGTGGTGCGGGAGGTGGACTGGAGTTGGCCATGGATCCGGCGAAGATTCGACTTGGGTCGGTCATCGTGGACTTCGAAGGCACCATGCGTTTATTGGAATGTGTGGGAGCAACCGAACCAGTCTGCTGCATTCAATCGAGCTGCCGGCTCAAACAGGTGTTGGCCAAGGCAGAGAAGGTGCAAAAAGACTATCTGGATGGCGTTTACTTAAGCGACGTTGTTCAGGTGGGTCGTCCTCTAGACAAGCAAACAAGATAAGCACATGGAACCAAACCAAACCATTAAAGGAAGAATAATTCTATGTTGCATCAAGCTAAACGAAAACGTTCGTTGTTCAGTCTCATCTTTGCCGGCCTTATCTTAAGCGTCGGCTGCGTTGGAACCAAGCAGGCAGCGGTAGATCCCAACAGTATCTACGCCCGACTGGGGGGACAACCGGCGATCAATGCCGCTGTGGAGCTTTTCTACAAAAAGGTGTTGGCTGACAAGAGCGTGAACCACTACTTCGAAGACATTGACATGGACAAGCAGAGGTCGAAGCAAAAGCAGTTTCTCGCGGCGGCATTTGGAGGGCCCGTTCCCTACAGAGGCAAGAATATGCGTAAGGCTCATGCTCCCCTCGATTTGAAGGAGAGCGACTTCAACGCCATAGCCGGTCATCTTCAAGCCACACTTAAGGAGCTGAAAATCAACGATAAGCTCATCGGTGAAGTCATGGCCGTGGCAGCAAGCACCAAGGATGATGTCCTGAACAAGTAGGCAACGTTTCTTGGCTGAATAGAAATTAGTTCAAGCCCCTGCAAAAGCAGGGGCTTTTCCGTTACCTTTTTTGATGGGTATGTCCTTTTGGTGCAGGAAGGCGTGGCACTGGGACCGTTGGCTCTACATATACTGTTTGCGGTACTGTAATGGAGTAAGGCCCATGTTCTTTTTGAATTGTACGGTAAAGGAGCTCTGGTCGTAGAATCCAAGGTCGATTGCGATTTTTCCAACCGTCATATCGGGTTGTATCAGCAGGTCGCAGGATTCCTGAATTCGCAATTTGATAAGATATTGTTGTGGGGTAAGGTTAAAATTCTCGCGAAAGCGCCTTTCGAATTGACGAAGTGAGAGGTTGGCCATGTTTGCCAAATTACGGATGGATAATTTGTCTCGAAAGTGGGCATGTAGATAGTTCATTGCCAGAGTCATGCCGGACTCGCCGGAAAACAACCGCCTCTGTTGTTCATAGTCCTGGATGATGCCCATCACGCCAATTGCTTTCCGGTTGATGTCCACGATTGGATATTTGGAGGTAAGAAACCATGAGGGAATTCCTTGGCGGTTCAGAAAGATTTCCACTATCCGAGTCGCGGGTGTCCTGGATTCCATGACTTCCAGATCATCGCGTCGAAATTTTTCTGCGAGCCGGCGGGGCAACAGGTCGAAGTCAGTATGCCCGATCAGTTCGGACTCGCTCTCAAACTCATATAACTTTACAAGATACTGGTTGGCCGCCAGTAACACGCCTTCACAATCCTTGGCAAAGAAGGACACATTCTCAATGCAGTCGAATAGCTCATAAACCGGACTTGAGGAACTGATCGCCCGAATCATATTCCTTCTTCTTTTTTGAACTTCTTTTGCGCTTAACATATCCAATATTGCGTTGACTGAGGAAAAGGAGCCGTGTCGCTTTAATAATAAAATTGGCCAAAAGAATGCAAGACGTATTTGGAAGTTTGCGATACCCTTTGGTCATACAGGATATGAAGGGACTGAAGCACATGTGGAAACACGCCTTGATTGGGGCACTGATGTTGCCCGGCGCGTTGTCGGCACAGGAATTGTCGGATGCGGCGAAAATCACTTTTTTTGACAAAGAGATTTATCCGGTTCTTAAGGAGAACTGTTTCAAATGTCATGGCGAAGAAAAGAAGCTTAAAGGTCATTTCCGTATTACCAGTCGCAAGGGGCTTTTGGAGGGCGGGGATATCGGCCCGGCGATTAATCTTAATGAACCGGATAAGAGTCTTTTTTTAGCAATGATCTCCTATAAGGATGGTGATCATGAGATGCCGCCAAAGGAGAAACTTCCTCAAGCACAGATTGATTCACTAACCCAGTGGGTGAAGATGGGGGCGCCGTTTAACCCTAAACATGAGATTACTGCCGAGGGAGGTGCGCCGACGAGCCCCAACACGCAGATTAATGAGCGAACCAAAGCTTACTGGGCTTATCAGCCGATTAAGAAACCCGCCGTGCCTAAAGTGGCAGGGAAAGATTGGGGGGGCAATCCCATTGATGCCTTTGTCTATAGTCGTCTAGAAAAGAACAAGCTTACTTCTAATGGGCCTGCTGAAAAGAGGCAGTTAATACGCCGTGCATACTACGGACTAATCGGCCTGCCTCCCTCACCGGCTGAGGTTCGGACCTTCATCAATGACAAGTCACCAAACGCTTTCGAAAAGGTGATCGACAATCTTTTAGCGCGTCCGCAGTACGGTGAGAAATGGGGCAGGCATTGGCTCGACTTGATGCGCTATGCTGAAACCAATGGGTATGAGCGTGACAGTCGAAAGGATCTTATTTGGAAATACCGGGATTATGTCATTAAGGCTTTTAATGAAGACAAACCGTATGATCGTTTTATTGTCGAACAGTTGGCTGGCGATGAGTTGCCAGATAAAGATGGGGATTCTATTACCGCTACCGGGTTTTATCGCCTTGGTATCTGGGATGATGAGCCAGCAGATCGCCCATTGGCACGTTACGACTATCTAGATGATATATTGAGGACCGCCAGTGAGACATTCCTTGGGATGACCGTGGGTTGTGCGCGTTGTCATGATCATAAGATAGATCCCCTGCCGCAAAAGGACTATTATTCGCTTTTGTCTTTCTTTAGTGACATTTCTCCTCATGGAAAGGGAAAGACCAATCACGTTCCCATTACCGATGAGAAAACCAAGGCTCAAATGGAGCGGAAACGGGACGGACAGCAGAAGGTTATTGCTGAGGTTCAGGCTAAGTTGCGTCCTTTTGAGGAGGCTTTGATCGATGGCTTCGCCGCCACAAATCCCAATATTCGAGACAAGGCAAATGAAAATAACCAGAAGAAGCTGAAGAATCCATATGCACTTCCTGATGCCTCGCGAGGGAAAGGGCAGATTTGGGAATACACTACCACCAAGCCCGGCGATGATTGGTTTGAGATTGCTTATGATGATAGAGAATGGAAAAAGGATTGGTCAGGGTTTGGGGCGAAAGGAACACCCGGCACTCATGTCCGTACCGAGTGGAAAACCAGTGACATTTGGCTTCGTAAAGATTTTCGCCTGGTGGAGATTCCCGGGAAGCTGGTTCTGCGAATCCACCATGATGAGGACGCTGAGGTCTATTTGAACGGTAAACAGATTAAGTCCTTTACCGGGCACATTGGTCGTTATGTTGATGTGGATATCACGGAAGCTTCCCTTGATGTATTGCAAACGGGGCGTAACACGATAGCTATTCACTGCCGTCAAACGACTGGGGGGCAATATATCGACGCAGGGCTAATGGTGGATTATGACATTACTCCGATTCCAGTTTTGGCTCGCCTACACGGCAGAGCCATCCTCGGGGATGTAAAATTAGCTGAGTATCAGAGGTTGCAGCAACAGCTTGTGACGCTTGAACGGGAAAAATTTGAGGTCAAGGAGGAGTTCGCCATGGCGGTAGCCGAACGAGGAAGGCAGAAGACTTGGGTTCTCAAGCGGGGTAATCCTCAATTACAAGGTGATGAAGTTAATCCTGCTTTCCCTCAGGTTCTGGGTCAGCCAGAGGTAAAGGTTCCTGAGAGTTACGACACTGGTAAAACTTCCGGTAAACGACGGGTGCTGGCTGAATGGATTGCCAGTAAGGATAATCCCTTAACAGCTAAAGTGATGGTTAACCGCCTGTGGCAGCATCATTTCGGACGAGGCATAGTCAGAAGTTCCAATAACTTTGGTTATATTGGGGATCAGCCTACGCATCCGGACCTCCTTAATTGGTTGGCTGCGGAGTTTGTTGGAGGCGGTTGGACATTAAAACGGATGCATAAAACTATCATGATGAGCCGCACCTACCAGATGTCTTCAGCTGGTGCTGCTCCCGGGCTGGAAGCGGATCCTAATAATGATTTGCTTTGGCGCTTTGATATGCGTCGTCTTGCTGCTGAAGAAATTCGAGATTCCATCCTTAGTTTGACAGGACAGCTTAATCTGAAGATGGCAGGCCCCAGTATTTACACAGAAATACCACCCGAGGTGGCGAAGACAGCTTCACGGCCGGGGGGTGCCTGGGGAAGGAGCTCCAAGGAGGATGCCGCTCGTCGTAGTGTTTATATTTACGTGAAGCGATCGCTTCATGAACCTTTTTTGGCCTCTTTTGACTGGGCCGACACGGACAATACTTGTGATGTTCGCTTTGTGACAACAGTTCCTACGCAAACACTTACCATGATGAATAGTAAATTCCTGAATGACTCGGCTGAAGTCTTATCCAAGCGTCTTCAGGAGGAATTGAAGACGGTCCCTGAGCAGATAAGTCGTGCCATTGAATTGGCGACCAGCCGGACGGCAACAAAACAGGATATTGAAGAAGGGATTAAGCTTATTGGGGGCTTTAAGAAAAATGGGATCGATGAAAATCAGGCGCTGCAGCGTTTTTGTCTTCTCGTGCTTAATTTGAATGAGTTTGTCTTTCTCGATTAACAGGGTAAATCCAATAATATAACAGGCTTATGGCGAAAAATGAAAAACCAGTGAACACCTTCTGCGGACAAACCTCGCGCCGTGAATTTCTTGATCAGGTAGGGGGTGGATTCACTTCCCTTGCCTTAACGGGGCTGATGGCCAAGGACGGGTTTCTCGCTAATCAGGCGCTGGCCGCTGATGGGAAAACTCCATGGGCTAATCCTTTGGCGCCCAAGAATCCTCCTCTGCCCGCGAAGGCGAAACACGTGATTTTTCTTTTTATGTATGGAGGGCCGAGTCAGGTAGACACCTTTGACTATAAGCCCAAGATGTATCCACTGGATGGTAAAACCATTGAAGTGAAAACCTTTGGTCGTGGAGGGAAAAAGAACGGAGGCCGCGTGGTAGGGCCCAAGTGGCAGTTTAAACCATACGGCCAATGCGGTAAGCATATTTCAGATCTCTTTCCCCACTTGGGGCAACAGGCTGACAAGATTGCCTTCCTGCATTCGATGACTGCGGATTCGCCCATTCATGGTTCAGCGATGTTGATGATGAATTCAGGTCACGTGCTTAGTGGCAAGCCTTCTTTGGGTTCTTGGGTGAACTATGGTCTGGGCACAGAGAATGAGAATCTTCCCGGTTATGTGGTGATGCTGGATCCAACCGGTGGCCCCATTAGCGGCGCCAAAAACTGGACCAGTGGTTATATGCCTGCGGCATATCAGGGGGTTACCGTGAATGCCAGTGGTACTCCAATCCTTGACCTTAAGAATGCCCGTGGGATGAAGCGGGAAGAGCAGCGCACAATGCTTGATGCGTTGAACAAATATAACAGCCGGCATCTGAGTGATCGTGCCGATAACTCAAATCTGGCTGCCCGTATAGCGAGTTATGAGCTCGCTTATAAAATGCAGATGAGTGCACCTGAAGCGGTGGATTTTGATCAGGAGCCCGGTCACATCAAACAGCTTTATGGATTAGGGGAAAAACGCACCGATGACTTTGGGAAGAAGTGTCTGCTTGCAAGGCGCCTGGTGGAACGAGGGGTCCGGTTTATTCAAATCTACAGCGGTGGCAACCATAACGACGCCAACTGGGATGCCCACGGGGATCTGGTGAAGAACCACAGCTATCATGCCGGAAACACGGACAAGCCGATTGCTGGCTTATTACAGGACCTTGATCAACGCGGGTTGCTGGACGAAACACTGATTGTCTGGGGCGGTGAGTTTGGTCGTCAGCCAACCGCTGAGTACAATGCCAAGCCGGGTGCGGGAAATTATACCGGACGAGATCATAACAGCTACGGGTTTACCATGTGGATGGCTGGAGGAGGGATCAAAGGGGGGCAGAGTGTTGGTCAGACCGATGAGATTGGGAGTAAAGCCGTTGAAAACCGTTTTCATGTAAAGAACCTGCATAGTACCATTCTTACGCAATTAGGTTTTAATCCTGATAAGCTCACATATTTTTATCGTGGTCTCGACCAGCGTTTGGTGGGGGTGGAGGGAGCCGAGCCGATTAGGCAGATTATTTAGATCTGCGCCCTTATTATCTTATCAAGAAGGTTGCCGCTTCTGCCGGATGGGGTTAGGCTATGACTGAACCCCGATAAACGTAAGGATACCCCATGGTTACTACAGCTCCTCTTGATATTCCCGTAATTGAACCTTCTTCACGAGTGCAGGATTTTCTCCAGTCCCCACGTCAAATTTTAGTTAATGGTAAATGGCAGGAAGCTGCCTCCGGAAAAACATTCCCCGTTTTTAACCCGGCCACCGGCGAAGAAATCGCCCAGGTTGCTGAGGGGGATGCCGAGGATATCGGTCAGGCTGTGGCGGCTGCACGCAAAGTGTTTGATGATCCCACCCATGTTTGGAATACCATGACCCCCAGTGAGCGAGGGAAGCTTATTTGGAAAATCGGTGATCTCATTCTGGAAAACCTGGATGAGTTGGCAGAGCTTGAAAGCCTGGATAACGGCAAGCCCATGGGGGTTGCTCAGGTGGCTGATGTTCCGCTTTCGGCAGACCTCTTCCATTATATGGCTGGCTGGACCACTAAACTGGAGGGCAATACTATTCCTATTTCTGTCCCTTACGCGCCGGGTGCAAAATTTCATGCTTTCACCATGCGAGAGCCGGTGGGAGTGGTGGGGCAAATTATACCTTGGAATTTTCCTTTGCTAATGGCTGCCTGGAAGTTGGGGCCGGTTCTTGCCACGGGTAACTGTGTGGTTTTGAAACCTGCTGAACAAACTCCTCTGACGGCCTTGCGTCTTGGGGAAATTATTCAGGAAGCCGGGATGCCTGATGGGGTGGTAAACATTGTTACTGGCATGGGGGAAACTGCCGGGGCTGCTTTAGCCGCACATGATGAGGTGGACAAGGTGGCTTTCACTGGTTCAACCGAGGTGGGTAAGATGATCGTAAATGCCGCCTCAGGAAACCTGAAGAAGGTTACTTTGGAATTGGGCGGTAAATCACCCAATATTATTTTCAAGGACACTGCTGATCTGGAGGCAACGATTGCCGGGGCGGCTAGTGCAATTTTCTTTAATCATGGCCAATGCTGCTGCGCGGGTTCACGGCTTTATGTGGAAAAAGATATTTTTGATGATGTAGTTGCCGGCGTGTCGGCTGCTGCTGAGTCCATTAAGCTTGGTCCGGGACTTGCCCCGGATACTGAGATGGGTCCGTTGGTTTCAGATGAGCAGCTCAATCGTGTTACCGGGCACATGAATGCCGGGCAGGAGGCAGGCGCTACGTGTGTTGCTGGTGGGACGCGTCGGGGGGAGCAGGGTTATTTTGTGTCCCCCACCGTTATCAAGGATGCGCGGGATGACATGAGTATTGTCCGCGAGGAAATTTTTGGCCCTGTGGTTGTGGTAGATCCTTTTGATAACATTGAGGAAATCATTGGGCGCAGCAATGACAGTAACTACGGACTTGCCGCCGGTATCTGGACCAATGACATCGGAAAGGCTCACCGTACTGCAGCTCGTTTGCGGGCGGGAACGGTATGGATTAATTGCTATAATATCTTTGATGCCGCTCTTCCTTTCGGTGGCTACAAACAAAGCGGCTGGGGCCGTGAAATGGGGCACGAGGTTCTTGATCTGTACACCGAGACCAAGGCTGTTTGTCTGGGGTTATAGGAAGAGGAAGGTTAGAATGGTCCTTCGCGGGGAGGGGATGGGTCCATGGTGAAGACACTGGCGTCAAACGTTTCCTTGAGGAGTTTTGATTTCAGCTCTTGGTGGGAATGGCTCTTCCAGAGGTTTTCAAATTCATCAGGATCCTTTACCAAATCATACAATTCGCCTTGATCGGTACCGTGATAGACAATCATCTTATGGGAGTTGGTTCGGTGCATCGTCCCGTAACTGTGTTGATGGCTCCAGGCGTTATAGTATTCACTGAAGACGCTGTTTCGGTGGCCCTTGGAATCCTTTTTTCCCATGAGGATAGGCAACAGGGTTTTGCCCTGGATGTATTGAGGAATTTCAAGTCCGGCGGAATCAAGCAGGGTGGGGGCAATGTCAGTTAGCTCCATTAATCCTTCTTCACGTCGTTCTTTCTGGAAATGGCCGGGCCAACTAAAAACCAGAGGGACTCTTACCGCCTCCTCATAAAAATGAGGACCCTTGAGATAAATTCCATGATCTCCGAGCATTTCGCCATGATCACTCATGAAGATGACAATCGTGTTGTCCAGTTGGCCGGTCTCCTGTAGTGAAGCAATCATGCGCCCAACATTTTCGTCAATCAGTTCAATCATTGCGTAGTAGGCCGCGGTTACTTCGCACTTGTTACGGTCAGTCATGGCCGCGACGTGGTAGCTATTGGGATCGCTGTGGGCAAACTCACTATCCAGCTGCTGGTAGGTTGTTTTACTGGCGGCTTCATTAGGCCGGCTCTTGGGTAGGGGGAGTTCGTCAGGGTTGTAACG
>MPLU02049990.1_pt1 | contig 13214 bp, 11 predicted proteins | sample 1617381 | NCBI WGS metagenome assembly MPLU02 (sample SAMN05944801, study PRJNA350692) | marine metagenome | biome: marine; feature: ODZ; material: water; isolation source: 90 m water sample filtered on 0.2 um supor filter | place: Pacific Ocean | collected 2012-04-08 | depth 90m m
ACAGGTGTGCCATATGCCGGTAGCTACTGCCACGAAGGTCCTGCTTCCAGGCATAACTGAGGGCCCATGTGGCTGGTTGCTGACATTGCCGCAACTTATGTGACCGTGTCCGATTTGTCCCGAGTAGTCCTCCCCCCACGCATAGATATCGCCGGTAGATGTGAGTGCACCCGTGTGGCGGCCATCTGGGCTCGTCTCAATGACGTCTGAGAGGCAGCAGGAAGTCGCGTCGACGTCGTTTACCGATACTGGAGTGTATTCGTTTTCAGAGGTCCAACCACCCGCTGAATTGCCTAAGAATCCCCCATAGTTGCTACCCCAGCACTTCATCTGGTTGTTGTCCATCACCACGCATGTGTATTCGTATGAAGCCCCTAGGGCGGTCAGGGTGTAAATCGAACCGACGGTGGAACCCGGGAAGTTCAGATTCTCGTGAGTAGCCATGGGTCTAATCTCATCGTCTAGAACTTCGTTAGTTTCTGGTTGGAATCCCATAGAGGCTGACATCCCCATGAAAAGGAGTGCGAGCGCTATTGCGAGGGTTCTGTTAGTTACATGCTGTTGACTCATAGACCCCGAAGAAGAATGGTTGTAATAACGGTTTTTTCGGAAGAGTGCCTTTTGGAGGTCGGATGGTCAACCTAATTTGCGACATGTCTTGCGAGGGGCATGGGAGAACAGGGGCCCGAAGTGGAGTCCTTCCTATCTGACAACTGCCCCCCCATGGGGATCTACGAGACGCTATACGCATTCAGTGACTCTTTTGGGAGCTTTATGGGGACAGAGGGCACGCATCCGTGGTCACAAGGATTCCCTCTCACGACCCCTCTGGAGGATTTCGGTGGCCCTTCTCTCCCCGATAGCATAGGCGTCTCTTGGGAGGACCGTTTCTATCCCAAGGCATGGGGTCACCCAGACTTGCGCGATGCAATCGCAGGCTACTACAACTCCCAGTACGGTTCTGACATCACTCCAGAGAACGTGATGGTATTCGCAGGGGGCAGGCCTGGTATTTACACCGTTTTGGCGTTCCTGAAGGAGAGCGTTCAGGCGAGAATCGGGAACATAGAGTGGCCGGCATATCTCGACATCATGGAGCAAACCAAGACAAACTTCCAGATCGTCCCATTCACCAAGGAGAACAACTTCCATCCCAGCAATGACGAGTACTTCGATCGAACTGGCCTGAACGCTAAGACTCGTCTAATGCCGATAATTTCCAATCCTCAGAACCCGTCTGGTCAGACTCGATGGGGGGATGAGCTAGAGCACCTGATCCAGTTAGCAGAGCAGCCGAAGAATGGCATCCTCCTAGATGAGGCATACGAGATGTTCCACTCTCCCTCTGTTAGTGGCATCCAATTCGTGAAGGATCTGGATAGGAGCAACGTGTTCATTGCTGGGGCCTGTACCAAGGGACTGCAGTCTCCGGGCATTCGTGTTGGTTGGATAATCGCAAGCAATAAGAACATCGAGACCCTAGCAAACTACTCCAGCTTCGGCATGGGAGGTGTGAGTCACCCCTCTCAGCTCTATGCAGTCAAGCTCCTTGAGCCTGGGCGGGTTAAGAAAGCCAGAAAGGCCGTCGAAGAGCATTACAATTGGCAAAGAGAGAGGTATGGGGAGGCATTCGAAGAGATGGGCCTGGGGGTTTACACAGGGGATGGTGGGTTCTACCACTGGCTCGAGTTGCCCGAAGGCATGGAGAGCGCCGAGTTGAACAGCAGGCTGTTCAAGCGTGGTGCAGCAATACTATGTGCATCTGATTGTGACATGGCTCGTCCTCATTCGAAGGATCCTAGCTATGTCTCTCCGTATACTCGCTTTTTCCGCTTTTCTTTCGGCCCACTTCTACCAGAGACATTCGAGTCTGACATTCAACTTTTCAGTGAAGTATTGAATGAATACAAGAGTGAAATTGGAAGTTGAATCCGGTCAAATCCTTAAGTGATGGATTTCCTCCAAGAGCCGTGGCGACAGGACCGACTGCGGAACAGGCTGCTAAACTAGCCCAAGCGACATATAAACAGTTCTTGGAAGAGCCTGAGCGTTCGAAGCAAATTGCGAACATTCCGAAGTTGTTGAAGAAGTTCGAGGGCAATTATGGAACCATGGTCAAGGGCCTTCAGAAGAAGTATGGTAAGGTGACGAAGAAGTCTGCGGCACCTGAGCCGGAGCCAGAGCCGGAGCCAGAGCCGGAGCCGGAGCCAGAGCCAGTCAAGAAGGCGAAGAAGGCGAAGGCTCCCGCCGATCCGAAGGAGGCGAAGGCTGCGGAGGCTGCTGCTAAGGCCGAAGCAGCTGCTGCGAAGGCCGAATTGGTGAAGGCCCAGAAGGCACAGCTTGGAGATGCAAAGGCTGCTGCTAAGGAGGCGAAGGCCGTCGCGAAGGCAGAGGTCGAAGCGAAGAAGGCAGAGGCCGGGAGGAAGGCTGCAGAGAAGCAAGCGGCAGCCGCGAAGAAGGCGCTCGACGAGCTGAAGACATCGTCGAAGCTCTCCCCACAGGAGCTCAAGGAGAAGGAGCAGGAGCTCAAGGAGCAGGTGAAGACGGAGTCGGCAGCTGCCAAGGAGTTCGGGAAGGAAGCCAAGGACGCGATGGCTGAAGCGAAGAAGCTAGGGACCGAAGTTGCAAAGGAAGGAAAGGCTGCGGCAAAGGCCGAAGCAGAGCTGATGAAGGCAAAGATGGAGAGGAAGGTTGCTCAGAAGCAAATCAAGGCATCGGGCAAAGCCAAATCGAAGGCCGAAGAGCAACTGGAGGCATTCAGGGCAAAGCGAGAGAAGGCTGAAGCGATGATGGAGAGCACGATGGCGAAGAAGGAAGAGGCCCTGGAGGCCTCGAAAGCCGGGGCCACCGAGGCAAAGGGTGCTCTGAAGGACGTAAAGGACCAGATGAAGACCGAGATGGCTGCTGCCAAGACGCTGGAGAAGGAAGTTAAGGCCAAGCAGAAGGAGATACAGAGAGTCGAGGAGGAGGCGAAGAAGGCCGAGGCTCAGAAGGTTAAGGTCCAGCAAGAGATCATAGACAGTCAGAAGTTCAAGTCGGAGACGGCGAAGAAGGCAGAGGAGGTAGAGGCAGAGGTTGCCAAGCTGCAGAGCGAGATGAAGGGCAAGGAAGAGGCTCTCGTCGGAGTTGAGACAGCGGCGATGAAGGCAGAGAGGGATGCTGCTCACGCCGAGTTGAAGTTGAAGGCCAATCTTATGGACAGGGAGGAGCTGATCCTCGAGAGGGTCGGCCTAAAGGCCGTTCAGGTAAACTGGGCCCAGATTGGCGAGGCAGAGGGTCAGAGGCCAGACGACCTAACCAGGATCCAGGGGATTGACGAATTCGCCCAGAAGAAGTTGAATGTCCTAGGGATCCACACCTACGACCAGCTCGCAAAAATGGACCCCCTCACATCAGAGGTCATCAATGACGCGATGGAATTCACGCCAGGAAGGGTCACCAAGATGATGTGGTCGCAACAGGCGATTCAACTAATGCACGAAAGGGGTCGCTGATCACTCAGCCGGTGCATAAATCTGGAATTCGCTCAGGGGCGGAGTGTATACGTGCAGATTGATCAGGTTGGTGCTCTCCTCGTTGGAAACGCGGTGGATGTCTGGCTCGGCTGCGGCACAGACCTCTCCCGGCATGTACCTCCTGTCTGAGACAGGGTATGCTAGACCGTCGTCATTGGTCTCGTAAACGGTCTCGGTGGTCACTCCGGAGGCGATCAGGAAGGCGCAATCGCTTCCGACGTGGTCGTGGATTGGCGTATCCTGGCCCGGCTTCCAGCATATGGCGACCAGCTCGTAGTGCTCGGTCCTCTTGATCACGTTCCTCTGGTACCCATCATCGGAATACCCTATGCAATCCTCCAACGCCGCGATGTTGACATCCAGGGATGAGAGCCTCGAGTCGAGTTCGTCCAGGCCGGGTCTCCTGTCTATTCCATCAAGCCACGTTGTGAGGTCGCTGAGGGCCTCACATTGAGTTAGGAGGTCTGCACGTACCTCGTCCGATAGTGGGGCATGCGTCACCACATCACTCGCACGCGGGCTTGGCTCAAGACTCTTCTGACAGAAGGAGTCCTCGCACGGTGGAGAGTCTCCGAGGCTAACTGACTAGGGAGAGTTGTCCGGTAATCTTGTCGATCTGATCCCTGGGCCCCGGGCCGATCCCCACAACCGTCTCGGTCCCAGGTGGAATCTCAGTATGGCCTGCGTCGGTCACCAAGTGGCACACGAGGCCTGCCTTCTTTGCCTTGGAATGAATTCCCTTCAGTGAAACCAGATCGGGGACCTTGCAGACGATCTTCCTCGCCCCCCTCCTGAGGTACCTATCCAGTGACCTTGGGTTGCTTCTTTTTGCTGATAGGACGCACTCAGCAGAGGCGTGAGCGCATTGTGCGGCCAGTTTTCCCTTAGACAGCTGCAAGTCCTGCCTAGTTACCAGGATCATGGTGAGTTCTTCAGTTGGGGACACGATCCCTCACCGATTCGAATGCCGGGGAAGACCTGTGCCTGTACATCATCTCGCCCAATGGAGATGCCATCCATGCAACGAACAGAACGTTTCCGGCTACGTGGTACAAGTCGAACACCAGGCCGTTCAACAGGTAGGGAACCAACATGGATGAGCCTGCTTGCAAAAGGATACTGAGTGAGACGAACCAGTTGAACGCCAATCCAGATGCAGCCGCGATAACTGCTAGGGTTCCGATTCTGACTCTGCCCTCGACTACGATGCGATCCGACAGCAGCGCGCCCGTGAGGCCGATTGACCCCCATCCAACCACCTGGAAAAGTGTCCAAGGCCCGTGTCCGAGAAGCATGACGTTCGATGCCAGAGCGATGGTAGCAGCGAGTGCGATAGCACGGGGCGCTCCAAAGTAGGCACCCGCCAGTAGGACGAGGACCGTCACAGGCTGGACATTTGGGATTGGGTCGAGGAGAATCCTTCCAGAGACTCCGAAGACTGCAAGCAGGACCAGCATGCCCCATTGGCTCTGGTCCCTCAAAGAACGCTCGCTCCTAATCAGCGATAGGACGATTATCGACAGGATTGCAATATTTAGGAAAAGTGACTGGATTGGTGAGAGAGCAACATTGTGGAAGTCGTACAATCATTCACCCCGTTCCTCTGCCTGCCTCTCATCACTTGATACTTGCGAACATTACCATGTCCCGATGCTCCATGAGATTACGTCTCCCTCGGACATTACTAAGTCCCCGATTCCGACCATGGAAGTAGCCCCATTATGATCTAGGTTCCAATAGGCCCCATTGAAGTCACCCGTCATAGCATCTGCATTCAGGCCTCCGATGGTATGGACGAATACCCCCCATTGCCCGACATCGTAACCGACCGATAAGTCCCCGGTTGCAACTCTGGTCGAGTTCATCATGAAATCAAGACCATTGGAGTATCCCTCGAACCCACCAACGCAAGCTCCGGTCCTGTTGATGTCCTCGTTCACCCCCATTTCAGTTCCATCGTATCCAATCATTGTGACGCCCATGGAAAACTTGTCATGCGGCGAGGACGCTGGGAAGTGAACGCACATCACCTGCTTTCCCTCCCACTCGGTTGGGAGGCCGTCATGTGCAGATTCGTTGTCGTCAATGAATTTGGCGGCCTCTTCCGACAGCCTGTCCTGAATATTTGGGGCTAGGAGTATCAATACTAGTAACGCTACAACTGATGCTGGTTTCAGGAAGTCAGACATGGAGTTAATCGGTCGAAAAAACAAGTCTATGAAGATAGTTGATAATTAGGCGATTTGTGATTATCGATCCTCATAGGGAGTCAGGCGGTTCTCTCATTTATCCTGTCCCTTAGGATCTTGCTGACGGCCTTCCCATCGGCCGAACCGCCTAGCTTCTGCATCACCATGCCCATCAGAGGGCCAACAGCACCCATGCCCCTCTCATCGATGAATTCGGACCGCTCACTGATCACTGCATCGACTGCTTCCTCGATTGATGATGTGTCGGCGGGGAGGAAGCCACGAGACTCTGATTCTGAGGACATCCACGATACCATTTCTTCGACTGGTGCTTCCACGGATTCCGTCAGCAGAGTCTCGGACCCCTCTCTGGTCAGCAAACCTCTTTCTCGGAGGTGAACTGATGCGGCTAGAGCGTTTGGCTTGTCTGTTCCACTTTCTAGCAGAGCGCTTGCCCATGCCTTAGCGGGGAGTTCTAGGGGCCCTTCAATTCCATGAAAGAGGAGGTCGTCAATCTCACCGTTTAGCAGTGCCTCGACTTGATTTGAAGACAGGTCCAGGACGTTTAGCCTCTCCTTCCTCTCTTGGACGGTCAATGGGAGGTTTTCACATATCGAACTCCACCTGTCGAGAGAGATCTCCAATACAGGGATGTCCGTCTCCGGATACATTCTGGCCCCTCCGGGAAGGGGGCGCAAAGCCGTAGTAGTTCCGTCCTCTGGCTTGCCTTTCCGAATGACCACGTTTCTGACCTCCTGTGGGATTCTGTGGAAGGCCATCCTAGCCCTGTATACCACTGACTCTAGTGCTAACTCCCCCTGCCACCTAGGGGCTACGCATAGTACGAATGCGTCTCCTTCCGAGAGTTCCATCTCGCTTCTGACGGCATCGACCTCGTCGGATCCAATCCCGTAGGCGGGGAGTTCGTCGGAGTGGAAAATTCCTGGCACTCCAGCCAGTTTGGCCGCACTAGCCAATTCTCTTCCCAGCCTAGGCAGTTGTGTTTCGCTTTCGACGGGGGTCTTCTTTCCGAGGCGCCCGGAGAATCCCGGTAATGCGATTCCGAGGACCGAAGAGCCCCTCTCTATCGAGGATGTGACCATCTCGGATTCGCAATCGGAGAAAAGCCCCGAGAGATCTTGGATATCCAATGGAATCCTATTCGATGTTGCGAGTTCGACGCGGTTCTCTACGGGTATTGAGTCGAGGGTCCTGTCTGGTGGCAGTGGGGGGAGTTCGGCTTCTCTGCGGAGTTCGTTGGCAAGGCGATAGAAGTGCAGTTGGCGCGCCATTTCTAGGCGGATTATCCGTGGGATCCAATCTAGATCCTGGCAGCCCTTGATCTCGACCCTGTCCCCACATGCGATGCTGACATTGAGGTCCTGTCTGATCGATCCGAGCCCCCTCCTAACTCTGCGTGTGTCGCGAAGCAGCCTTCCAAGTGCCAATGCGGTTTCCTTGGCATGCTCTGGTGAACGGACATCGGGGGCCGTGGCGACCTCAACCAACGGGACGCCCAGCCTATCGAGGTTGTAGACTACCGTCTCCCCAGTATCTCTTTTCTTCGTGTCCAACTTCCTCGCTGAGTCCTCCTCAAGGGAGATTAGGTCGATTCCCACTTGCGCGGATTTGGTGTCTATCTTACCGTCAGTTGCCACTATTGTCGTCCTCTGGAAGCCGCTGGTATTCGAACCGTCGACAACTGTCTTCCTCATCGTTTGGAGGTTCGGTATCGGCTTCGCTTCCATCAATGCGGCCATTGTCAGGACCACGTCCACTGCTTCTGGGTCGTGGTTCCTCGGAGGCGATTCGTCGAGCTCGATTAGGCCGGCATTAGGGGGTTGGACGTACTCGAAGGTCCTGTTCCTCTTCTGCTCGAACCTCGCAGCGACATCGGTCTCGCCTCCCTCGCCACTCGATGCCCTGAGTCTCCTAGTCGATCTGGGCCATTCTGCCGGGATATCCGCGGAATTGTACTCATAGAGCTTGCTGGGCATTCTGGAATGGAGTTTTGCAGTGTCCAGTTGCTGGTGTATCTCGAGCCCGCACATGAATCCCAGGGCCACTGGGTCAAGTGCTTCTGGTTCCGTGATGTCTCCGATTGGCTCCATTTGCATTACCTAGGGAGGGGGTTTGGCTCATAGGGTCAGCGGGTGAAACGGAACGTATCGGTCGATGCTTCGTACAACTCCCCTGTTTGGAGCATCTTTCCGATGACTCGATCTACCTCGCTCTCCGAAATCTTCCTAGGGAGTGCTAGATTGTATATCTCAGTCAGATCCGCTTCTCCCTTTTCGGAGCAGATGTCCCTGACCATGTTCATTATCGCAGAGTTGTTTGAACGGGCTCTGACAGGAACCCCCGAGTGTAGCTCTGATTCATCTTCGATTCCGGACTCTTCCCTCCAGTGCCTGAAGACGGCTAGGGCAACCTTGGCGTTTTCCACGGTGGCTACTTCCTGGAGGTGCATCCTCGCGTGTGCCTCTGTGAGCCGGATTAGTGCCTCCAGAGCCCTGGCTGTGATTGGGATGACTGTGTCCTTGTCCCCATATTCGTTTTGTGACGGGCTCTCATCCTCACGACCGAAGGACTGCCTCTCCTCGGTGTAGTACTTCAGGATAGCATTCTTTGCATCCTGGTCAAGCTGCGGGTGTATGGTTCGCTTCGCGTACGCGATGTACTTCCTGAGGAAGTTCTGGGTGAGGTGCTCATCCCCGTTGTCAGTGGTGACTAGGAAGGATGTCTCCTCGGGGTCGGAGGAACCCAACTCGATGGTGTTCTCCAACAGCGCCTCGCTCTTACCAGTGGTCCGGTTGTCCAGTATGTGCCTGGCGATCCTCTCGTCATCATGAATGCGGACCTCATCCCTGATCATCCAGATGATGTCGAATCTTGAAGCCAGTGGAGGAGGCAGGCCAGTCTCCTTGAATGACCTCATCACACTCGTGTTTTTACCCCTCTTGCTGAATCTCCCATCCTCTGGGTTCGCGGCTGCGAGAATCGCGCATCTGGAATGCAGTGTGGCGGTTATTCCTCCCTTGGCGACGTGGACCTTCTGCTGTTCCATTGCAGGGTGCATCATCCTCCTGTCGTCCGTGGAAATCTTGTCGAACTCGTCGATTGCGGCGAGTCCTCGGTCGGAAAGGGGGAGCACTCCGGCCTCGAGGGCGAACCGGCCATCCCCGAAAGCATCCCTGACTGCTGCTGCAGTGAGACCTGCACCCGAGACTCCTCCTCCAGTGGCGAACCTACCCCTCGGAGAGAGAGCGGAGATGAATGAGAGCAGTTGCGACTTGGCGACCCCCGGGTCTCCCATGAGTAGGATGTGGATGTCGCCTCTGGACCTAGTCTTGTCATTCAGCCTCCGTGATACTCCTCCGAATAGCTGCAGGGCCAGAGAGCGCTTCACATGGCCCAGGATTCCAGTGGCAAATATGGAGGGGGCTATGGATCGTTGAATCAAGGCCATTAGGTCGTCCCTCTTGGAGACCTCTAGGATTCTGGCACTGTCCTCCTCGTCGATAGCGATCTCAGTGAACGGTGTGCTCTCGTGCTCTGAGCTGATCAGGTGGAATATCACATCGAACATTGGAGTCTTCTTGCGGTTCCTCACCTCGCTTCTCACGACTGGTATTACGTTGGCAGTAATTCTCTCGCCCGGTAGGTGCTTGTTGACCTGGTCGCCCTCTATCAGGACCATGCCTCTCCTTGGCTGCGCCCCACTTGGGACGTACTCGGGCTGCTCTTGGATCTCGATCCACTGGTTGTTCACCATCCTGGAGCTGATTAGGATCAGATCGAAACGGGTCTGTGCTTTGGGGAGGCCGCAACCATCACCATCTGGGCATTTCAGGGGTTCCTTCAGCTCTCGCTCGTTCTCCTGGTCTACCTCAATCTCGACACCACATGACTCACATCTGAAGACGGCTCTGTGAATTCTAGGCTTGATCTCGGAAATCTTGGTCACGATTACATCCACGCTCCGCAGTTTGTCTATGTCGGAGCTGCCTATTTCCCTCAGAGGGACTCGGGTGTCGCCCGGGAGTTCCCCGACTCGGAGCAATGCGTCTATCTCTTCCCCCCTCTCCCTGCAGATCTCCATCAGGGTCTTGGATCCGGCGGCTAGCACCTGCTTGGGAAACTGGAGCACGTCCTCGGCGAAGTCCGGGTCGAAGGTCTGGAGCTCGTGGAACGGCACGGAGAGGAATGGAAAGTTTGACTGCCTTGAGAGCAGGGTCATCACCTCTGTCTCCTTAGCCTCCTCGAGGAATGTTCTCCATCTCGCGGAGGCGTCATGTGCTGCCATTGTCATCTGATTTGCCACCGGGCTTTGCCAGTCGGAAGGCACGGCCTATGAACAGTATGGTTGGAAAATCGAACCCCTTTGCTTCCAGTGGAGAAATGTTGCACCCTCAGGGCTCTTTTCTGATTATTTTTCACTTCTAGTGGAGTTGAAATTGGAAGCCCTCCGAGTGAATTGGTAATGGTGAGTTTGAAGTCTTAGACCCGAATGGACAAGCATGGAGCATCGTCGAATTGGCCGGGACCTTTTCATCCGGCTCGACAAGGGGGAGGAGTTGCATGCCTCGATCAGAAGTCTGAGTGAGCACGGGATTACGGCGGCTGCCCTTACCAGTGGGATAGGCAGAGTAAGGAACACGGCGATAGGTTTCCTCGACGCAGAAGGAGTCTACCAGAGGGTTGTGGTCGATGAGCCGATGGAGTTGCTCTCAATGCAAGGAAACCTTGCTCCCGGGCCAGATGGGCCATTCTCTCACATTCACATTGTGGCTTCTGACGATGATCACGTGGTCAGAGGTGGGCACCTCTTCGAAGCCACCGTGGAGGTTACTGCGGAGATTCACATGAGGGTCCTGGGGGATGATTCAAGCCCGATGGAGCGGGAAGCAACTGAGAACGAGTTCCTCAGAATCTCATTCTGCGACATGGGGGAGTAATCCTGAGAGTGCTTTTTGCGCACGGCTTCGAAGGCAGTCCGACAGGTTCCAAGCCCACGTACATGAAGGAGGCCCTGGGGTGGGATGTCACTGCCCCACAGATGTCGGAACTAGGCTGGAGCATAGCTAGTCAGACAGAGGTCCTCATTCGCCATCTCGACAAAGGCGAGTATGATCTTCTGGTTGGATCCTCCATGGGAGGGCTTGCAGCGGCAAATGCGTCCGCGATGAGGCCACAGGCAGCAACTAGGTTGCTACTGATAGCCCCTGCATTCGGACTGGCAGAGAATTGGGAAGGAATGGAGGAGGCGGGCAGGAGTGCATGGAAGACGACGAACGAGAGGCGTTACACCGGCTACGAATTGGACATAGTCCTCCCATGGGAGTTCATGGAATCCGCAGAGAAGATGTCATGGCCCAGACCGGCGCATCCAACTGCAATACTGCATGGCAAATACGACGAAGTAGTGCCAATCAGTTTTTCTCGCAAGGTCGCAGAGGGATGTGAGAACGTTAGCCTCCACGAGACCGATGACAGCCATCGCATGAAGGAATCGTTGCGATTCATTCCCGAAGTCGTTTCCGAGTTGATGGATGGTTCTGGCATCTCATTGGTTGAAATCACAGGAGGGGTCGTAGAAGGCCCGGAAAGCGAGGAGAAACTTGAGGTACCCGAGGAACTATCGACGGAGGTGAGTGAAATCGGGGATGAAGGGGGTGTTGTCGACAGTGAGGCCGATATCGAACAGTTAGAGGCTGAGATGAAGAGGCTTGAGGCTGAGATGGCGAAGAAGAAGGCGGCTCTAGAATCGTCCAAGCAAGAGCCCGTTCCAGAAGAGGCCCCGGTAAGAGAGGACGAGGACGAAGAGAAGGAACGATTGTCGATAGAGGCTAGTGATGCGATAGTCAAGGCGGAAGAGGAGGTGCAGTTAGCCAAGGAGGCAGCGGCTGAAGCGATAAAGAGGGCCGAGGTTGAGGAGGCCGAGGCAGAGGAGGCTCGATTGGTCGCGGAGATGGAAGAAGAAGAGGCCAAGGAGGCCAAGGCAGATGCTGAAGCGGCGAAGAGGAATCTCAATGCGGCCCTGAGGAAAGCGGAGTTGGCTGGAAAGGACGCGGAGCAATTCACTGATGAGATGGAGAGGGAGAGGAGAGAGGGGCAGATCCTCGAGAGGGTGACCGAGAGAGGAGATTCACTGGACTGGTCCAAGATTGGAATTTCCGAAGGAAACAATCCCGATGACCTGACTCTGATCAACGGAATTGACGATTTCACTCAGAGGAAGTTGAATGCACTGGGGATTTTCACATTCAGGCAGATTGCGAATATTGATTCGGATGCTGGCAGGGATGTGAATGACTCTATCGAGCTTCTCCCGGGCAAGGTCGCAGAGCTTGAATGGGCCAAACAGGCCATCACGATGCTGGAGCTGAAGGGCGTCGACGAGTCATCTAGCAAATCGGAGGTGGATGACGACAACGTCATTGCGGACCTCAGTGCGTCTCAAATCAAGTGGGCCCAGATAGGGAAGGCAGGGGATCGGAAATCCGATGACCTGACCTTGATCAAGGGAGTGGATGCCGAGACTCAGAAGAAGTTGAAGGTCCTGGGAGTTAGGACCTTCGATCAGATCTCTAGGATGGACAAGGAGACTGCCGAAGCGGTGAATGGCGCTCTGGGCCTGATGCCAGGAAGGGTCTCGAAGATGATGTGGGCGGAGCAGGCCAAGTCCCTGAAGGGCAAGTGACTTGTGCTTACTCACCGGTTGATCCTAGGAAGTACTCGCCGATCTCGGGGTCGGTCAGGATGTGCTGTGCATCGCCCGTGTGCACCACCTTGCCGTTGGAGATGATGTAGCCGCGATCGGACCTTGCGAGGGAGAGCCTGGCGTTCTGCTCGACGATCAGGATCGTTATGCCCTCATCACGGAGGGAGTCAATTCTCTCGATTATCTGCTGCTGGTATAGTGGAGAGAGGGCTGCCGTCGGCTCATCCAGCAGGAGGAACTTGGGGTCGGATATCAGGGCGCGGGAGATTGCCAGCATCTGCCTCTCCCCTCCAGAGAGGGAGGCCGCGAGGTCGTACTCCCTGTTCCTCAGGTCGGGGAACATCTCCAGCGACCTCTCTATCCTCTCGCTGAGGACCCCCTTCGAGAGTGAGTTCCCGCCCATCTGTAGGTTCTCGAGCACCGATAGGGATGGGAACACGTTGTCCACCTGTGGGACGTATGCGATACCGTGTTTGACTAGTTGGTCTGTCCTCCATCCGGAGACGTCCTGACCCCTGTACTGAACCCCTCCACGATAGTAGGTGGCTATGCCGAAGATCGTCTTGATGAGGGTGGACTTGCCGCATCCGTTCGGACCAATGATCGTGACGAATTCTCCTTCATCGACATGCATGTCAATCCCGTAGAGTATCTTCACCGAGCCATAGCCTCCTTCGAGGCCGGATACTTCGAGGACGCGCGTCATTCCTCCTCCTCCGTTGACTCTCCGGCGGCCCCGAGGTACGCTTCGATTACTGCTCGGTTTCCCTTGACCTCGTCGGGGGT
>MPLU02108383.1_pt1 | contig 13198 bp, 7 predicted proteins | sample 1617381 | NCBI WGS metagenome assembly MPLU02 (sample SAMN05944801, study PRJNA350692) | marine metagenome | biome: marine; feature: ODZ; material: water; isolation source: 90 m water sample filtered on 0.2 um supor filter | place: Pacific Ocean | collected 2012-04-08 | depth 90m m
CCGCATCCATGTGCGGATACCAGATAGTGGAGATACCGAGTGCTCCCGATGGCAGGCTCGACATCGGTGCATTGGAGGCTGCAATTGGCCCTGATACTGCTGCTATGATGATCACGAACCCCTCCACCTTGGGGCTCTTTGAGACGAATATAGCCGAGGCATCTAGAATTGTGCATGAGGCCGGCGGCCAGATGTACTACGACGGAGCCAACTTCAATGCCATTATTGGAAAGACCGACCCCGGGAGAATGGGCTTCGATGCCGTCCACTACAACCTCCACAAGACGTTCAGCCAGCCCCATGGCGGAGGAGGACCAGGAAGCGGCCCAATAGGGGTCAAGGAGCACCTATCTCGCTTCCTTCCGACACCATTGGCCTCTCGAAGAGAGTCAGTTGCAGGCGATCCAAGTGGGGTGGAAGACGGATATTGGTACTTCTGGGATGATGTCGGTGAGAGCAGCATCGGCAAGGTTCAGCAGTGGAACGGAAATGCCGGTGCGGTAGTCAGGGCATGGGCATTCTATAGGAGATACGGGCGCGAACTTGAGAGGATGAGCGAGTACGCCGTTTTGAATTCAAATTACTTGAGGCACAGGATCATGAACCCCGATCCCGATGCGGCTGCAAAAATCCACTGCATGCCCTCCGAAGGGGCCGAAGCCGTCCTTGTTATGCATGAGTTCACCCTCTCAATGAGCCCCATCAAGGAACTTAATGGCGTCACAGGAAAGGACGTAGCCAAGCGGCTTCTGGACTACGGGTACATGTCCCCCACCCTGTACTTCCCCCAAATCGTGCCCGAGTGCCTGATGATAGAGCCCACTGAAACCGAATCCAAGGAGGTCTTGGACAAGTTCGCAGCCGACTTCCACGCCGTTCTATCGGAGGACCCAGAAATAGTCACATCCGCCCCTCACACGACTCCCGTCAAGAGGGTCGACGAGGTGTGGGCCGCCCGGAAACTCATTCTCAGGCACCCAGTCACAGAATCAGAGGACTAGCGAATTATACCCAAACGCCCCCTCCGAGTGACATGGAGGCAGGGTTGGACCGGCACTTCCTGCTGGGCGAACCGGGTTGGTGGAATAAGTCCGATGAGCTCCCTCCCGACTTCAAGTCCGGAGAACTGTCGCCACCGCTCCCCTGGGTAAGCACCACTCCCAGGGTCGGAAACTTCGGATGGTGCCGTCAGAGGCTTAGGCCATTGGTCTGGCCCCTCCTCAAACCATTGGCATGGGCCCCACTATTCCTATTGCTGTCTGCGATACCGCTACTGCTTCCAGGGAGGACTCCCGATGACCAAGGCATGTCCATGTTCCTGTTCTCAGTCTCTTGGGGTTTGGTAGCCCTCCCGATTTTATTCGCTAGGAACGCACAACCGATGTCCGACGAATCTCTACTCTCGTTGCCTCTGGATTGGTTCTCGCTGGTGCTCGCTTCCGCCATATTCCCCTTGCACCTAACCATCGATCCAAGGATTGGATGGGTATCATATCTGCTTTACTGGGTCGCTTACTTTCGCACGGTACAACTCGTTCAAGCAGCTATGCTGACCCCACCAGCCAGGTTCCTAATCCCTATCGAGCCAGAAGATTGGTCCGGAGAAATCAGCTCAGATTGGGTGGTTTCTTCCCCAAAGTGGTCGAGGAAGAGGCTTGCAAGCGCGGATTTGCCAAATGGTGCGGCCATACTCTCCGGCTACTCCAGATCGGGGCAGGACTTCTTGTCATTGTCTTTCGTCCATGAATCAGGCTTCGTACAGGACCCATTCCACGACTCGTCGCCAGGCGGTCCCGAACTATCTGAATTGCTGGCGGATCCCCTGCCAATAGTGGGCAGGGAATGGCCATCCTCGCTAATTATTTCCTCGGAGGAGGAATAGGCCAACCAACGGCAAGCATTTGAACCGCCCACCTGCCGTAGTGACATGGACATCTGTGTGATTCTTGGCTCAAAGTCAGATCTTCCAATAGCAGAAAAGTGCCGTAGTGTACTCGACAAGTTCGGAGTATCCTACGAAATACGGGTCGCCTCCGCACACCGAGCGCCAAAGTACCTCGAGGGGATAGTTGGAGATGCAGAGGAAGGGGGGTGCAAGGTCTTCATTGGAATGGCTGGAGTCGCCGCCGCTCTTCCCGGTGTGATAGCTTCAATGACTGAAAAGCCAGTAATCGGAGTCCCAGTTGGCGGTAAGGTCCCCTTGGACTCTCTTCTTTCCATTGTCCAGATGCCTCCGGGCATGCCGGTTGCGACAGTCGGGGTGGACAGGGGCGACAATGCCGGAGCACTGGCCGTGCAGATACTTGCCATAAATGACGCATCACTAGCCACTTCATATTCAGATTTCAGAGCCGAGATGACTCGGAAGGTAATTGCCGACGATGAATCGATACAGGGGTGATAGATCATGCAGACTCAGGTGCTGGTCGAAGAGGCCATCGAGGCCCTCGTCTCCCAAATCGATGACACAGCCATAATCGCATGCTCAGGCGGAATAGACAGCACCGTCGCTGCCGTACTGGCTCACAAGGCAGTAGGAAGCCTACTCCACTGCGTCTACGTCGATACAGGGTTGATGCGGAGGGGGGAGTCCGATGAGGTCTCAGAGATGTTCTCGGAGATGGGGATAGAACTCAAGGTCGTCGACGCCTCACGGAGATTCTTCCAGAATCTGGAAGGGGTCATCGACCCAGAGGAGAAGAGGAAGGTAATCGGAGAGCAGTTCATCAGGGTATTCGAAGAAGAGCAGGATGAGTGCGGTGCGCAGTACCTAGTCCAGGGCACAATAGCCCCTGACTGGATAGAGTCAGGCGGTGGAGAGAGGGATGTGATCAAGTCCCACCATAACGTTGGCGGCCTCCCTGATGACGTAGATCTGACTATCGTGGAACCTCTCCGCGAGTTCTACAAAGACGAGGTGAGGGAGATGGCGAGGGAACTCGGAATCAGCTCCAGCGAGAGGCAGCCATTCCCCGGCCCTGGGCTGGCAGTCAGGGTACTTGGAGAGATAACTCCCGAACGGGTCGAATCTTGCAGGGAGGCATGTCATATCGTGGAGGCTCGGATCAGGGAAGCAGCCTCGGAAGGGAGATGCGAATTGCCATGGCAGTACTTCGCAGCACTGCTCCCAGTCAGAAGCGTTGGTGTTCACGGCGATGTGAGGGTCCACGGGGAGACAGTCGTCGTCAGAGCAGTAGCAAGCCTGGATGGCATGAGTGCAAGATACTCGTCCCTGCCCCATGATCTACTCGCTGAAATTAGCACTGAAATTACCAACTCTCTGAAGGGCCAAGTGAACCGAGTTGTATATGATATCACCCATAAACCACCGGGAACAATTGAGTGGGAGTAATCCGATTCTTTGATGAATGAGGTGCCCTGCCCCGAGTCAGGCCGACATAGCTTAGTTGGTGGAGCGGTGGACTGTTAATCCACAGGTCGCAGGTTCGAGTCCTGCTGTCGGCGCCACCCCACACTCCCAACCCTAATTTGCTTCCTCCCCCTCAAACGCACTATGAGTAACAGGCAGACGGCCGACAATGTAGTAGAGGCAATAGGGGCATCCGGAAGGCACTACCGAGACAGCCTACCGATGATAGCAAGCGAGAACATTCTCAGCCCGATGGTCAGAAGAGCATGTGACTCCGACCTCCATGGACGATACGCAGAGGGGCTTCCTAGGAAGAGGTACTACCAGGGGTGCGACGACTTCGATACGATCGAGGAGATTGGGATAGAGAGTGCAAAGAGGGTCTTCAACTGCAGGTTCGCGAACGTTCAGTCGACCTCAGGCACTAATTCCAACATCGGATCTCTGAAGTCGCTGGCCAAGCCCGGGGACAAGATTACTGCAGTTTCCACTGCCGATGGAGGGCACATATCCCATGCGAGGATGGGGGCCGTCGGTCTCCGTGGGCTCGATCTGGTCACATATCCGTGGGACGAAGAAAGGATGGAGCCCGACATCGATGCAGCAGCATCTCTAATTCGCAAGGAGGAGCCTAAAATTGCCCTTTTCGGTCAATCAGTTTTCCTGTTTCCAACGCCACTCGAGGAGTTGTCCCAAGCTGCTCATGAAGTCGGTGCGACCGTGATGTACGATGCCGCGCATGTCATGGGGCTAGTCGCAGGAGGGCAGTTCCAAGACCCTCTTAGGGAGGGTGCCGACGTGATGACTGGGAGCAGCCACAAGACGTTCCCAGGGCCTCAAGGCGGATTCGTGCTCTCGGATTCCGAGGACGAGAAGTTGCACCGGAGGCTGAACAGCGGAATATTCCCGGGTGTCTGCTCCTCATACCATCTGCATCACGTAGCTGGAAAGACGATAGCACTCGCGGAGTTCGAGGAGTTCGGCGAATCATACGCCAAGGACATAGTTGCCAACGCCCAGGCCCTTGGCACGGCACTTTCATCGGAAGGTTTCGACGTCATCGCCGAGGAGCGGGGATTCACTGCTAGCCATCAAGTAGTCACAAGGCACGGCGAGATAGACTCTGGAGCAGGCAGGGATGCTGCAGCAACACTCGAGGAAGCAGGAATAATCACCAACATGAACATGCTTCCCGGGGACACGAAGGCCATGACTCCGAGCGGTCTAAGGCTGGGGACCCCGGAACTAACAAGGGTCGGAATGGGGACGGACGAAATGCAGGATGTGGCACGCTTCTTCGCAAGGGTACTTCTTGATCGGGAGGACCCATCCTCCGTCAAGGGAGATGTCGGCGAGTTCAAGTCAGAGTTCCAGACCGTACAGTACTGCTTCGAACCAGGACCAGCCTACCCGGGACTTTGAGTGATGCACAAGATATTCAGTCAGCACCCCCGGCCCGGAACGTGCAAAGGCGAACCATCTTAGCCGTCTCGATTTCTTTTCTGCTCCTACTGCCAGGATGCACCTCGTCAACGGATAGCGGACCTTCATCGCCCAATGGGCCAGACTGCGCAGACGAACCAACCGCCGAAGGGTGCTTCGAGAATACCATCACCGAGGAGGACTGTACTCAGCAGCAGGTCTTCACCGGGGAAATCTGCCGAACCATGATGAGGCCGGAGATGCTCGACTTCGGAGAGTCAAGCCTGATGCTCGAGATAGGCACAGAGTTCCAGCAGTTGACGCCGAGCTTCCTCGGAGATGCCCCCAGCTCTTGGGCAGTCAACCCCTCGTTCCCAGATGGAATCTCTATCGACCAAGACTCGGGAGTTATATCAGGAGCTCCGAACCATGAGTCCCCATCCAAGTCATACACAATCATTGCATCCAATTCGATGGGAGTATCATCATTCAGGTTGGAAATCACAGTCCTGCCTCCTGAAATAGCCTCGATCGAGCTACAAGAGAATACACTAAACTGCACGAGAGGGGAGACATGCCACTTGGAAACCCCTTCGTTCACCGGGGGTACTCCCGAGGAATGGGAGTCGTCCCCTTCCCTGCCATTGGGGATGATGTTGGGGGCGGACGGTTCTATCTCAGGGATTCCCACTGCGATAGGTGATAGCAACCACACCATTACCGCTTCCAATAGCGCAGGCTCTGTCTCATCCATGCTCAGGATTATCACCACGCATGCTTCTCCGGAATCAATCGACTACGGGGCGTCTTACTTCACATTCTCACTAGGCCAGCCCATCTCGATATCCCCTAGCACGGTCGGAGGGGAAATCACTTCCTGGCAAATAATGCCGGGTCTGACTACAGGCCTCTCACTATCCGAATCAGGAACAATTTCCGGCTCACCTGACGAACTGCAGGAAGCCACTGGATACACGATTACGGCTGAGAACACAGGCGGGACAGTCCAGTCCACCATATACATCGAGGTAATCGACCTGCCAGTCTGGGACCTCGAATACGAGAAAGAAACATTCGACCTCTCTATTGGGGATGAAATTGGCTCTTTATCGCCCTCATGGGGCGGTGGCACGCCAACAACATGGCAGTCTTACCCGCCACTTCCCACCGGATTCTCACTGAATCTGGAGAGCGGTTCGATATCAGGGTCCGCGACCCTGTTGCAGGAAATATCACATCACACAATATGGGCAAACAATTCGGCAGGGGGGTCTTCGGCCCAGGTATCTTTCCACATCATCGATCTCCCGCCGCAAGCCGTGACATGGGCCAAATCAGATTTTGCACTAGCCTCGAATGAAAGCGCTTCCATCCAACCCCAATACTCTGGCCCTCCCATCGATAGTTGGGAGGTGGACCCACAACTCCCCCTCGGCCTCTTCATCTCCGACTCCGGGGCTATATCCGGAACCCCATCCGAGAGAACCGAATGGACCGAGTTCACACTTTGGGCAAACAACTCTGGAGGAAGCTCCTCCAGCAGCATCTGGTTGGCAGTTCACGACCTATCTGCAGACCAGAGTGACCTGCTCAGTGGCATGGGGCAGACCAGCTGGGGGGGATGGCCATCGCCAGTTCTCCCGATAGGCGAGTGGGCATTCCCAGTTGCATTCGCCGAGGGCGGATACACTTCCGACATACCAGTGATTTCCGCTAGCCACGTGGGCAAGGGGAGGATGCTTGGATATGGGCATGAGAGCTGGGTATACGGGAGTGGCGGGGAAGAGGAGACAACTTTCTCTCTCAGGGCCGTGGAGTGGGTTTGTGGCGAAAATGCAGTAGTCGGTCTCGCATATGGTGCCGGTTTCGATGGTTTCCAAGATGATCTGGAGTCCCAGGGGCATACTGTTCGTAACTCGGTCACAGCCGATAACCTGTCAGGTCTGGACTGCCTTCTCGACGAGTTCTGGAATGGCCATGACGACGATGACAACCAGAACATAGTCTCATTCCTCCTTGGCGGAGGCGGGGTGATAATGGGTGGTCACGCTTGGTACTGGTCATACTCCAACACTGACTTGGCCCACAACTACCCGGCAAACAAGATAGCCAAGGATACAGGCCTCTTCGTCTCCAGCGCTTGGGGGTACAACGAGGTGGACATGAGCGATGTCCCTCATGAGCTATCGCGCCCCAGGGCAGCCATCGAGGCAATCAGCAAGGACCGCATCGAAGGGCACACCCTCTCAAATGAAGAGGCCGCAATAGCCGATTCGACACTGTCAATATGCACTAGCGTGGTCTCACTCGACTTCGATGACTTCTGGGCACCCCTCAGGAATGTTGTGAACCAGACGGGATGGACGGTAATCGAGTACGGTACCCTCTGGGAGGACGTGGGATACAATCTCGGAGAGGACCCAGTCGCAGACACCCTGCTCCGGGTCGAGGCCGCACTAACGCAGGGGCTTCCAGCCGACCAACTCCCATCACACCCAAGCCATCAGGAATTCCCAGGGGAAGTCCCTAGCAACGCTAGCCGGGTCGTTCGAACCGTTTCGGTGGATGGCAACCAGAGCGGACTACCCTCTAACTTCGGATACTCGTCAGCCAGGGCCCACGTTAGGATGACCACTGGGGCCTATGCTGCACCAGGGGATGTCGTCACAGTCACATTCCCGCCTGGCATAGTTGATTCTGGGACGTACATCCTCGTAGGTGCGCATAGTGACAACCTGTGGGGCAAGGAGCAGTTGCACCGACATCCGGAGATAGTACGCTGGTGGTATGTCGATGAAACAGAAATGGAAGTCGGGAACTCATTCGGTGGCCCGATCTACGTGGCAATCGAACCAGGGTCGACACTGGGGACTTTCGAAGTCACAATCTCCAATGTCGTTGAGGCTCCAACCTACGATCACGGGCAGACGGAATTGGCGGACTGGATCCAGACGAACCGCCATTCACCCGCCCCATGGGCCGAAATAGGTAGCGACCAGTTCATCCTGTCCGTACCCAGCCACGAGATCAGGGACCTAGAAGCCCCGGACGACCTAATGGAGTGGTGGGATCAGGCCTTGGGCATGGAGCACGAACTGTACGGATTCCTCCCTTGGACGAGGGTCGAGAGGGCTGTCTTCGATGCCCAGATATCCGCCGGTTGGATGCATTCCGGATACCCATTCATGGCCCATGACCTCAGCGTCCCCGCCGTTGTCAACGTCACTCACATGAGCACAGAAGGGGACTGGGGGATGTTCCACGAGCTCGGCCACAACCACCAGTGGATGCCCTCGACCCTGCCCGGGACGACTGAAACAGGGTGCAACTTCGCCAGCATCTACCTTATGGAGGACCTAGTCGGAATCACTGGTCACGGAGCCGTCTCACCAGACCAAAGAGAGTCTAGGACGAGGTCATACTTCGACAACGGGGCCAACATCTCGGACTGGTCCGTTTGGGTCGCACTGGAGACGTTCCTGATGATCAAGGAGGAGTGGTCATGGTCCGAGATCACATCAGCCCTAGCAGTGTACTACGACCTCCCCGCGGCGCAAGTCCCGTACACCGACGATGAGAAATTCAACGCATGGGTACTCCACCTGTCAAATGCCACGGGATTCAACCTCGCACCGTACCACGCTGCATGGGGCTTCCCACTCGACCAGACCACCTTCGACTCACTCGATCACCTCCCTGTTTGGACGGATGATCCCCTGAGGGGGGATTTCTACGAGTACCCAGCGATCTTGAGAGAATTGCAATCCCCCAGCATCTCCGGGGCGACATCCGTCAACATCTCGTGGGAGACGTATGACAACGGGACCAACATCACCCTAGTTGCATTCTACGGCACTTCAGATGGCGGAACCCAACCTTCAGCATGGTCAAACTACGTCGAAATCGGGGAGACGAATGTCGGAAACGAGTACATCGAGATTACCGGGCTATCGTGCTGTGGCACCGATTATCATGCACGAATCAGGGCTGCCAACGATGCCGGCGAGACATGGTTCGGGCCGATTTCGTGGACCACGGACTATCTGGAAGACTGAACCCTCCTCAATAAACCCTCAAGGGACAGGCCGGGAAATTTCCTCTCATGCATCACGGCCAGAGGGACCCACACAATCGTGTGCAAGATGGTGACGAGGAATGCCGGAACAAGTGCTAGCCTCGGCTCCCCATCCATCAGGAGTGCCACCACGCCAAGGACTGCAAAGTGAGACACATAGATCGTCAGTGACAACCTCCCTGCCGGCTCCAAAAGACTCAGCCTTTCTCCCATGAGCGGATTCCCCCCTGATCCCTCTTCTCCCTCCAGTATTCTAAGCGCCAGTGCCACCATCGTTCCCGAGACAACCAGGAATGGCATGTTAGCAGGGAAGAAAGTGAGAACAGCATCCCCCGAAGTCAGTGCCCAGGCAATTCCCTCGGAAACGGCGATGGCCAATGTCAACGAAGTAGCAAGAATCCCCAACACTATGCCTTTCTCCCTGGTGCTTGAATCATCACGCAAGTCATGAAGAACCGTACCTAGTAGAATGTAGAATAACCATGGAAAAACCGGGTAAGTACCGTTCCACAGTAGTCTGCTCACCCACTCTTCTATTCCTCTGGAATCAACTCTTTCGAACCAACCTAGTTCGGGTTCAGAGTTTGCCCCCAGCATCAATGGCGAGGCGCAGAAGAAGAGCATCAACATCGTCCTGATACCCATGCTAGTCCTCGCCAGTGCCGGGCAAATCAAGGCAGAAATTGCCAGAAGCGTAAGAACCCCCGGTGTTTGCCATTCGAATCTGCCTCCCCTATCGACGTTCAGAAGGACGTTTACCAAAGCCTGACAAATGCAGAGTACGGCAAATCGCGGGAATATCCAGTTAGCCCACTGGCTCGCCGAATGCCCCTCCGATACCCTTCTAGATGCACTTCTGTACATCCCCCAACCGGAAATCGTCACAAACATCGGTGCAGCCATCCCGCCAAATGCAGCCGCAACAAATGCCGCTGGGTGCCCTACAGTGATTCCACTCGGGGGGACGATTGCCGCTGTATGGACCTCGACCATGCAGAGGACCGCAATAGCCCTAATCCTGTCTAAATGCTTGAGCCTCATCCCGAAACCACGCAAAGGTTGCACCTAGTCAAGGGGTGGTAAGATTCAATGCTTCCGGAGAAGCACAAAACTACTCACTCATCTTCGTCTTTTCCGAATCCTAGCATAGCTCTAGCTTTCGGATCTGAAAGGCCATATGCCAGAGATGCCAACGATGCCACGTACATTAGAGCAACGACAGTATGGACGACAGTCAAGGCCGTACCAGCCGTTCCTCCAAAGTTTGTCCACCCCATTGGTCCAAGATTGTCGGAGACTTGGCCAGTGAAGGTCTCTGCACCCTCGTCATCTATCTCACTGAAAACGTGGATCTCGAATACTGGCATCGATTCGGTGCTATCTTCCGAAAGGTCCGGGTCCAAGAAACCGGGTCCGCGCTTATCCAAGTGGAAAGTAACCTTGACCTTCCCATACATTATCGCTGTAGTGACTGGTTCGACCTTCAGGTCTATTTCCGCGCCGAGATAAACAGGAAGTGCACCGGGGATAACATCGACGTATGTGGAAGATCCAATCAGCTTCCCTTGGATCTGCGTGTTGGCGGGTTCGACCGTCACTGTATGCTCTACCATTTCGATTCCCTTGTAAGTCGTCTTGCTCCCCACCTCGGAGGTCGCAATTGCGTATCCTGCCACATTGAAGCTGAATGGGTCGTTCGGACTTGCCAACGAACCCGCAGTACCCATCAACGAAGTTTCAGAATTGCCAGCATGGGCGGAAAGTAGGCCGTTAGCCCCTTCCTCCCTGTGAGGCGCCCTCCAAGTCAGATGTTCGGTCATACCGTACACCTTGCCATCCTCGCATGGAAGGTCGTATCCAATGAAGCTCCCACTTGCATCGTAGTCGTAGTCGCAAAGGCCATCGCCGTCTGAATTGATGTATCCCTGGGCCATCCTCTGTCCCATGGTGTCACCTTTAGTACTCATCTTGTACACAGACCAGTCCCCTGTACTAATGCCATCCGAACCGTAGTACGTTGCATTTGTCTCAAGGCTGTTCCAGGAGAAGAATCCGAAGTACGCGCTCACCGCGTCGTCCCAACCGTAGAGCCAATTACTGATTGGCATCGAATAGTAGGGGGTGTTCCCAGTTACGAAGTTCAGAAGTACAGGCATCACTGTGTCGAAGTAGAAGTTCCCCACCCAGTCTCTCAGTGCGTGCGCTGCTTCTTCGGAAATTCCGTATAGGGATGCCACATAGGCATCATCCCATGTATGCTGCACACCATCGGCGTCAGGAAGGCTCAGGCCCGAAAGCTCACCGTACATGAAAGGGCCGGGGAATGAAGACTTGAGGCCAATGACTGGGTCGTTAAGGATAAAATCGGACTTCTCTGGAGTGAGCTCTGCCATCCCTGCAAAACTAGCACGATTCAGGCCTATTGGTATGTATGTCCCACCCAATGGGTCATAGTCCCCGAATGCAGTCAACCACCAGTCGTTGGAGGCCATGGTCCCCTGCCCACCAGCAAGAATCAACTCGATCTCGGTGGGCGCTCCTGTTAATCCCAAACCAACCCAAGGCTCCACGTAGTCAGCAAGGCCACCAATCGTGATCAGGCCAACGTTGTAGGTCGTCATAGCCCCGAAGTAGTCCCCGCTCTGTAGGGGGAGGAGTAATCCAACTACCATCCCTGGAAGCGGTATGCCACTGATTTCGAATGACGTAAGTAGCCCAACACTCTCATTGAATAGAAGATTATCCAGTGACGATGGATCGCTGATAGTGACGCCACTGACCTCTGCGAACCTCTCCTTGAGCTGCGGGGTCTGGTTGTTGATCTCCGCCCCTCCGCCATGTTCTACAAACTTGGACGCTGCTAGTGAGTATACTGCCCAATCCAGTGCCATCGTATCCTCCGGCGCCGAGGTCCAGTCATTGTATCCGAGGAGAGCAGCTCTGGCAGGGGTAACCGTGTCACTTGGTGCTCCCATTCCTGCTATCAGGACCGGCCCGATGTCACAGGTAAGCGCGATGCAGTTGCCATAACCATCATTCGCCATATAAAATGCAGTTTTTATTGGAGTTAGATCATGATCTTCAGCAATTGTCCAAATGCTAGTTTGGCCAGTAGGGTCAGAATATGCGGCCGCTGCAATTCCTAACTCAGCACTCATGTCGCCGAACTTGCCTCCGTCTGCTGCCTCTGCCATTGACTGGATGTCATCCGATGCCCAAATGCTCGGGGCCCTGTTTGAGAGATCGAAATCTATCATCTGAGCTGCGAACATTGCCTTGGCGAATATCTCTCCATACTCGATACCACTCCCCATTCCAGCGATCCTCTGTGTGTTCCATAGGATGTTTATCTGGTTGACCACAGTATCGCCGGATACCGAGGGGTGCTCCACTCCATCGTCGTCTGCCCATGTGCAATCCTGGCACCATTCGAATGTCTCGTACCCCGAGTATGTGATAGAACCCTCGTCATAGTCGTATTCAATGACCTCTCTAGTCGTGTTCTCATAGTAGATGAATGGCCCCACCTTCTCGTAAGTTGCCTCAACGGTCGCATCCGCCAGTATGTCCTCAAGATTAGTGATGGAGTTAGCGAAGTATGCCTTCTCGGATGATGCGTTAATCCATTCGTCGTCGAAGTCGGCTGTGTAATCCTGGTTTCCATCATCGTCCAAGCCATCGTAACTACTCGCCACTGTGTCGGCCACAGTCCCTTCAATTATGCCGTCTATAGTTCCCGTGACACCTATTCCGACGTTTACCATCAGGAGTAGCGCCCCAATTACAATTGCAATAGTTCCCTTGTTTTCCATAGTTTCACTCAGACATCCCGAAAAGGGGATTAGGCATAAACCATTACACTAGGTTTAGTCATGGATACCTGATACTTCTGATGTAACCCTTCACAAGATAAGGTTCATTTCGATAATCATGGGCGATAGCACGGGGACCCGTAGCTCAGTTGGTTAGAGCGCTCGGCTCATAACCGAGTGGTCATCGGTTCAAATCCGGTCGGGTCCACCAAAAATTGCAACCCTCGATATTGACACATTTGGGGTCCGTCTTGGGCGAAGCCTCAAATACGTTTGAATCAGAGGATTTAGTGATGAGTGCATCGTTTAGAGTACCGTTGATGATACTGGTTGTCTATTTCATGAGCCTCTGCTCGGGAGTGGCTGCCGTCCAAGCACAGACATCTCCTGACGTTTCGCTTACCTGTGATCAACCTGCCCCAATCGAGGTTTACCCCGGCGCACTGAGGTCTACAATCATCTACTGCACCTTGACAAACCCTACAACATTATCTGAGAAGGTCGAACTGACTTACCAAC
>MPLU02053092.1_pt1 | contig 13153 bp, 15 predicted proteins | sample 1617381 | NCBI WGS metagenome assembly MPLU02 (sample SAMN05944801, study PRJNA350692) | marine metagenome | biome: marine; feature: ODZ; material: water; isolation source: 90 m water sample filtered on 0.2 um supor filter | place: Pacific Ocean | collected 2012-04-08 | depth 90m m
ACTGGCCGACAAGTTCGGGCTACCAGTGATCACGCTGGTGGACACCCCCGGTGCCTACCCCGGAAAAGGCGCGGAAGAGCGTGGCCAATCCGAAGCCATCGCCCGCGCGACCGAGAAATGCTTGCAGATCGGTGTGCCGCTGGTGTCTGTCATCATCGGTGAAGGTGGGTCAGGCGGGGCGGTTGCCTTTGCCACGGCGAACCGCGTCGCCATGCTGGAACATTCCGTCTATTCCGTGATCTCGCCCGAGGGCTGCGCATCGATCCTGTGGAAAGATGCCGAGAAAATGCGCGAGGCCGCCGAAGCGCTGCGCCTGACCGCGCAAGATCTGAAACAACTGGGCGTCAACGACCGCATCATCCCCGAACCCCGTGGCGGCGCGCATCGGGATCGGAAAGAGGCAATTGCATCGGTGCGCAAGGCGATTGCCGCGATGCTGGATGACCTGTCGGGCAAAGATCCCAAGGCGCTGGTGGCAGATCGTCGCAAGAAATTCCTCGACCTCGGGGCCAAGGGGCTGGCGGCGTAATCTACGCCGCCCGCTGGCGCATCACGTCGCCAGCATCCGCAGACCTTGGGTCACATCGGTGCGCACTGCCAGCCGCAGACCGGGTTCGTCGCCCGCGCGCAGCGCCGCGATAATCAGCTTGTGAAAATGCGGCGGCTCTGTCCGTCTGAGCCGCCCGTAAAGCGCCCGCATTGTCGGGCCCATCTGCAGCCAGACCGTTTCCGCCATCGCCAGCATCGCAGGGGCCTGCGCCCGTAGGTACAGCGTGCGGTGAAACTCCAGATTGGTGCGAATATAGCTCACCGCGTCACGGTGGATCACCGCATCCGAGATGGCATTGTTGATCGCCTGCATCCGGTCGATCAGCGCAAGGTGGGCCCGCGGCAGGGCGCGGCTCGCAAGCTCCACCTCGATCAGGGCACGCAGGGCGGCCAGCTCCTCGATCCGTTCGTTGCTCAGCTCCGGCGTCGATATCCGGCCAGAGGCCGACATGGTCAGCGCCCCTTCCGCCGCCAGCCGCCGCACGGCCTCGCGGGCGGGGGTCATCGACACCTCGTATTCCTTCCCGATTCCCCGCAGGGTCAGCGCCTGCCCCGGGGCCAGATCGCCGTGCATGATGCGGGTTCGCAACTGCCGATAGACACGGTCATGGGCCAAAGGATGCGCATCAAGGGGGCGAGGGTTCAGATTCATATCGCCGTTGTGATCACGAATCGCCGCTGCGTCAATGGCGCAACGCGGGCGCGCCCTATGCCTGCGTAGTAAACTTGAACCGGTGCAAGTCGCTGCCGTGGGTGCGCAGCCAGCCACGCGCCTCTTGATAGGGTCCGTAAATCCGTTCGACCTCGGCCCAGAAGGCGGGCGAATGGTTCATCTGCGCCAGATGCGCGACCTCGTGGGCGGCGACGTAATCAAGCACGTCGGGCGGCGTCAGGATCAAGCGCCACGAAAACATCAGCCCCCCGTCCGAGGTGCAAGACCCCCACCGCGACCGCGTATCCCGCAAGGTTAGCTTGCTGTACGGCCGCCCCAGCAGCGCGCTATAATCGTCGCAGGCGCCAGTCAGCCGGTCCCGCGCGAGCTCTTTCAAATGCGCGGCGAGCCGGGTCGGCACACGTGCCGCCGGGCCGGGCACGGAAATCGTATCGGTCCCCAGCACCACCCGTCTGCCCTGCCCGGCTTCAACCCGCAGCATCCGACCGCCCAAGGGAAACTCTGCCCCGATGCCCACCAGAACATCAGCGCCACGCGCTTCCAGATGCTGACGAATCCACGCCTCTTTCTCGCGGGCAAAGGCGATTCCCTCTGCCTCTTTCAAGCGTTTTGGCATGGTAAGCGTCACCCGCCCATCCAGTTGCGATATCCGCAATGATATCCGCCGCGCCCGCGCAGAGCGGCGCAGGATCAGCGGGATAGGCGGGTTTCCGGGCAGGACAGGATCAGGCATTTCAGGGTTCCGGGTCGCGATGGGGTGGCGATTGCCTTTGACAGTGCCTATCTCATATGGCACTTGGCCTGAATCATCTATACGCAACAACACTTTCAAAAAGGGGACTTCGATGCCCAATGAAGAATGGGGAACCAAGCGCCTGTGCCCCACAACGGGCAAGCGGTTCTACGACCTGAACAAAGATCCGATCATCAGCCCTTACTCCGGCGAAGTGGTCGAGGTGGATAACTCCAAATCCCGCATGATCGCAGCAGACGCCGAAGATGCCGTCACCGCCAAAGCCAAAAAGGGCGATGTGGATGATGACGAGACATTGGTGGATGACGACGATGTAGATGTGGATCTGGACGACGACATCCTGGACGATGACGACGACGATGATGATACCGTTCCACTCGAAGAAATCGCCGACGTTGCATCCGACGACGAAGATTGATTGAATTTTGCGAGGGCGGGATAGATTTTCCTCTTGATCCCGCCTTCGCGACCGCCTATTCAGCGGCGCATCGGCCTTGAACGGTTGATACACTTCCCGGATCTCTGATCCACGATGGGGCCTTAGCTCAGCTGGGAGAGCGCCTGCATGGCATGCAGGAGGTCAGCGGTTCGATCCCGCTAGGCTCCACCAAACACCACCCTACATTCCAGCATATATGGCACGCACCACGCGAGGCTGACTGACGCGCGTCAGCGTTTTCGACGCATCGCAAGCCTACCTACGTACACAAAGCCCGCGGTCACGCTGACGGCGGCGAAGACCCATCCGAACGCCACGAGCAGCTTGTGCCGGATCGGGTGGTAGTTGCGGAAATAGGCCCATGTGTCGGTGTAGGGGATGCTTTCGACCCAGTGCTGCACCGCAAGGAATGCGATGATCCCGAGACAAAGCACGCCTGAGACGCAAAACACCCATATGACCGCTCGGTCCGTCACCTTTCCCATTGCGCACCCTGCCCCTTGAAACGCCGCCCCATCTCAAGCTGTACGGCAAGGAACAGCCGCGCACAAAATTAAATTGGCCGCGCCACTAGACGACCGGTCTATTACTTCTTACCTCCCCCGTATGACAGAGCAAAAGAAATCAGATCAAACGCGGCAAAAGATACTGACCGCCGGACGTGCGCTGATCAGCAAGTACGGGTTTGGCGCTGTCGGGCTGGCGCGCATCCTGAGGGAAAGCGATGTCCCCAAGGGGTCGTTCTATTATTACTTTCCGTCCAAGGATGCCTTTGGCCAGGCCTTGCTGCACGACTATGTCGACGATTATCTGGCGCGCATGGATGCGCTGTGCAGCGGGTCGGGTTCTGCCCGTGACAAGCTGCTGTCCTTCTGGTCGGCGTGGCTTGCCCATGCCCATTCCGAAGGGATCGCCAACCAGTGCCTCGTTGTGAAGCTTGGGGCTGAGGTTGCCGATCTGTCCGACGACATGCGCCGCATCTTGGATGATGGCGTGGCACAGTTGGTCGGCCGCATTGCGCAGCTGCTGGTTGTCGGGGCCGAAGAAGGCTCCGTCGCGCCGGTCGATGATCCGCGGGCAGCAGCGCAGATGCTCTATGCCAAGTTTCTGGGGGCCGCGATCCTGTCGAAACTGTCGCAGGACCAGGTCCCGTTGCAGCAGGCTTTGTCAGAAACCACCGATTTTCTAACCATACGATAAACAAAGAAAGCGAGATCCCCATGAAAGCAGCCGTGCACAACAGCTTTGGCGAACCCATCGACGTCATCGAAGCGACCGATGTCGACACCCCCACCGCAGGGGCGGGCGAGGTTCTGGTCAAGATGACCCTGTCGCCCATCCACAACCACGACCTTTGGACCATCCGCGGGAACTACGGCTACAAGCCCGAGCTTCCCGGCGCGATTGCCGGCAGCGAAGCGCTTGGCACCGTCGAGGCTGTCGGTGAAGGCGTGGACGACGCGATGATCGGCCAGCGTGTGTCGATCGCGGGTGTGCATGGCACATGGGCCGAATACTTCGTCGCCCCCGCCACGGGTGTTCTGCCCCTGCCCGACGTGATCTCGGACGTTGCTGGCGCACAGTTGATCGCGATGCCCTTCAGCGCCATCTCTCTGCTGGAAACGCTTAAGGCGCAGAAAGGCGACTGGATCGTCCAGACCGCTGCAAACGGGGCCGTCGGCAAGATCATGACCACGCTCACCAAAAGCCGTGGCATCAACCTGCTGAACCTCGTGCGGCGCGAAGACGCTGTGAAAGAGCTGACAGATCTGGGCATCGACAACGTGCTGTCGACCTCGGAAGCGGGCTGGCAGGATAAAGCGCGCGAGATCATCGGCGAAAAAGGGGCCGCATCCGCGATCGATTCCGTAGGGGGCGATATCTCGGCTGATCTGGTCGATCTGCTGGGACTGGACGGAGAGCTTGTCGTGTTCGGGACCGCGACCGGTGCGCCGATGCCGCTGAACTCTGGCGCGCTGATCATGAAGCACATCACCGTCAAAGGCTTCTGGGGCTCCCGCGTGAGCGGCGATATGGACCCCGAAGAGCGCAAGCGCCTGATCACTGAACTGGTCACGCTGGTCGCCAAAGGCGAATTGGTGCTGGAAGACGGTGGGCAGTTCGGGCTGGATGATCTTTCGGGTGCGCTGAAAGCCTCGCTGACACCGGGCCGCCCCGGCAAGGTGATGATCCGCGGCTAAACGCAGCCGAATACCACAGCACCAAACGGGGCGGCCCTTGATCCGGGATCAAGGGCCGCCCTGCTTTCATTTCGGCACCCTAGTTTGGGCGGCCGCGATCTCTAGAACGGCAGCCCCGTATAATTCTCTGCCAGATCGCGCCGAGCTGTTTCGCTTTGCGCCAGATGCGCCAGCGACGCCCGCCGCATTTGCGGGGCGAAACTGTCTTCGCCCTCGAACTGATGCAGCATCGTGGTCATCTGCCAGCTGAACCGCATCGCCTTCCAGATCCGCGACAGCGCATGAGCGGAATAACCGTCAACCCCGCTGTGATCCCCTCGCTTCAGCGCGGCAATCAGCGCGTCATGCAGATAGAAGACATCGGACACCGCGAGGTTCAGCCCCTTGGCACCGGTGGGCGGTACGATATGCGCGGCATCCCCCACCAGAAACAGGTTTCCCCACCGCAAAGGCTCGCTCACGAAGGAGCGCAGCGGCGCGATGGATTTCTCGATCGACGGGCCGGTCACGAGCGCCTCTGACACAGGTCGCGGCAAACGTTGCTTCAGTGCCTCCCAGAAGCGGTCATCGCTCCAATCCTCGACCTTTTCGGTCGACGACACCTGAATGTAATAGCGGCTCAGGCTTGCGCTACGCATGGAGGCCAGAGCGAAGCCCTGCGCCGAACTGGCATAGATTAATTCATCGTTCACCGGTTTCGTGCGCGACAGAATCCCCAGCCAGCCAAAGGGGTAGACCCGTTCAAACTCCCGACGTTTAGCGGCGGGGATCGTCGCGCGGCTGACGCCATGGAACCCATCACAGCCCGCGACGTAAGTGCAGCTGATCTCTTGCCGCTGGCCGTCTTTGGTGAAGGATACCGTGGGCGCATTGCTGTCCGCACCGTCGATCACCACATCCTCGACCTCGTGAATGATCGTGGTGCCCATCCGGTCCTGTGCGTCGTACAGATCGCGGGTGACCTCTGTCTGGCCATAGACCATGACCTTCTTGCCGATCAGCTTGTGGAAATCGATATGCACCATCAGATCGTTGTCGGTCAGGTAGCAGCCTTTGTGCGGCAAGCCCTGCTGGTCCATCCGCGCACCGACACCGGCATGGCGCAGCAGGTTCATTGTACCGTCTTCAAGCACGCCCGCGCGGATGCGGGACAGCACGTGTTCACGGGTGGTCCTTTCAAGCACGACAGTGCTGACGCCTGCGTCGTTCAGCAATTGCGACAGCAGCAAGCCCGATGGCCCGCCGCCAATAATGACGACTTCCGTTTTCATAGAGCTGCTCCCTGCCCGATTTTCGGGTTAACCTATTGTACGGAACGTGCATGATGAATGGATCGTTAGCGCAATTGCTGGTACAATCCGTGCATGACAGAGCTTTCCCCGATCCCCAGCTATGCGCTTTTTGGCGAAACCAAAGGCTTTCCCGATGTCCTCCATTGCGAACGGATTAAGGACCGCGCACCGGATCACGCGTGGCACATCGCGCCACATCGGCACGCGCAATTGGCGCAGGTGCTCTACATCCTTTCGGGGGGTGGCACGGCGAACATCGATGGCGACCGATTTGCCCTGACTCAGGGATCGGTCGTCTTTATCCCGCCCCGCATGGTGCATAGTTTCGACTTTGCTCCCAATACCCAAGGCATGGTGCAATCCTTTCCCATTGCGATCCTGCACAGCATCGGGCCCGTCAATGCCGAGGTCGCGCAGGCGCTGACCAAGCCGACGGTTGGTCGCGCCGAAAGCCCGCTGGTCGCGCTGATGACCCAGCTGGAAACCGTGGCGGCCCAGACGGGGGCACCGTTTCGGGCGCAGATTGCCGTGGGGCTGGGGCATGCGGTTCTGGCCAGCATCGCGGCATGGGGGACCACGCAAAACCGCAGAAACGACGCACCGCAGGATGATCGTCTGTCGCGGCTCGACCAGCTTATCGGCGATCCCGACAGTGCCGGCTGGACGGCCAAGGACTTTGCCAGCACCCTCGGGATCAGCACCGGACATCTATCGCGCCTGTGTCGCGCGGCAAAGGGGCTGTCCGCCACCGCCTACATCGAAGCCCGCCATGTCGAGGAAGCCTGCCGCATGCTGGCCTTCACCCGTCTGTCGGTGGCCGAGGTTGGCTATCGTCTGGGGTTCGCCGATCCGTCCTATTTCTCGCGCCGTTTCCGCACCGTGCAGGGGGTGACCCCATCGCAATACCGCCAGCAATTCGTAACCTGAGATCGCGGCCAAAGGACCACAGGTTGAAGCCTCGGCAAATCCGTGCTCACAAAACTGACAAATGTCAGAATTATTAACCGTTATCGCTAACAGCCGTTTGACCTACCCCAATTGATACGTGAAGGTGACGTTAGGGAGCCTGCGCAACCCGTGCCGCGCAGATAAGAGAAACCGAAGTTTCTGGGAGGAAATAGAATGACAAAAGGCAATATGAACCGTCGCACCATGCTGCGCGGCGCTGCTCTTGGCGCGTTGGCGACACCGGCGCTGGTCGGCAAAGGGATCGCGCAGGGCAAGGTCAACTGGCGCGTGCAAGCGCATTGGCCCAAAGCGTCCAGCTCTTTCACCGACAGCCTTGGCAAACTGGCCGAAGTGCTAGAAACGCGCACCGAAGGCGCGTTCAAAATGGATCTGCTGGGTGCTGGTGAATTCGCCAAAGGCCCCGACATCTACAATATCGTGCGCAAGGGCGTGGTGCCGATGGGGACGGTCAGCCCGTCCTATGTGCAAGATCAGGCGCAGGCCGCGTCCTTCCTGTTCGGCATCCCCGGCACCTTCCGTCAGGCTTGGGAAATGGAACACGCGGTCAAGAACCTTGGCCTTGAGGCGCTGGTGAACGAAGACCTGAACGCCGATGGTGTGATGATGAAGACGGAAAAGGTGCTGCCCGTCGAAATCGTCGTGTCGAAGAAGATCGAATCCGCCGAAGACTTCAAAGGGCTCAAGCTGCGGTCGTCGGGGACGATGCTGGATTACCTGCAATCCGCTGGTGCCGCGCCGCAATACATCCCCGGGTCCGAACTCTATCAATCGCTCAGCTCGGGCGTTGTGGATGGCGCGCATTGGGGCGCTGCCGTCGGGGCGAAATCCATGTCCCTCTGGGAGGTCTGCAAATACCACTACAAACCCGCGCTTGGTCAGACCACCGACGCCTTTATCCTGAATATGGAGGCCGTCGACGGGCTGGAGGACGATCTGCGCACTGCCCTGCTCGACACGATGGAGACGCGGTTCTTCCAGCGGTCGGCCGAATACCAGCACGCCGAAGCCATCGCGATTTCTTCGGGCATCGCCGAGAACGATATCGAGGTGTCCGAACTGCCCGACGACGTTCTGGCGATCCTTGCCGATGCCTCGGCCAAGATCCTCGACACAGAGGCGCAGAAAGGCGAACGCGCGGCGAAGGCGGCGGATATCTACAAAACCTTGATGACCGACCTCGGCTACCTCTAGGGGCCTGATCCGGAGGTCAGCCTCCCGGTGATGCCACAGTGAAAATCAATGTAGCCGCCTGACATGTCCCTGCATTTCGGGCGGCTTCTTTTATGTCTTGAGGGAGAAACGTTTTGTTTAAACTTGCGCGCTTCATCACGCAATTGAACCGCATGATCGGCTATTGGATCAGCTTTTGCGTGCTGATCATCTTTGCCCTGCTGCTGGCCGATGTGGTCATGCGCTATCTGATCGGACAGCCCGCGATCTGGACTGCCGAGCTGGCGACGCTGATCTTTGGTGTCTATGCGATCATCGGGGGCGGTTATCTGCTGACCGAACGAGGCCACGTGAACGTCGATATCATCTACGGCCAGTTTTCCCCCAAACGCAAAGCCTTGGTGGACATCGTGACATGGCCGCTGTTCCTGATCTTTGTCGGCGTGCTGCTGTGGCAAGGCTACGACATCGCGTCCGAGGCCATCGCGGATATGGAGCGGTCGAACTCTGTCTGGAAGGCCCCGCTGTGGCCGACAAAATCGTTGATCCCCGTCGCCGCCTTGCTGCTGCTGTTGCAGGGCTTCGTACGCCTTTGGGCCGATGTGCGCACCCTGATGGGGCTGCCCAATGATCCAGCGATCTTTGGACAACCGGCCACCGGCGACACCCAAGCGGCCCAAGCCGCAGGAGGCCAGTCATGAGCGTTGAAATCCTGACCATGCTGTTCTTTGGCGCGCTGCTGTTGTTTGTGATGCTCGGCACGCCGCTGGCCTTTGCCCTTGGGGGGATATCGGTCATCTTCCTCTATGCGGAAATGGGCGATCTGGGGTTCTATCTGCTCGCCTCCAAAATGTGGGAGACGATGCAATCCCCCACGCTGATGGCAATTCCGCTGTTTGTCTTCATGGCGATCCTGCTTGAAAAATCGGGGGTCGCGAATGACCTTTACGATATGATGCACGAATGGTGGGGCGGGCTGCGCGGCGGTCTGGCCATCGGCACGGTGCTGATCTGCGTGATCTTTGCTGCCATGTCGGGCATCTCGGGTGCCGCGGTTGTCACGATGGGGACCATCGCGCTGCCCAAGATGCTGGAACGCGGCTATGACAAGAAGCTCGCGCTCGGGGCGATCAACGCGGGCGGAGGCTGGGGCATCCTGATCCCGCCGTCGATCCTGATGGTGCTGTATTCGCTGCTGACCGAAGTGTCGGTCGGGCGTCTGTTCGCCGCCGGTATCGGGCCAGGGCTGCTGCTGTTCTTCCTCGTCTCCGTCTATATCGGCGGGCGGTGCTGGATGCAGCCGGAACTGGGCCCCGCCCTCCCGAAAGAGGAACGCGCGAACTGGGGGCAGAAGCTGCGGTCTCTCAAGGCGGTGATCCTGCCGATCCTGATCGTGGTGATCGTGCTGGGGGCCATCTTCGGCGGCTACGCGACGCCGACGGAAGCTGCCGCCATCGGCGTCTTTGGCGCGATGGTCGCTACGGGCGTGAACCGGCAGCTGTCATGGGCCGTGATCCGCGACGCCTCTGTCGCGACGCTGAAACTGACCGCGCTGATCATGTGGATCCTTTTCGCGGCCCACGCCTTCAGCACAGCCTATACCGCGCTTGGGGCCCAAAGCCTGATCCAAGATATGATGAACCTTGTGCCCGGTGGGCGTTGGGGGTCGCTGGTGTTTATGCTGGCGGTGCTCTTCATCCTTGGCATGGTGCTGGATCCGGTGGGGATCATGCTGATCACCCTGCCTGTATTCCTGCCCGTTGTGCAGAGCTATGGCTTTGATGCGATCTGGTTCGGCATCCTCTTCATCATCATGATGGAGGTCGGGTATATGACCCCGCCCTTCGGCTTTAACCTCTTTTACCTCAAAGGGGTGGCCCCGCCGGACGTCACGATGGGCGATATCTATGCCTCTGTGACGCCTTACGTGATCGTGACGCTGATCGGGGTCTTGCTGATCATTCTGATCCCCGAGATCGCGACCTATCTGCCCAAGTATTTCTACGGGTAGACCTGGAAACACCTGCTTTGACCCGCGACACGGCTGCGGGTCAAAGCCCCTGACGGGATATGCTCAAATATTAGGCAGCCGTCGAAATACAGCCTGAAATTGCGCCAAAAATGCCCGTTTCGGATCGCACCCGACGGGAATCACGCTATCCAGATGGGAGTTATTTTCAGCTGGACGAGGCCCCCATCAACATCGCCGCCCATACCGATCAGGCTCTTGCCGTGCCGATGCAACCCCGCGCCCGCGGGGCGTTGCGCATCAGCAGCAAGACCTATGGCAGCGCGTCCGTGATTGGCGATCTCTACCAGCAAGGCTGCTTCAAGGCTCTGTTTCCGCGCGCGGCGGCGGGCGGGCTTACCGGGGTTTTCCTCAATACTTCGGGCGGGATGACGGGCGGCGATGAACTGTCGATCACTGCCACGGCGGGTGCGGGCAGCCGGCTGACCCTGACCAGCCAAGCGGCCGAGCGCGTCTATCTGGCGCAACCCGGCCCCATGGCGCAGATGACCACGCGGCTGGAGGCTAAAGCGGGGGCACGGGTCGATTGGCTGCCGCAGGAAACGATCCTGTTCAACGGCTCCGCCCTGCGCCGCAAGCTGGAGGTGGACCTGTCGGGCGATGCCTGTTTCTTCGGCGTAGAGCCGCTGGTCTTTGGCCGCGTCTCCATGGGCGAAACGCTGCGCGACGCGCGCTTTGCCGATAACATCACGATCCGCCGCGACGGGCAGCCTATCTTTGCCGATGCCGTGCGTCTGTCCGGCGATATCCACGCACAGCTTGCAGGCACCGCCACGGCGGGCGGCAACTGCGCCATGGCCAGTGTGATCTACGCCGCCCCCGATGCCGAAGCGCTGCTTGCCCCTCTGCGCGCGCTGCTGCCTGCCAGCGCCGGTACCAGCCTGATCCGCGACGGCGTGCTTTATGCGCGGCTCCTCGCGCCCGACAGTTACATCCTGCGCCAGTCTCTGGTGCCGATCATCGCCCGCCTGCACGGCGCGGCCCCTCCTAAAACATGGATGCTTTGACATGCAGCTGACTCCCCGTGAAAAAGACAAACTGCTGATCGCCATGGCGGCCGAGGTCGCGCGCAAGCGTCTGGCCCGTGGCGTCAAGCTGAACCACCCCGAGGCGATTGCCCTGATCACCGACACCGTCGTCGAGGGCGCGCGCGATGGCCGTAGCGTGGCCGAGATGATGCAGGCCGGTGCCCAGGTCATCACCCGCGACGACTGTATGGAGGGCATCGCCGAGATGATCCACGACGTGCAGGTCGAAGCCACCTTCCCCGACGGGACCAAGCTGGTCACCGTGCACAACCCTATCCGCTAGACCCCATTCGCAAGAAAGGCCCCTGCTATGAAACATCTGATGATCCTGCCCGCCGCCCTGATGGCTGGCCCTGCACTTGCCCACCCCGGTGTGCATATCGCCCCCCACGGGGCCGAATGGATGCCTGTCTTCATGGGGCTTGCCGTCATCGCAACCGCCGCGGCCATCGCCCTGCGCGGGCGGGTCAAGGCCCCCCGCAAGGCGCGCAAATGATCCCCGGAGAGGTGCTGTGCGCCGCGGGGGACATCACCCTGAACGCCGATCGCACAGCCATCACCCTGATGGTTGCCAATACCGGTGACCGGCCCGTGCAGGTCGGTAGCCACTACCACTTTGCCGAAACCAACCCCGCGCTCGACTTTGACCGCGTCGCCGCGCGTGGTCACCGGCTGGACATCGCCGCCGGCACCGCCGTGCGCTTTGAACCCGGTCAACGCCGCGAGGTGCAACTGATCCCGCTCGCGGGCGACCGCAAGGTGTACGGGTTCAACGCTGAAGTGATGGGCGCGCTCTAAGGCGCTTCGAGGAAAGAGAGACCAATGACCACCACACTCCCCCGCTCTGAATACGCAGCGATGTACGGCCCCACCACGGGCGACCGGCTGCGACTGGCCGACACCGATCTGATCATCGAGGTGGAACGAGATCTGACCACCTATGGCGAAGAGGTGAAGTTCGGCGGCGGCAAGGTGATCCGCGACGGGATGGGCCAGTCGCAGGTCACGCGGGCAAACGGTGCGGTGGATACTGTGATCACCAATGCGCTGATCGTGGATCATTCGGGCATCTACAAAGCGGATGTGGCGCTGAAGGACGGGCGCATCGCGGCGATTGGCAAGGCGGGCAACCCCGACACCCAACCCAACGTCGACATCATCATCGGACCGGGGACCGAGGTGATCGCAGGCGAGGGACGCATCCTCACCGCGGGCGGTTTCGACAGCCACATCCACTTTATCGCCCCCCAGCAGATGGAGGACGCGCTGCATTCCGGCGTGACCACCTGCTTTGGCGGCGGCACCGGCCCTGCGCATGGCACGCTTGCCACCACCTGCACCCCCGGCCCGTGGCATATCGGGCGCATGTTGCAGGCGATGGATGGTGTGGTGATGAACATCGGTCTCTCGGGCAAGGGCAACGCCAGCCAACCCGGCGCGCTGGTTGAAATGGTGAACGGCGGGGCCTGCGCGCTGAAGCTTCACGAGGATTGGGGCACCACCCCTGCCGCCAGCGACTGCTGCCTGTCGGTCGCCGACGATATGGACGTGCAGGTGATGATCCACACCGACACGCTGAACGAATCCGGCTTTGTCGAACATACGCTCGGCGCAATGAAAGGCCGGACCATCCACGCCTTCCACACCGAGGGCGCAGGCGGTGGCCACGCCCCCGACATCATCAAGATTTGCGGCGAAGAACACGTGCTGCCGTCCTCGACCAACCCGACACGCCCCTTCACGGTGAACACGCTCGAAGAGCATCTGGACATGCTCATGGTCTGTCACCACCTTGATAAATCCATCCCCGAAGACGTCGCCTTTGCCGAAAGCCGGATCAGACGCGAGACGATTGCCGCCGAGGATATCCTGCATGACATCGGTGCTTTCTCTATCATCGCCTCTGACAGTCAGGCCATGGGCCGTGTGGGCGAGGTGCTGATCCGCACATGGCAAACCGCTGACAAGATGCGCAAGCAGCGCGGGCGCTTGCCGGAAGAAACCGGCGACAACGATAACTTCCGCGTCAAACGCTATATCGCGAAATAC